>Ga0187851_10000328_pt1 | contig 49331 bp, 37 predicted proteins | sample June2016WEW_6_10_FD_132997 | JGI IMG/M metagenome (GOLD analysis project Ga0187851, IMG submission 132997) | Peatland microbial communities from SPRUCE experiment site at the Marcell Experimental Forest, Minnesota, USA - June2016WEW_6_10 | ecosystem: Environmental > Terrestrial > Soil >... | reverse complement strand
GAACCCATGCAAAACTGGGCGGGAATAGACAGTTTGGGTTGAAGCTTGGGTCGGAGGATGGTGCAAGGGAGGATAATAAAATTGCTAAACTATTGGAATTAAATGGGGACGACTGGATTAATACCGGGACGTAATTATGACAATCTAAAGTACTTATAGTTCTAGCCATGCTAAATACCCCCACATGTACCCCCAGCCGACCATCGCGGCAGCAATTCACACCCCAACTCCCGTGCCAGGCCGCGAAGGAATCATGGCAACTCTCCAAGGAGGTCGCAGCATGTCTTCACCACCAGGTCTCGATATGCCTCAAGGGACTCGCCAATGGGCAGCATCTCCTCGGTGGCCGGCGGTCGATAAAGTACATCGGAGCGCCAGGATGTGGTGCAAGATACAACTTCTCCGATAAAACACGTCCGATGACTGCGCTTCAGTAGCCCTACGAATTGCCAGCTTCTTACGGCAGTCCCAACTCTCCAGTAATCAGTGATTTCACGGATACTCGCCACTACCAGGTTTGTGAAAATATGAATTTGGAGGCAATTGATGAAAGAACAGCACAATGCACTGATCGCCACGGCTCCTAGAGTTGCTGATGGCCACAACGAACCGCGGGAATCTTCAGTAGCGCAGGACCACATCTATTTCGAGAAATCAGAATACCCGCAGAGCCAACGCAACAGTGGTGGCATGAGCAACATGAAAAGCGACCCCTCTGTGTCGATGACGATTGATGAACTGGAGGTGAATTTCACCTCCAATAGCTTGACCGGCCTTGTGCTCAGCCGGGCGGAAGCACTGGGTCATGATCATGTGCTCGCGGAATTGCATGAACTTCTCGACGAGGCCGAGGCCGATGCGGCCGAGCCGACGGATGGTCGAATCAAGACAATTCTCAAAGATCGAGTCCTGGTCTTGGAGAATTGTATGGATGCGCTTGAAAACCGACTGGCCGACTACCTTGGCAGCCATATCCGCGTGCGTGCCTGGATTAACCGGATAGGCTCCAGAGTACGACTTGAAGACGTCATAGCCGTTGGCGGGAAGCGAGTGGCGCGCCACATTTCGATTCCGGCGCGGACCTGGGGGCGTGGATTGCATGACGGACAATTCATTGAGTTCGAAGCCGACGTTACAAGGCGCGGGGATGGAGAGGTGGTTCTATCGCGGCCTTCGCGGGTCCTGGTGTATAAGAACGTGTTGCAATTTAAGGCGGCGTAGAAGCAGAAGATTGACTCCAGGTCTTGTGGTGCGGAAGGCCTTTCGGTCTGGATTTCTCGACGGATTCAATCCCTGCATTCGGATATTCAGGCTGGTCCGGGTTCCCGGATCTGCTTCATAGGAACAGATAAGGCTGAAGCTACGCATGGAGGCCTGATCCATGCTTCTGACCGATGTGACAGAGTTCAATTATCTTGGTTTCGATCGGGTATCGGGGATTGGGTGTCGCATCTGGCCCGATGGCATCGATTAGCATCTTTCTTGCCGTATCCTGTCCTGTGAAGCTGCACCATGCGTCTCTCATGCCGCGCCAATAGATTTCATAGTCAAACGCATCAACCGCCCAGTTGTCCATGACCACATACAGATTTGGCAATAGGAAATGGCACATCTTGCCTGCGAAAACGGATGAGCCCTTGATTCCATAAGCCAAGGAATACAATGGCGCGTCTCCTTTCCACCCTCTTGCCTGCACTTCGCGGAACAATGAACGGTCTCAACTCAAGATTCCCTGGCCGCAACGCGCCGCTCCATTCGTAGAGAGGCTGAACCCGCTGTGCTCCACCTCTTCACGCGCAATCTGCTAACTCCGGTCCGCATGACCAACGTGAAAGCGTCCATAATTAAAGCATTGGTACGTGTAGTGGTAACCATGTGTATGGTCAGTCCCGTTTTCCTAAGCTAACGTCAGATCTTGATGAAGATTCTGTTGCGGTATAGGACATAGGTGAAAATCCAGCAGACTGCCACAAATCCAAGGGAGTAAAGCAGCGAGGCGAATGCCGTATCGGGTGCGATGCTTACTATTGCTCGATAAAGAGTTTGCTGCAAATTGATCCCCGCATAAGTATGGATGCTGTTGAGCGTTGACGACAATAGCTCTGAGAACACATAGGCCGCGATGGCGTTGGTTCCGAAGACCGTTAGTGGTGTGAAGAAGCGTGATCCACGGTATCGCTGCGGCCCGGATTCGACGGCACTGCCATCATCGACGACGAGCAATATAGAGAGTGCAAGCAGCAGAAGGCTGAGCCCGCCTGCGAAAAGTACATAGGAACTCGTCCACAACCTTTTGTTAATCGGAAAGGTGAAATTCCATAATCCACCAAGCAGGACTGCGATAATGCCGGCGATGGCGATGCCCCTGACCTTTCGCATGAGGCTACGGGATGTGCGGAGCCACTGGCCGGTCAGCATGCCAAGGAGTGTGGTGCCGATTGCGGGCAGGGTGCCCAGCACACCTTCCGGATCGCCTTTGCCTTGGCCTTGAAACAAGTGGGGAGTGGAGAATATCTGGTGGTCGAGCCATGCTGACAGGTTGCCATCGCGATCGAGTAGCGGAACGCTGTGCGTTGGAACCCCGTAACCAGGTACGGGTACAAAGCGCATCAGCATCCAGTAGCCGATAAGCAACCCGGCCATGATCGCTGCTTTATCGCGCCATCCTGGGCTCAACAGGTAGAACGTCGCAACAACCAGATAGCAGATTGCAATACGCTGAAGCACCCCGACGAAACGCATCGTGGGGAGATCGAACAAAGGGAAACTGTTGACCAATATGCCGAGCAGGAACAGGATGACGGCGCGCTTCAGAACCTGAAGAAATAGCTCCCGCTTTGTGATGCCTCGTGACAGCCTTGACGACAGCGAAAGAAGCGTGGTGATTCCAACAATGAAAAGGAATGCCGGGAAGACGAGGTCGGTCGGCGTAAACCCGTTCCAAAAGGCATGGTGCAACGGCCGGTAAGCCAATGTGAAGTCGCCGGCGTTGTTAACGAGAATCATAAAAGCGATGGTGAGACCGCGAAAAAGGTCGAGCGAGAGCAATCTGCCTGGCTGCAGCGAGGCCAGAGATTCGCTTTCAATTTGCGCATGAGGCGATCGGATGGTTACGGCACTCGGATTCAACGTTCTGCTCCTGTTTGGCCTTTTGCCCCGGCCGGCAGTGAAGGAAGCGGTGCAAGATTCAGATTTTGTGCGATCGCCAAAGCAGCCAAATATGTGTCACCACGAGGCTTTGCGCTGTAAAGAGTCCGGCTTCGATTCCAAGTGTCCCCAAAAGCGTACCAATCTATATTTTGTGGAGCCTCTCCAGTTTTGAGAGACCTGGACAGCGAGTCGAAGTAGAGCTTCCAGCGTGGAAGGTAATAGTCGCTCGTCATTCCGGCCCAGTCGCGATTCCCGTAATCATGCAGGCCGGTCTCGCTGGCGCCGCGATCTCCCCACGTCGTCAGGATGGAGCGCGCATCATAATTAAGGCGGGCCAACTCGGCTGGAGACGAGGCCCATGGTGCTACGCGGGCCAGCCAGCCACCAAGCAGGAAGCTCTGGTTTGTCTGGAGCAGGTCATTCTGCAATTGCATGCGATGAAGCCAATCCGTTGTGAGTCTGGAGAAAGCCACTTCATCCTTGGCTTCGTAAGCCTGCTTGATCTGGGGAAGCATCGCGCGGCTCTCGTTTGCCATCACCTGACGTGCAACGTGAACTAGATCGAATTGATAGGTCTCTTCCTTTCGCAACGCCGGTGCGACCTGCAGCAATTCAGTCAGTGCCGGCTTGAGATCGTCGGGGTTATAGCGCATGCCATCGGGAGCCCAGGTGGAGGCTCGCATTGTAGTCAGGGATGGTTGTGCGTTGAAGAGCGACTCCTGCCCTGAATCGCGCTCGCCGTGGTTCAGGATGCCATCGGCACGTAGGCCGTATGCAGTTTTGAGCAGGATCTGCCAGGCGCGCTGCGCATGTGGATCGTAGGAGCCATAACGGCGGACCGCATAAGCATCCGTCCAGGACGCCAGATCGACCGGTTGCTCATGCCAGGCCATTTCAGTGTAAAGATCGAAGGCAAAGGGATTCGTGTCCATGCCCTCGTTAAAAATGGCGGTTCCGGCGATGTGGCTGCCTGGCTGGCTCGCCATGCGCGGAAAGCGCACCGCATAGTCGTAGAGGGAAGCCCCCAAGGTGGTGCGCCCGCCGAACTCCCATAGCCCGCCGAAAAGCCAGGATGCGCCTTGAAATCTCTGGTCTCGATCTTCACGTGGTACACGGCCCTGCTCGATATCGAGGACGAGCAGATGGCTGGTTTCTATTCCCGCAAGCAGTTCAGGCTTGGGCTGTGACCCCCAGGCCATCAGCATCCAGAAAGCGCCTGGGTGGGCTCGATCAAGTGCCTGCTGCACCTTTGTCGCAGCGGCGCCTACAGGAACGTCGCCAGCAGTCCCGCCCTCCTGGAAAATCTCCATATCGTAGATAGTCGAGTCCCCATAGAGCGCGCTTTGATGCTGGTAGAACGACTTGGCAAGCCTGTCGAATTCCGGGTCGCGCGGGTCGAGCCAGCCAGGACGGGTAAAGCCGACCCATTTTCCCTGCGTGATCACGTGTGCACCCGGGTTCAGCTGGGCGAAATCAGACGGAACTATCCCGTAGTAGCCAGGAAGAACCGGAGTGATGCCAAGACTGCGCATTGCAGCAATGGTCTGCTTCGCTGACGCGGATCGTCTGTTGAGCAGCTCCATGGAGATCGGCTCTTCAAAGCAGCACATATTGCCCATAAGCTCCCAGGGCTGGTGTGCGGGTTCTACGATCCAGCGCCGGATTGCTTCGTCTGAGTAACCGGCGTCACGAAAGGTCTGATAAAGAACCATATCTGTGCCGCGCTGAAACAGGATGGCATTGGTACCACTCATCGCGAGGATATCGATCTCGTGTTGCCACCGTTGCTCGCTCCAATATGGGGCTGCATATCCATCTACAGTTTCGTTGAGCACATATCTCCACGGATAAATCGCAGGCTTCTCGATGGGAGCCGGCGGAGAAGGCAGGCGAAGGTTGGATGAGCCGAGTTGCGAACCATCCGGCGTCATCTGCAAGTGGGCTACATACTTCAGGTACCAGTTGACACCATAAAGCAACGTGGGTTGCGTGGCTGCCTCGACGTGGATGCGCCCTTTTCTTCCCGTAATGCGGAAGTAATCCTTGTGGTCCGGCTTCTGGACGAGCTTGAGCTCAAACTGCGGTGCGAGTTTTGGCATGAGGCGCTGCAGTACGCCCATCGCCGGCAAAGCTGCCGGCTCGGACGGGAGATTCGGCACAAGGAGCAGACCCAGCAGAAATGACGTGAGAAGATGCTTCAGGTTCATTTTCAATATCCCTTTACCAGCAACTTTCCAACACCCTAAGGAAGTTCGAAAGTGCGAAAGACTGTGGCACTAACAAAGTTGAGACTTGTGCAATGTCTCCTTATCCATGACAGAGCAAAGAGAATTGCGAGTTATGCTCCCGTTGGCATGATTGTTATGAAGATCAACGTCGGTCGTGGCAAAGGTAATGCTAAAATCGGATTCGCCATTCTACCGGGCCGTCCGCGCCTGTGAAGCTCAGGCGGCCGAATCCGCCCTCCTGATGCCACTCGGCGTCGATCGCCTTGCCGATTTTTAAGCTCACTTGCACCAACGATTTCTTATAACCATCCGGAATGCTGAACCACAACGTGTAAGGTTCGCCGGGAATTGTGGCCGACTCTCCGTGTAGCTCCTTTTCAGTTCCATTCCATCCCTGACTCAAGATAGAGTAGGTACCCGAAATGTGGCGTGAGTTTCCGATCAGTTGCGGCCGGTCGGCAAGAGGGTGAATCAGCAGTACTCTTGTGTCGTGTGACGCGATTGAAAGATCGATCTTATCTTCGAAGATACCTAGCGGTTGCTGCTTCCAAAAGTCAAAGATGACGTACCTGCGCCCTGGCGCCACTCCTAACTGGCCAAAATCGAGTCTGCGTTCGGTTGTGTCGCTCATCCAGTTGGTTTCCGCCACTACATCGTAGACTCCTGCCGATGAGTTAACTTTCAGATCCATTAGCTCAGGGTAATGATTGATGTAGTAGTCGGATTGAAAATGTTTAAACGTATCCCAATCGCTATTTGACCCGCGGCTGAATAAGTCGATCGGAAGAATTGGCAACGTCGGCATTGTTGCCTGGAGGAGCTTTACCCGCTCCCTCGGTAATTCCGGCATTACGCTACCGACCGAATACACCACCCCTGTGAGAGCGTCATACGTCACCAGCGTCCGCGCCTCCGCCAGGGTAACTCCCAGCCCCGTTGGCGGATCCTCGCGTGATCGCACCACGTCCACGACGACTGCGGCGCGCTTGGCCGCGGCCTGCGTCATCGTCATTGGCTCGCTGAGTTCCAGTCCTTCGCCGGGCATGACGTAGCTGACCATATGGTTCAGGAAGAGATTGCTGCCAATTGAACTGAACAGTGAGTGCATTCCCTGCCAGTTGCCGTAAAGATCCATGCCATTAAAGTACGCGTCGAAGAATCCCATACCGTTCAGCGGAGTTCCGGCGGGACACACTTCAATGAAGCGCTCCCTGCCGATTGTCTGCCGTATCAGCGCGAGTCTCTCGCGATAGTTTTCAACGAAATCAATCGACGGGGAATGCAAACGGCTCTTATCAACAGTCGGTGCATACGCCGGCAGAGCGTGCTCGCCGTCAAACATGTAGTAGTCAAAGCCCATAGTGTCGAGCTTGGTGAACAATGATTTCAAATGCTCGAATACGTGAGGGTTTGTTGAGTCAAGCGCGGGAGTGGAGTAGTCCTGAAGTACCTTGTCTTGCTTGTCGTAGAGATACCAGTCGGGATGCTCTTTTAGAGCCGAACCGTATGAGTTGGGCACAAGCCATATCCCCGCCTTCAGTCCGTCGGCATGAATATGGTTTGTCAGCCATTCAGGGTCGTGCGGGAAGCGATCTGAATTCCAGTGCAGCCATGTATGTCCCACTTCTTCGGGGTGAGGAGCTGAGTGATCTTGAGAATGCGTATCTGCCGAATAATTGAAATCGGCGTCTCGGTCATAGCCGTCGTCCAGCCTCACATATTCCAGTCCATATTGCTTCAGATTCTTCGATAGCCAATCGGCATTGCGGATAATATCCTGCTCGGTGACGGTTGCGTAGTAATTGAGCCAGCTTGCCCAGACTATCGGCGCGGATGGAAAATTTGTATCGTCATAGCGAGTGTAAAAAGGCACTCCCAGCACCTGGGTATAGTAATTCGGCGTAAGTTGGATCGTGGCGCTGTCGCGGACCGGGATCGTCAACGCATAAGCGTCCTTCGAGCCCTCATCTGCTTGCAAGGCTGCGTCTTCGCCAAAGTCGATGGCTATGTCTGTTTTACGATCGAATAAACTGTGCATCCCCGCGCCGGACACATGGCCAAGTCCCATATGCATTACTTCAGGGTGGCGGCGCGGAAGATAAGATTGATTGCTGGTCTGTGTGCCCCCATAGGCTCCGACTATTTCCTTGGTTCCTTGCCATTGCACGGGCTCGCCTTGCCGGTCAAGCAGGATAGCGATTGTTCGGTCAGTCGAAGAAGCGGCCCATCCCGTCAGCACTCCGTGGAAGCCTGTAGTTGAGACGGCAACCTTTCCAGGAAGTGCAGCAAAAACCCATGCCGTCTTTGGTGCGATTGTCTCAATGATCAATTGCTGCTTGGCGTTTATGCTCGCGGAGAAATGGGTGAGCCTGTGAAGGCCCGATGGGGTTTCCTCATTGAGTTGGATATGCTGGGCCACGCTTCCCAGGTCCTTGGCGGAGATAGTCAGTGAAGAGCTCTCTAGGGAGCACTCGATCGTCCATCCGTTTTCTTGCAAGGAGACGGGCGCAGCGGCCTGGCCCCACACCCGCACCGAAAACATGCTCGTAAAAAATACGATGCACCACTGAACACACCTTACGCCTACCAGTCTTCTCACGACTTCCTCCTGGGTGTCCAAATGTTTGTTGGCACGATAAATTATCATACCGCGCTATTTTTTGTCATGCGATCGAGTAGAAGGATCAGGGCCGACCTAATAAATGAAAAAGCCCAGTTATGTAGTCGACTGGGCTTTCTCTGTATCTCCACGAAGGCACATCCTACCGGATCGGACGTTCAGGAACGTTACTGCGACGATGATGTTGATTTGTACTTCGAAACCCGGCCTATGTTAGGACAAGTGCTCCTTTTACTTGTCATATCAGAAGGTAAGCTTCATTCCTAGCTGCAGGACTCTTGGCTGAATCGGGCCGATCGTCGTGATTTGCCCAAAATTGGCAATTGACGACGGATCGTTAGCCGGTTGTCCAAAGTTCGGATGATTGAACGCATTGAACGCCTCGCAGCGGAATTGAAGGTTATACCGCCTCACGATTTGCCAGTTTTTCGTCAAAGCCAGATCCCCGGTATTCGTACCTGGTCCTTTAAGAAAGTCCACGCCGGTATTCCCGTATGTTCCTGGGGGATTTACTACAAACGCCAAAGGGTTGAAATAATGCGTAAGCCACTGCGATTTGCTGCCCTGGTGCACGTTCCATGGCTGGTTAGGAACAAGGTTGCCACGGTCTTGACCCGTTTGAGTTTCAGAGTTGTTATTTCCATCTCCTCCAACGATACCAAACGGAAGCCCTGACTGGAACGTCCAGATACCGCTGATTCCCCATCGTCCAGCTATTTCCCTAAGTGCAATGCTGTGTCCAGCTAGGGCAGGCGATTCGTAAGTGAAATTTGTAACTGAGACCAGAGGAATGTTGTAACTAGCTATACCGCGGCTAAACCCGACATCGTTTGGTTTAGCAAGAGCTGCATAGTTCCATACCGAGTTATTTAAGGACTGTGTGTCGATGGTTTTAGACCATGTGAAATTCGACTGGAGCGTCAGTCCCTTGTAGGGCCGCAGATCTATACCGGTTTGCAGGGCATTGTAGGATGCAGTTCCGACGCTGTTATCTTGCTCAATCTGATTGAAGTTTGGGTAGGTCGTGCGATTCCCGCCATCTGCAAAGACCCCTGGATTTCGATCCAGAAGGACAGTTTGATGGTCAGACTCGCTCCCCACGTAGGCAATGTGAAACAAAAGGTTTGAGGTGAGCCGCTGCTCAACGGATAGCGTCCAGCTTTGAGTTTCCGGCAGGCGAAAATTCGTGGCAAAGACCGACGGTATAGAAGTTGGTAACGAGAAGACGGCCTTATTTGCTGGAATATTCGGGTTTTGGAGAAAATCCTGAGGCGTGACGAAAACACTCACCCCTCCGGTTGGCGCATAGCTAGCCCATGGATTATCGAAGGAAACGGTATTGGAAGCTGTAGAGTTTATATTATAAATTGGCGCAAACGGGGCGAGACCAACAACGTTGGTGTAGAACGCCGATGAAAGAGGCGCCGCGTACATACCGAAACCTGCACGCAACGCAAGCTTGGGACCAATGGGCATCCAGGCTATTCCGACACGCGGCATAAAGAATTTGTAGTCCGATGGCCTGAGAGCGTCATTTACCCCTGGATCACCAGGGAAGACCAAATCCAGTGGTGCCGTCGGATAACGCTGGCTTTGCTCTCCTGGTATCCATGAGCCGCCTCCATTGAGGGATCTTGGGGCCATATCCGGCTCCCATCGCAACCCCATAGTCAGCGTTAAATTGGGCTTTATTTTATATTCGTCCTGCGCATAGATGCCTAGTTGCAAGCCCTCCACTCGCTCACTTTCATCTACCCCTTGCTGAAAGCCGGTTACATAACCCAGAAGATAATCCGCCAGTGCATTTCCTGTTACCTGTCCACTGATGTAGATAGATGGTTGTGTAGGATAATCGGTGTGAGCGTTATCCCATTGATGAGCAAAATCGACACCCGCGGTAATTATATGATTCCCCTTTGATGTAGTCGTATGATCGGAAAGGAACCAGGTAGTTCTGGTATTAACATTCGGCGCGTACCAACCGCTACTGAAGTCGCTGCCTACATACAGTCCATCCATGTAGCAATCGCCTGGGTCCACAACATTTATATATTCGGAGAGACAGAACGGTTTTCCTTCCTTCGTGTAGTCGTGGCTGGCTGTGTTTACAATATTACTAATCCAGGCTGCTGAAATCACATTGACAAACTTTGGAGTTGGAAGCCAGGTGTGGCTTACAGCTTCGTTATAGATCTTTGCGATTTCTCCGGCGCCGGCGCTGCTGGCCGCGACCATATTGCCGTCGTCAGGAAGGGTTGGGTGGAGATACTCCTGTACAAAGTTGCGGGCGAAAAGGCGTTGGCTGTTCGATATTGTGTAGTCTAAACGAGCCGTGAGTTCTTTGTAGGTGCTAAGAATACCGGGAGCAGAGGTGTTGAGCTGCCCAGTTGCTGGATCTTGTCCCAGGGGAAGCAAATCATTTGCTATGGCAACCGCACCTTTGCTGAACAGGGACGGATCAACCTGATTCGGCACATTATTCACTGTGGCAAATGGCGCCGGAAGCGTCTCCGGAACCGCGCTAAAATCTCCTTTGAGCATGGCAGCCGTTGGCGTGTAGCCGGTAACGGATTGCGAACCATAGATCATTCTGGTTTCCTGGAAGTTCGCAAAAAAGAATAGCTTATCTCTTATGATTCGGCCACCCATAAAGCCACCAAACTGATTCCGCTTGAGAGTATCCACCATGCCGGTAAAATAGTTACTTGCATTCAGGTCCCCATTTCTAACAAATTCAAATGCTCCGCCGTGGAATGCATTCGCACCGGATTTAGTATCCACGCTGATAATGGCGCCAGGGGAAAATCCATATTGAGCGCCATAGCTGTTCGTAATGGCGCGGAACTCCTGCGTGGCATCAGCGTTGGGAAAGGGAGCCATATTGGCCACAAAGGTGTCCATGTTCGGAATGCCATCCAGCAGAGCGAAGGTGCTGCCTTGCTGTCCGCCGCCCGCTGAGGGACCCTGTTCGTTGGTCATGGATTCGTTGGATTGAAGAATGCCGGCTGGCGTGTTGAGGATATTCGTTACTCCAGGAGAGAGATAAACCAGGCTTGCCGGGTCGCGTCCGTTCAGAGGCAGCTGCGCGATAGTTTTCTCTTCAACCACGTTGCTTATCTCGGCATTTGTAGTATTCAGTTGAACTTCCCCTGCATTCACCTGAACAGTGTCCACTGTACTGCCTATTTGCAATCTAAAATTAATGGTTGCTTCCTGACCTACGGTTAACGTGATTGTTTCCACGTACTTTTTGAATCCAGCCTGCTCAGCCGTGATGCGGTAATTCCCCGGAGGTAACGGCGAGATCGAATAAAAGCCGCTGGCATTACTCTGCCTGGCTTCAGTAAGACTTGTATCGGTATTTTGCGCTGTGATTCGCGCTTGAGGGATTGCCGCATTATTTACGTCTGTGATCGTACCGTTCAGTGTTGCGTAGGTGGTTTGAGAGAAAGCTGCTAAACACGACAGAGTACAGAGAATTGCCAGATATGCCCCCGAGCGTAGTACTTTTCCTATTTTCATTACCGTACCCTCCTGCGGTTGTTAAAGAGACCAATTTTGGTCGTGCGAAGCCGATTCCAAAATCGATTTCGCCACTCCACCAGCCAATCCACGTCCTTGATTCAAGAACGGCCGAACTTCCCCCTGATGCCATTCGTCACAGATCGCAAATGGCGAATCCTTGCAGCACTGCATCGCCACACAGCAGGAAAGGCACCTTGAGGATTTACAAACGCCATCCTATGCAGGGGCGAGAAGCTTCCACAAGTAAATGCAAGTAAACCGACGTGTTAAGTTGTTGGCCGACCTTGAGTAACGCGATTGCTCACGACGAGCTTAAGTCGTTTACATTTCACGTTTACGCTGGTCAGACTAGACGAACAGATACATGTGTAATGTGGTGGCTAAGAAGAGTTTAAAGAGATTTGCAACCTTTAACAAGGGGACCGAAGCCTGAGCACCTACCGGCCATGTCCAACCAGGACGGGTCTTTGTCGCGAAAAACATAGCGCGCGACAATCTCGCCTGACGGTACGTCAATCTTCTTAGGGCATTAGGAGGGAGCTCCGATTACGTCCAATATGCTTCGCCGGCTGGTTTACGCAACAGAACATGGTTCAGAAAATCGACCGCACTCCGCAGTCCTTCCTCAGCTTCAACCAGCGGATCTTCGTGCTCGATGCTCAGTACATAGTCGTAGCCTACCTCGCGCAGTGCGCTGGCGATGCTGCGCCAAGCTTCCAAACCATGCCCCCACCCCACGGTCCGAAAGCTCCAGGATCGCTCGGCCACAGTCTGATAGGGTTTTCCGTCCAGGCAGCCGTTGATGGACGTGTTGAAACGATCGATGGCGCAGTCTTTAGCGTGAACGTGGAAAATGGCCGAGCCCAACTTGCGGATGGCGGACGGTAAATCAATACCCAGCCAGAATAGATGGCTGGGATCAAGATTCACGCCGACGATGTCTCCCACGGCTTCGCGAAGTTTCAGCGCGGTCTCCGGGTTATAAACGAGAAAACCGGGGTGCATTTCGATCGCAAGACGGACGCCATGCGATTCGGCAAAGGCTGCGGCGCGCTTCCAGTACGGAATGGCGATCTCGTCCCACTGCCATGCCCACAGTTCGGGATACTCGGGCGGCCATGCGAAATGACACCAGTTTGGGAATCGTGCTGTGAGGGAATCGCCGGGGCAACCTGAAAGCAGGTTAATGACGGGTACTTTCAGGCACTCAGCCAGCAAGACGGTCTTTTCGAAGGTGCTGTGGTGCTCATTGGCAATAGCCGCGTTGGGATGCAATGGGTTGCCCTGACACGACAGGGCGCTGATGAATAGCCCCGCGGATTCAATCTGGCTGCGATAGGTCTGAATCCGCTCCGGCGCGCCCAGCAACCCATCCAAATCGCAATGGTGGTTGCCTGGATACCCACCGGTGCCAATTTCTAAGCAATCCAGCCCCAAGTCGCGGACTTTTTCAAGCATGGCCGCCAGAGGCAAGTCTTGAAACAAGACGCTAAAGACACCCAGATGCATAGGCCCTCAGGCTTCATGCGGCGCAACTGGCCGGGTGTAGAGGCCGCCATCCACCCAGATCGTCTGGCCTGTAATGAACTCAGATGCCTCGCTGGCCAGAAACACCACCGCACGGCCAACGTCGCGGGACGTTCCGATCCGTCCCAGGGGAGTTACCTTGGACCACATCCCGGCGTAGTCCCCCAGCTCCAGTTTGGTGCGTTCGATCTCGATCGCGCCTGGAGCGACACAATTGACACGAATCCTGAACGGTCCCAATTCCACGGCCGCGACCTTTGTGAACATCTCAAGTCCGCCTTTGCTTGCGGTGTAATCCACCAGGTTGGCAAAGGGCCATTTATTGCAGCCGGAGCCGATATTGATGATTGCTCCCCCGTCCGCTTGCATGAGCCTCGCCGCCTGCTGCGTGCAGAGGAAGCTGCCTTTGAGGTTGGTGGCGAGCACTCGATCCCAATCGTCTTCCGGCAAGTCCAGCAGCGATTTCCAGGTCTGTATTCCGGCGTTGTTGACAAGAATGTCCAGCCGCCCGAAGGCCTCCAACACCTGCTGGAACATCTTTTCGACCTGAGCACGCTGGGAGACATCGCCCCCGACGGCAATTGCTCGCCTGCCCAGGCGGGTAATCTCGTCCACGGTCGCGGCCGCGCCCGCCTCATCCCCGCGGTAGTTGACCGCCACATCGCAACCAGCCTTCGCCAACTCCAATGCGATTCCCTTCCCAACTCCCTTACTGGCGCCGGTGACGAGAGCAATTTTGTCCTTGAGAGACGTATGCATTCAGCCTGCCTTCCATTCCACCTGATGAGTATAAATCGGCATGTAGTCGAACCGAAAGTAACTCGAGGTGGGTCGGAAGCGCTTAACGTTAGCACATTCAGAACCCCACCTGCATTTACTTTGCTGGGGCCACTCAATGGTGCGAGGATTCTCATGCAATGGCGATGAAAATTGCGTTAGGTGCTGACCATCTCGGAGTGGCACTCAAGGACGAAATCGCAGCTCTGCTTCGAGAGCGGAAGGTGGAATTTCAAGATTTCGGAGTTGCGAGCGGAGAGGTAGCGGATTATCCGGATATGGCCGAAAAAGTTGCGCGATCCATTAGCGATGGGCAGTTCGATCGCGGCATTCTTGTCTGTGGAACAGGCATCGGCATGGCGATCGCCGCCAACAAAGTGCCGGGGATACGAGCCGCGGTAGTGCATGATCCCTATTCGGCCGAGCGTTCCCGCAAGAGCAACGACGCACAAATTTTAACCATGGGGGCCTGCGTGATCGGAACGCAGGTGGCCCGGCAACTTGTTTCTATTTGGCTGGAGTGCCAGTTCCAGGGTGGCGAGTCGGCGCGCAAAGTGGCGAAGATCGGCCTGATTGAGGCCCGGCATGCCCCCGAACCTTCAGCGGGAGATCTTATCAAGCCATGAAAAAGCTGATCAATGACCCGTTCCAGGTAACAGTGGAAGAAGTGGAAGGTTTTGTAGCCGCGTTCCCGCGCGAGGTAAGGCGCGTTGGCACTCAGTCGGTGGTGCGCAATGAGGCGCCCGTGGCTGGCAAAGTCGGCGTGATCTTCGGCGGCGGAAGTGGGCACGAGCCTCTGTTCATGGGTTATCTCGGCAAAGGCTTGGCGGACGGATGCCCGGTGGGCAACATCTTCGCCTCTCCCTCCCCTGGCGTCATCCTCGATGCAACCCGCGCGGTCACAGGCGGAGCGGGTGTGCTTTACATTTATGGAAACTACTCTGGCGACGTCATGAACTTCGACATGGCAGCAGAGATGGCGGAAGAGGAAAACATCCGCGTTCAGACTGTCAGGGTGACGGACGACATCGCTTCCGCTCCGCTGGATCAGAAGGAACGGCGCAGAGGCATTGCAGGCGACTTTTTCGTTCTTAAGGCTGCGGGAGCCTGCGCAGATGAGAACGGGAACTTGCAGCAGGTGAGTGCCGCGGCGGCCAAAGCGAATGACAACACCAGGTCAATGGGCGTGGCCTTGAGTTCCTGCACCATTCCGGCCTCCGGGCGGCCGATTTTCGAGTTGGGCGCTGACGAGATTGAAATCGGGCTCGGAATTCACGGTGAACCGGGCGAGCACCGCCAGAAACTAGTGGCCGCCGATGAAATTACAGATATTCTGGTTAACCGAATTTTGGAAGATCAGCTGTTTGAGTCCGGTGACCAGGTCGCCGTGCTTGTGAACGGTCTGGGAGCCACGCCTCTCGCGGAACTCTTCATTGTGTTCAGGCGGGCGGCCAAGCTTCTTGGCGATGCCGGTATTCGCATTCACCGGTCCTATGTGGGTGAATACAGCACCTCGTTGGAGATGGCGGGTTGCTCGATCACTCTGATGCGGTTGGACGACGAGCTGCGCCGTTGGCTGGATTGGCCTGCTCACAGCCCCTATTTCACACAGGTAAATTGAAATGCAAGAGACAACGATGAATGCCCAGGACTGGATCCGCGTTTTATCGCAGGTGGGCTTACGGGTAGAAGCGGACAAGGATCGTTTGAATGAACTGGACGGCGCTATTGGTGACGGCGATCACGGTGTGACCATGGCGATCGGATTTCGAGCCCTTCGTGAGGCGCTCGGAGGACTGGAAGGCAATGTAACGATCGACCAGGTATTCCAGACTGCAGGCCAGGCTTTTCTATCGGCCGCGGGAGGCGCCATCGGACCCCTGTTCGGCACCATGCTATCCGACACTGGGAAGGCTTTCAACGGCCGAGTCACGTTCGGAGCAGAGGAGACCGTCTGGATGTTGGAGATCATGGAACAGGCGCTGGTTCGTCGAGGAAAAGCCAGCCCCGGCGACAAGACGATGCTGGACGCGTTGCATCCAGCGGTCGATGCAGCGCGAGCGGCTGAAGGAGAAGACATGGTCGAAATCCTTCACAGAGCGGCCGACGCTGCTTCGGCTGGCGCACGTACAACCAGCGGAATGATATCCCGGCTAGGGCGGTCCAGCCGTCTCGGCGAGCGCACACTCGGGCACGAGGACGCCGGCGCGAATAGCATCGCTCTGATTCTGCATGCAATGGAAGAATCAGTGGCGGCGCTATGAGCCAGCCCTGGAAATCCAGCCAATGGTTCACAAGCTGTTGGAATCACACTGAGGCGGTCCGCGCTTGGCGACAGTTGCCGCGCAGGTTGCAGTTTCATGATGTGACTCTGCGTGATGGCGAACAACAAGCGGGCATAGCATTCGATCCCCGGCAACGGCTGGCCATCGCTCGGCAGTTGGCCGCTTCCGGGGTACACCGTATCGAGACCGGCATGCCGGCAGAGTCGGCCGAAGATGCAGCGCTGCTGGAAACATTGGCTGCGGAGAATCTGGGCGCCCAATTGCTGGCCTTTGCGCGCTGCGCACCGAAGGACGTGTTGGCGGCTCGCGCGTATGGGGCTAGTGGGATTGTCTTGAAAATCACAACCAGTGAGCACCTCTTGCGTGAGGGGATAGGCCGCTCCCTGGAATGGGCAACTGGCGCCGCGATTGAAGCACTCCGGGCAGCACGTGAATCGGGTCTCTATTCCGTTTTGTTCACCATCGACGCAACCCGCACTGAAGTTCCGGCCTATCTGGCGTTCCTGGAGCGAGTGTGTGGCGAAGCCCCACCCGATGCGATTGCTGTCGCGGATTCCTACGGAGTAGCCACGCCTGAGGCTATCGGTTCCATGATCCGGAATTTGCGGCAGCGATTTACGCAGCCCATCGAAATCCATTGTCATGACGACTTTGGGCTGGCCACCGCCTGCACGTTGGCGGGAGTTGCAGCCGGCGCCGAAGTGGCGCATGTGACGATTTGTGGCATCGGTGAGCGGGCCGGGAATGCTTCCCTGGAAGAGACCGTCATGGCCTTGCGGTGCCTCTACGGAATCGATGCCGGCATTCGCACAGAGGCGCTCTATGGCCTATCGCAGCTAGTCCAGGAGAGCGGGCGCTTCCGCCTTCCCTCCAAGCAGGCCATCGTTGGCGAAGGTCTCTACCGGATCGAGACCGACCTGGTCGCAGGGCTGCATCGGCGGTGCAAACTCGAGGCTCCGCTCGAGTACCTGCCTTTCCTGCCCGAAATGGCCGGTCGTCCGGGTGTGGAAGTGGTTTTGGGAAAAGGCAGCGGTAGAGCCAACGTAGCCGAGCAACTGGAGCAACGCGGGATCGACTGGGTTGCCGAGGATGTTGAGCGGCTTGCCGTGCGCGTGAGAGAGCTCGCTGCGCGGGAAGAGCGGTTGCTCACCTCCGCCGAGTTCGATACTCTTATCGCCGAGATGCGGAAATGAGATCAGTTCGTTGCGGAATCGTGGGTTTCGGCTTCATTGGCCCTCAACACGCGGAGGCCATGAGGCGGCTGGGGTTTGTGGACATCGCTGCTGTCTGTTCGGCTGAACCGGAAGTCACTCGGGAAAAGGCGGGGCTGCTCGGCATTCCCACGGTATACGAAAGATATGAGGATCTGCTCGATGATCCCTCCATTGAAGTAATTGACATCGTAACGCCTACCCGGATGCACCATCCCATCGCGCTGGCCGCTATCGCGCGGGGCAAGCACGTGATCGTTGAGAAACCACTGGCGCTGAGCCTGGACCAGGCCATTGAAATACGGGATGCTGCACGTGCGGCCGGCGTTGTGCATGCTGTCACCTTCAATTACCGCTATCACCCAATGGTTCAACATGCCCGAATGATGGTGAAGAGCGGCGAAGTGGGCACGATCCATCTGCTGCATGGGCATTATCTTCAGGAATGGCTGCTCTACGATACAGATTTCTCATGGCGCCTTGACCCAGCCGAAAGCGGTCCCTCCGCGATGGTGGGAGACGCGGGCTGCCACTGGTTCGACCTCGTGGAGCACGTCACGGGGCTGCGGGTGACGAGCGTTCTGGCGGAACTGCGCACGGTCATTCCCATTCGCCAGAAGCCTCTGGGCGCCCGCGAAGCTTTTGCCGGACCAGCCATGGTAGAAGAGACTGAGCCTTATTCCGTTCTGGTGCCCGATCTCGGCGCAGTGCTGCTCCGGCTGAGCAACGGAGGCACAGCCAGTTTTCTGGCCAGCCCGCTGTGCGCCGGACACAAGAACGATCTGCGCTTCGAGATTCACGGATCGAAACTGAGCCTGTCATGGGTACAGGAGGATCCAAACCGCCTCTGGATCGGAAGACGCGGCGAGCCTGATCAACTTCTCAACCGCGACCCTGGATTGCTGGCGCCCGAGGTGCGCCAGTATACGGCTCTCCCTGGCGGACACAACGAGGGATGGCCGGACGCCTTCAAGAATACGCTGCGCAACATTTTCGAGTTTATTGCTGAGAATCGCGATCCGCAAACCGCCGACGGAGTCCTATTTCCAACCTTCGCCGATGGCTGTCGCGCGGCGTCTATTTCCGACGCGATCGTTCGCAGCCATGCCGGGGGAGGGATCTGGACGAATGTCGAATCGTAAGTCGAACAGTATTCAACGCGGAAACCTTTTTCGTGCAAGCTGCGTGGCCATGGTGGCCACTGCCATGTGTTTCGGCGTGCGGGCCGAGATCATGGATGCGCTCAGCAGCCAGTTTCACCTTACCAACGAACAGACGGGCTGGATAGCAGGCGCGGCCTTCTGGGGCTTTACCGTTTCGATGTTCATCGGTGGACAACTTTGCGATGTGCTGGGAATGCGGTGGCTTATTGCGATGGCCTTTGCCGGCCATGTCGGCGGTGTGCTGCTGACCATCTTCGCCACTGGATTCAACTTGTTATACGCGGGGACCCTGGCTACCGGACTGGCGAACGGTCTTGTCGAAGCCACTGCCAATCCACTGATCCCGACGCTTTATCCCGACCGCAAGACTGACCGGCTGAACGCACTGCACGTGTGGTTCCCCGGCGGCATAGTGATCGGCGGGCTCGCCGCCTTTGCCTGCACACAAATTGGATGGAACTGGCAGGTGAAGATGGCTCTGATTCTTGTGCCGGTGCTCCTCTATGGAGTGCTATTTTTCCAGTTGGTACTGCCGCCGACGGAGCGGATGCAGCACAGAATCTCTACTGGAGCGATGTACCGCGAGGCGCTGCGCCCAGGCTTCCTCGTGCTGTTGGGCTGCATCATTCTCACTGCGGCCACGGAACTGGGTCCGGCGCAGTGGATTCCCAGCATTCTCACTCGCACTACCCATCTACCGGGCATCCTGGTGCTTGTGTGGATCACTGGGCTGATGGCCGTCGGCCGGTTGTTTGCGGGCCGCATCGTGGCTCACATCTCCCCCGTCATCCTGCTGCTGAGTTGCACGCTTTTGTCTGCTGCTGGACTGCTCGGCCTAGGGATGACCCACTCCCGCATGGGAATCTTCCTGGCGGCAACGAGTTTTGCGGCAGGCGTTTGCTATTGTTGGCCGACAATATATGGCATTACGTCGGAGAGATTCCCCGCCGGTGGCGCATTCTTGCTGGCCCTCATTGGCAGTGTGGGCATGTTGAGCGATGCCTTCGTGGTTCCGCTGATGGGACGGATGTACGACGTGTGGGGACCCGCCCGGGCGCTGCGCTCGATGGCCGTTCTCCCAGTGATCGTTGCGTTGGTCTTCGCCCTGATCGCTTTGCGTGACCGGGCACACGGAGGCTACCGCGCAAGAGAGCTGGCAGACACGGCATCGCCAGTTGCGCTTAACGATTAGAACCTGCCCACAACCATTGTTGAACTCCCCGATACTTGCTCGGAGAAAGTGATTCAGAGAAGGAGAACGTGAGTGCCTGATATTTCCCGTCGTAACCTGCTTTGTTCCGGAGTAGCGCTTTCCGCCTCAACGCTGTTGGCCCAATCAGCTTGGGGGCGCGCGGCCGCGCTAATGGGCGATCTTCACGGGGCCGCATCGAACGAAGCGCTGGCGGCGATTGCGCCGCGCGAGCAGCTGCTCTTCGATTTTGGGTGGAAGTTTAAATTTGGTCACGGCAGCGACCCGGCCCGCGACCTGGAATTTGGGTACGGTCAGGGAGACTTTGCCAAAACCGGCTACTTTGCCTTTGCGAACGCCGGCTTCGACGACTCGAAATGGCGCAAGCTGAATCTGCCGCACGATTGGGCGGTCGAGTTGCCCTTTGTGCGCGACGAGGAGCAGAAATCGCACGGCTATAAACCACTCGGGCGGCGCTATCCGGAGACGAGCGTGGGCTGGTACCGCCGTGAATTCGAGATTCCGGCCAGCGATCTGGGCCGGCGCATCGCTGTTGAGTTCGACGGCGCCTTCCGTGACGTACTCATCTTTGTAAACGGCTGCTTCATTGGCCGCAACGACAATGGTTACGCACCGTTCAGCTTCGATCTGACCGACTTTCTCAACTACGGCGAAAGGAATTGTATCGTTGCACGTGTGGATGCGAGTTTCGGCGACGGCTGGTTCTACGAGGGCGCGGGCATTTACCGGCATGTGTGGCTCACCAAGAGCGAAGCCTTGCACCTGGGTAAATGGGAGAGCACGGTGCGCACGGCGGTGAGCGGCAATTCCGCCGCTCTGACGTTGAGTACAGTCGTTCAAAACGAAGGCAGGCAGGCGGTGAGCGCCCGAGTAAGATGGCGGATTCTCGACACCGCCGGTAAAACGGTTGCCACAGCCGAGGCCGCGCTGCAATCGATCGCCGTTGACGGAAGCGCAAACTTTACGGCCAGAACCGAGCTGGCCAATCCCGCGCTGTGGTCGGTGGACGAGCCAAATATCTATTCGGCGATTGTGACGGCCGAGTCAGGTGGCAAAGCGTGTGATGCCGAAGAAGTGACATTTGGCGTCCGCACCGCGGTCTTCGATGCCGAGAAGGGTTTTCTGCTGAACGGTAAATCCGTGAAAATCCATGGCATGTGCAACCACCAGGATCATGCGGGTGTGGGTGCGGCCCTGCCCGACCGGATACAGTACTTCCGTTTGGGTGTGGTGAAGGAAATGGGTTGTAATGCAGTTCGCACCTCGCATAATATGCCGACTCCGGAGTGGGTGAAAGGCTGCGACCGCATGGGGCTGATGATGATGTGCGAGACGCGGCAGATGAGTTCAAATCCAGAAGCAATGGCTCAACTGGAGGCGATGGTGAAGCGGTACCGCAACTCTCCGTCGATTGTTCTGTGGTCCCTCGGCAACGAGGAGGAACACCTGCAGAACGACCAGGCAGATCAAGGCGAAAGAATAGCCACAGTCATGGTGCGGAGGTGCCACGAACTCGATCCAACGCGCGTGGTCTCCGCGGCGGTCAGCAGCGACAACGAAAAAGGCGTCTCCAACGCCCTCGATATCATTGGCTTCAACTACCATCTGGGCCTTCCGGATACTTTTCACAAAGAGCATCCCAGGCGCCCCATCTTCGGTTCTGAAACTTCCGGCTACATCGGAACCCGCGGAGTTTACTTCACCGACCCGCTTCGCAATACGGTGAATGCCTACGATTCCGTCGCCGTTCCGTGGGGCAACACCAACGAGACATGGTGGAAGTTTTATGCCGCCCGCGAATGGGAGGCGGGCGGATTTGCCTGGACCGGTTTCGACTACCGGGGCGAACCAACACCCTACGATTGGCCTTCGATCAGTTCACAATTCGGCGTTGTCGATACATGCGGCTTTCCCAAAGACGTCTTCTATTACTTCAAGGCATGGTGGGGGCCTGAGCCGGTGCTGCACCTGTTTCCGCACTGGAACTTTGAGGGCAGGGAGGGCGATGAAATTCTGGTGTGGGTGTACTCGAACCTGGACGACGTGGAGTTGTTTGTAAATGGGCAAAGCCTGGGCAGCCAGAAGGTTCCACGCCGGGGCCATGTCGAGTGGAAGGTGAAGTACGAGCCGGGAAATTTTGAGGCACGCGCCAGCAAAGATGGCAAGGTAGTACTGACCGAGAAGCGTGAGACCACGGGATCCACTGTGGCCATACGGCTCACTGCGGACCGCATGGAAATTAATGCCGACGGCGAGGATGTCGCAATGCTGAAGGTGGAAGCTGTTGACAGGGAAGGGCGTCCAGTTCCAACAGCCGGCAACCTAATTGGATTCAGGGTCTCCGGCGAGGGCGTCCTGATCGGCGTGGGCAACGGCGACCCCAACTGCCAGGAGAGTGACAAGGAGCCCAGGCGGTCGCTCTTCAACGGACTGGCGCAAGTGATTTTGCAATCCACCAAAACGCCCGGAGAGATTCGCATCGAGGCTGTAAAAGAAGGCTGGGAGGGACCGGAACTGACTCCGGCCAAGCTCACAATAGCTACCAGGAAAGTTGAATCGCGGCCAGCTGTGCCAATCGCCAACATTGTCTAGCCTGGAACTAGAATCCGTCAGAAGTCGAAGCGGAAATCCCCACAATGCGCGGTAATTTCAGGGAGATTTCCGCTTGCCGAGCTAGTCGTGTTGGGTTAGGCGGCGTTTCTGCATAGGGCCAGACACCGTATCCGTAACATCGGTAATCGGAAGCGTGAATCGATCTTCTGCCGTAATCCCATTCAAGAACTTAACCTTTACATGCACCAGATAAGTTCCTGGTGTGGTGTAGGCGTGGCTGGGGGCTGCGATTGCAGCGGTTACACCATCGCCAAAATCCCATTCGTAGGCGAGCACCGGCTCTTCGTTATTGGAAGAAGTCGCAGAGAATGCAAGTTCGTCGCTGGTGTGGCCTTCCTGCACGTGCTTTGCGGTAATTGAAGGCTGCAGCCGCGGGGCTGTCGTGTCCTGCAGCCTGAAGATGCGAACCGATTGCGGCGGCTGTTCCACAACGAGAATGTCTTGGGGGCTGAGCGATATCGGCCCACCGGTAAATACATCTGTAGCCTTTACCTTCGCGTCGGTGGCGGGAAAGCCGAATTGAGTTAGCTGAAAGGTATGAGTCCTCGGTTTGCCGGTCCAATTGAACACGGTGAGCACGCTCTGCTGCGGATCCTCGCGGAGATAAAAGATGCTGGGCTGCTCATCTTCAGGCGTATAGTCCATCAGATCGACAGGCGTTGAGGCACGGCCGAGTCGAGCCATGTCGAGCAGGTCGGGATTCTTCGCCAGCGCGAGACGTTCTGCGTCAATCCCCAATGACAGCGTCGGCAGATTGTCGCCAATTTCGTACATGCCGCCGGAAACCGCAGAAATCGCGATGGACACCTTGGCCTCCTCTAAAGCGAAAGGAGGGTTGCCCTCCTGCCCTTGAGGAGAAATCTTATGCGTGGCAACCATAAACGCATCGGGATCGCTGGTATAAAAATTGTGGTTCATATAGTAGCGAGCGGCGATGCCGGTGGCTAATCCCTTTGTGCAGTCGAAGCAGGGTCCGGAGTCGTTCGAAATGCGGCCTTCATCCACAAAGCCCACCGGATTGAGCATCACACTGCCGTCTTTATCCAGGAGAACCGCATTCCCCACAGCATCGCGAATCACGGCCAGTCCGGTGCGTTGCGCCTCAAGTGCGGTGGTGTGCGGCTTGAAGTAAAAGCCCTCGACAGCGGAATCGTCCATGAAATCCAGCTTGATGTAGCGGACGCCCCAGTCGCGAGTTAGAGTGATGTAGGTCTTGCGAAGAAATTCCTGGGCCTCCGGATGGGTAGTATCGAGTACATAAAGCGGCTCTTTGCTATCCCAGGTTCTGTCAAGGGCAATCACAATCGGCTTGCCTTGAGCATTATGCACCAGCCACTCCGGATGATTCTCGTAGACCCATGATCGCTGGCCTACCTCAAAAGGAGAAGTCCAAACGCCAGGTGTCAGGCCGAGTGCTGTGACCTCCCTATCGAGTGCGCGAACGCCGTGAGGGAAAAGGCTGGCGTCGGGCGTTGTGTATTCGCCGTAAGCGTATTGATATCCGTCGTCTACTTCGAAAATACTATAGCCGAGGGGTTTAAGATTCTGCGCGAGCCATTGTGCGCTGGTGAGAGCTGCACCTTCGTTCATTCCGTTTTTAAAGGCGGTCCAACTCCACCAGCCGATCGGCGTAGGTCCCGCGGGCCGAGGGTGATGGAGAGTCCGGATAAGATCGCCGTAGGCCTCTAACTGGCGGTGGGGGTCGTTGTCCACTCCCACTAACAGTCGCTCCGCTGCCAGCGATTCGCCAGGCTGAACCGGGAGGCTCAACGCGATGCGATCCTCTTCCGGGGAGCCGTGTAATGAGTCACCGGCGGCGATTTCCATCTCGGTTGTTCCGGTCGAGTCGACCTCATAAGATTGGATCGAAGGATTGGAGGACGTCCCGCCTACGTGCAGCCGGAGAATGGTAAGAAACCGCTCTGAGCTAAGAGCGCCGACAAAGAGGCTGCGATGAGTCTGCCGGTTGAAAATAAGCTGACTGCCGACACCGCGATGCATCTGCTCAAGGGAATCTCCCAGGTCGCGAATGCGTATGGACGGGCGGTCCTCACTGAAACTGTCTGAGAGAACTCGATCCAGCGCTGACGGCCCCCCAAGATCGATGCCCCTGGAACTCTCGATGGAGCGAATATCTTCGACATTTACAACCTGGCCGGTTTGGTTTATCACAGTCGCCTGGATATCCGCGAGTGGCTTGCCGGCATAGCTGCGGAGGGTATAACCGAGGTTCGGCTTGCCGTCGAGGCCGGAGTACTCGACCACCCACTGTTGAGCGGAGCCAAGCGTCCCGACAATCTCTGACTTGGCGATGGAACATTTTGGATAGTCGCCGGAATGCAACCAGGTGTGGTCAACCTTGGCGGCGATACCTGCGCTGAGAACAATTGCGGAGGAACCCTCGACATTCACGCTAAACCGGCAGTCGCCAGGCGCAACGGCAACGGCAAGCGGCCGCTCCGACGCAGCCTCAGCGGCGAAAATTCCACTAGGTAGACCAAGCACAAGCCAAACGGCAAGAATACGATAGCGAAATACGTAACGGTAGATCATCGAAAACATGCTCCTTGCTCCTTTTTGAATGGCGTCAGCGTTGGTTTCCAACAAAGGCCCGTTCCCTCCCCCAACATACATACGAACGCTATCCTATAAACCAGCAACAGCGCTCAACAAGTAAATGCAAGTAAACCGCCAAGTTAAAGCTGGATGCAGAGGGCTTTCACGGCTTGGTTGAGGATTTTTGCGCGAGGGGCCGCGTCCTTCTCTCGCTACGGGAATCTGCTTCCGTTCTCTTTTCATTGGGCTTCGAGCCGCAAATGGCACGACCAGGCATTAACACGTTGGTTTACGTGGATTTACTTGCGAGATATTGTCATCCGCACATAGGATTCAAACAACCCAATTTGATCACAGGAGAACTTAGATGGATAGGCGCAGCTTCGGCAAATTGCTTGCAGGAACGGTTACGGTAGCGGGGATTCCCCGAGTGAGTCCCGCAGAAGAAAAAGTGGGCTTGCATGGCCGGGAATCGTCTGTCACGGATATACCTCCCAGCGGCGGAGCCAACTCATGGGAACTGGTGGTTCTTGACGCCGCCCCTGAATTTATGACCAACACAGATGGCACGGCGGCTGCCGACATTGATGGCGATGGCAAAACCGAAGTGGTTATTTCTGGAAACGGCGCTCTCCACTGGTATAGGCCATCCACTTCAGAGAGGGGCATCGTCGCGCGGGGTCATTCTACTGTGGGTCTTGCGCTGGAAGACATCGATGGCGATGGACGCAAAGAGATTATTACCGGGAAAATCGTGCCGGCGTCGGGGGGACAGCCTGAAAGAACCATGATTTGCTGGTACAAGGCTGGGGCGACTCTCAACGATCCCTGGACCGAGTACATTCTGGACGGCGAGACGGCGGGGGGAGCGCATGACGTCATTTTTGCCGACCTGGACGGCGACGGCCGACGTGAACTGGTGGCCAACGCAATGTATTGCGATCAGCCGGGGCTGTTCGCCTATAAGGTTCCCAGCGACCCACGGAAGCTCTGGAAGAAGCAGGTGATCCAATCAGGGCTCTCAGCAGAGGGCACCAGGGCAGGCGACCTGAATGGAGACGGCAAAGAGGAGATCGTCTTCGGGCCCTATTGGTATTCCGCTCCGCGCGCGGGCGCTTTCTCCGGGCAACCGTGGGAGTCTCACCCCCTTGCGCCGGGTTTTCGCGAGATGTGCCGTGCGGCAATCATCGACTTCAATGGAGACGGCCGCCTCGACGTGATCCTCGTCGAGGATGAGTATCCCGACGGGCGCTTGTCATGGTTTGAGAACAGGCTGAAGGCAGACCCTAAACATCCATGGATCGAGCATCCCATCGACTCTGCGCTCAACTTTTGTCATTCGCTGCAAGCCTGGCGTGACGACAAGACAAAGCAGGTTGAGATACTGGCCGGCGAAATGAACGAAGGGGGCTTTGATACTCCCTACAATTGGGACGCCCGCCTGATGATTTACTCGGCGTTGGACGAAGGCAATTCCTGGCGACGCGAAGTTATTTATGAGGGCGAAGGTACGCACGAGGCGGTTCGCGTAGACCTGGATGGCTCCGGTAAGCACGTCATCTTTGGGCACGGAGCGCTGGTTGTGGCTCTGACTGGCTACACCGGATGGGTCCAGATGTTCCGTCCGCGCCAGAAGCATAACGTGCTCGCTCAATACAAGCACACATTTGTCGATCGTCAAAAGCCTTATACGGGCATCGACATTCATGCGGTCGATGTGGATGGCGATGGATTGCTCGACATTGTGTGCGGAGCCTGGTGGTACAAGAATCCCACCTGGGAACGGCATCCCATCCCCGGCGTTGCGCAGATCATCAACGCCTACGATCTGGACAAGGATGGACGCAAGGAACTGATCGGCATCAAGGCCAAAAACTCCGGCCGCGATTTTTACGCCGCGCTATCCAGCAACCTGGTTTGGCTCAAGCCAATCGATCTGAGCAAGGATCTTTGGGAAGAACATGTCATCGGCTCAGGCGATGGGGACTGGCCCCACGGAAATACGATTGCGCCGCTGTTGCCCGGCGGCCGCGTGGCGCTGGTCTGCGGATATCATGTTCACGCGAATCATCCACCCCAGATATTTGAAATGCCGGATAATCCAAGACAGTCTCCCTGGCCGAAGCGCGTCATCGCAGACATTCCATATGGGGAAGAGATGATCGCCTATGATCTGGATGGAGACGGCAAGCTCGATATCGTAGCCGGCCCGTACTGGCTTGAGAATTTGGGGGACGGCAGGTTCGAGCCGCATCTGCTGATCGATCCGGATCTTGTCCAGTCCGACCTGCAGGCGATTTCCCGCATAGCAATTATGGATGTGAACGGCGACGGCCGCCCCGATATTCTCTTTACTGTGGAAGATGTGGACTATAACGTTCACAAGGCATTCTTCGCGCCTGTGGGCTGGCTGGAGAATACCGGAAACCCGCGGAATAAACAGTTCAAACTGCACATCATTGACAGAGTCCGCTCGCCGCATTCCATTTCAATTGCTGACTTGGATGGAGACGGCGAGATGGAAGTCATTGTCGGCGAGCACGATCCATTTCATCCTTACCGCAGCAAATCCCGGCTTTACGCATACAAGAAGGCCGACCCCAAAGGAATCGCCTGGAGCCGCTTCCCTATCGATAACAGATTCGAGCATCACGATGGCGCAAAAGTTGCCGAATTGAGCCCTGGGAAGATAACCATCATCAGTCACGGTTGGCACGAGCCGTCCTATGTGCATATTTGGGAACGGAGCTAGCCGCCTGTTCCGGTGATTTGATCTGTATGGGTGCTCAATGAGGAGATTGCAGTTGACGACGAAAGGCAGAGGAACCGCGAGACTCGCTGGACGCCATCTATTCGTGCTATCCATTGTGCTTCTGGGTATGTCGATCTCGGCCCCGTTGCGCGCCAGTACGGCCGAAAACGTCCCGGCGGCCACAGCGGCTTCCATCGATGCGGATCGCTGGCTTGAGATCGACCTGTACTGGTTCAAGCAACAGGGGATGACGGGCTCAGCGCACGAATTCTGGGATCGGTTTCAACCTCTATTCGCGCGAGTCCAGGGATACCGTGGCCTCATACTCAACATTGGATGGACGGTCGGCCCCGTGATGGAATGGTCCGGCAATCTGGATCAGAGAATCTCGCTGCCCAGTGGGTCCGGTGAAAGTCGATGGGTCGACGAGCATGGGCCGTTGACCGGCACCACGGAGGAAAGGAAGCAAAAGTCGACAGCCCGGTTCGCCGGCTCGCAGTCGGTGAAAAGGCATGGCTACGATCCATGGACCTATGGCGATGTGAAGCGGTTGATCGCGGAATTGAAGGAGGAAGCAGCGAGACGTGGCATCTCCGGTCTGAAGGTTGGCATGCTGAACTACGCATGGACTCACGCATATGGCGAGGAGGCGGCCTGGGTTCGTAAACACCCGGAAGCATTCTCTCAATCTGCCCTTGACTTGCCTGAAGACATTGGCATCAGCCGTTATTTCGATCCGGGAGCCCGGTTGCATGCGGATCCAACCCCGCTGGGGGGACTACCCCACGGAATCGTCGAGGGGACGCCGGTACATCAGGCATATGCGGCTCAATGGGGCAGCCTTTCACAATCGCTGAGCCTCGATGCGATTATGCTGCGAGATTCCTTTGGCGCGCCGGTTCCATATCGACGCCGTGGTCCCTGGGGTGCGGTTGCTCCCTCCCCGGATGTCATTCATCAGGCCACAGATGCGGTTGCGGCACTGATCAAAGAAACAAAACTGGCAAACCCGAATGCATTGGTCATGATGTATTCGAATGGATCCAGCGCCGTTTCCGATTGGCGGTCAAACGGATTGGACTTGGAAACCATCGCCAAACAAGGCTATTTGGATATCTGGGTAGATCAGACCTGGGCCGGGGGGTGGAACGAAGTTGGCATTCGCGAAGGAGCGTTCTGGAATGACCCAGACAAAGGATGGACTTACCAGCTCGCCTACATGCTCACCCACGCGGCCATTCTCGCCGATACAAAGGTCCGGCATTATTCCCTGGTCGAAACCTTTGACGCATGGGAGAGTTGGGACGTCATCCACACCGCGCCTGAAAGACTGCGCTGGGGGATCTGGGCTTACTCTCACGCTGCGGTGAAGACTCCGGCTGGCCTGAAGATGCCGGCGGGGTCATACATTTCATGGGCGAATCAGGGGGAACGCCTGCTGGACAAGCAGGATGTGAGCTTCCTTGCGGACAATATCAATGCCGCGGTAGCAGATGCGCATCAGACAACGGCTGTATTCGGCCCCACACTCGTTTATTCACGCGAAGCGATGCAATGGCAAATTGACCATGCATCGCCCGATCATGACATCAATGAATGGATAGATGAGCAGGCTGGATCTGTTGCCAAGTGGCCCGTTCCCATCCTGTCCTCCACCCGCATTGAATGGCTGCCCAAGGTTCAATCTGATCTTTTTATAGTTCAGACACCGTCTAATCTCTCTCCAGAACACCTTGAAACTCTCCGCCAACTCATCAAGAGCGGACATCCGGTCGCTCTTCTGGGAAGTTTTAGAGGAGGCATCGACGAATCGCTGTTGCGGCTGGCGGACACAAGCGGAAGCCCAATTTCCCAGGAAGGGCAGGTTCGTCTGTGCAAGGGCAAGGCAACGAGTCGGGCCTTGCAGTTGGTGAAGAACATTCCTCTGGAGTTCAACCTATATTGCCGGCCCGAGAACCTCTCTTTATCTACGAAAGCGCATGTGATTTATACGGCGGATAACTCTCCGGCACTAACGCTCGATGCCGATAAAGAGGTTCGAATCGTGTTGTGGGATGCTCCGGATCTGCGATCGGTGGAGCAGTTGCCTCTATCGCAAATTTGGGGAAACACAGGCGCCCCATACGCGCTCGCAGCCGGTGTACTGAACGAGCTGCTCCAGGCGACCTCCTGTTTTCACGTCAACAAGATCGACTTGAAGCAGACCATAAACGTTGCCGCCTGGCGTGCTCAGGATGGACATCTCCGCATCCTCGCCGGAAATCTGGAAGAGGGTCTGTGCGATGACGCCGATTTGTCGCGCCACACCACACTGGTATTGCCGAAATCGTGGCAGAGCGCGGTCTGGAAAGACGCCTGGACCGGACGCAGCTTCTCTTTGAGCAACAGCCTCCTCAATCTTGACTTGAATCAAGGTGAATCCGTTCTCGTGGAGACCTCGAAATGAAGAGAGCAGTTCGCGTAGGCCCTGAGCGCAAGCTGTGACCCGAAAACAGATTTCTGTTGGAAGACATTTGCCAGGACTGAACGGCAGAGGAAATGAAGTGTATGGGATTGAATGAACTCACACCACGCGAGCGAGTGCATCTTGCGCTCTCTCATCAGGATTCGGACAGAGTGCCGGTCGATTTTATGGCCACATCCGAGGCCTGGACTCGATTGCAGAAACACTTGGGCATGGATGACCGTGAGGCAATTCTGTCTCACCTCGGCATCGATATCAGGCATCCACGCCAGCCTTATATCGGCCCCCCCCTTGGTTGCGATTCGAGCGGGAATCGGCTCGACGCCTGGGGAGTGTCACGCCGGGAGGTTTATCACGAAGGCGGCACGTACGAAGAAATCGTCAGAAATCCTCTGGCGGATATTCAGGATGCAAGCGAGTTGGAGCGGTATGCCTGGCCCCGCCCGGAGTGGTGGGACGCCAACGCGCTGGCGGACGAGATCCGGCGCCTCGACACTCTCGGAGACTACGCCATTGCGCTAGAGGAGTTCGGCGACCCCGGAGGCATGTTTGAGATTGCCTGTTTCATGCGAGGCATGGAGCAGTTCCTCATGGATATGGTTACGCAGCCGGCTATCGCGTACGAGATCATGCGCCGCGTAACGGATTTCTATCTCGGCATGCTCGAACGCGTGATGGCGGCTGCGGGAGATCGCGTGGATATTGTCTGGACCAGCGATGACATCGCCCATCAGCACGGTATGCTCGTCTCTCTTCGCGCATGGGGTGAGCTTATCGCGCCCCATCACGAGCGCCTGAACCGGCGGATTCACGAGCTGGGCAGCCGGGTAATGTACCATTCGTGCGGCTCCATAAGGCCTTACATCCCCGGCTTAATCAAAATCGGAATCGATGTGCTCGACGTCCTGCAGTTCAGCGCCGCCCGCATGGACCCTCTCGAGATCAAAACCGAATTCGGAGGCAGCCTTTGCTTCCACGGGGGCATGGATATACAACATACTCTTCCCTTCGGCTCCCAGGATGAGGTGCGGCGAACAGCACGGGAGCTAATCGGCGTGCTCGGACGCGACGGCGGCTATATATTGGCGCCAACTCACAATATCCAGGTGGACACGCCCCCGGAAAATATTATTGCGATGTACAGCGAAGCCGGAAGCTTACGCTCAATGCGCGTCGGCTGAAGGAACTTGAGCAGGAAAACGCAAACCTGAAGCGTCAGGTGGCGGAACTGAGCCCGGACAAGCTTGTTTTGAAGGACATCGCTTTGACAAACTCCCGTTATAACTAGATAAGAAAGACAGAGCTGGTCACTCAGCTGACGTAGAATCAGGCACTTGGAGAAGTTCTGGCCGATCATCGTTTCAGACTGCGCCTTTCACATCCCACACCGCCCCCCGGCCTCCTGACGCTCTCATGCGACGGGTTAACAAGCCGGTTTACTTGCATTTACTTGCAAGGGCTCCTTGATTTCCTTAAGGTTGAATCCAGATATACTCACACAATTCCTCTAATTTGGCGGCGAGTCCAGGCGTGCCAAACTCCGGATGTTCGTCAGCAACCGGGTGCGGTGATGTTAAGGTCTCATGGAGAACATGAATGAAAAAGTCTTTTTTGATGGTATTTCTCATTTCGGCTGCTTTTTGTAGCGCCCAGAGCACAATCCAACAGCCCGTGGAATGGAAACATCTTTCCACCGCCACTGGGGAGCTTCCACTTTGCAATCATGGAACCCAGGAAACATCTCTGACGGTAGGAGATTTTGGTCACGACGGGCATCCCGGCTTTATCGTCACCGAGCGCACGTCGCCGAATTCCGTCGTTCTCTACCGCCGCATAGGCGATAAGTGGACGTGCTCAGTGATCGAGCCACAGCCACTGCACATCGAGGCGGGCGGAGTGGCCATGGACGTGGACGGTGACGGCAATCTCGACTACATCGCCGCGGGCGACTTCGCGAGCAATGAAATCTGGTGGTGGCGGAATCCCTATCCCCATATGGATCAGCCATGGAAGCGCTACATCATCAAGAATTCAGGAGCCAATAAGCATCACGACCAGATGAAGGCCGACCTGGACGGGAGCGGCAAGCCTCAGATCGTCTTTTGGAATCAGGATGGGCATGGGCTCTTCATCGCCAAGGCGCCGGCCGATCCCTTGCACGCGGACTCCTGGCCCATCACACAGGTGTATCACTACAACACCGACAGTCAACCGGAACAGCTAGGGCAAGCGGCCCCATTTAAAGGGGTAAACGAACACGAAGGACTTGCGATTGCCGACATCGACAGCGACGGCAAACTCGACATAGTCGGCGGCGGACGATGGTTCCGCAATCTTGGCGGGTTCAAATTCGAAGAAAACCTGGTAGAACCGCGCTATCCGTTCTCTCGTGCGGCGGCTGGCAAACTGATCAAGGACAGCGATCGTCCGCAGATTGTGTTCGTGATCGGTGATGGCGATGGGCCGCTGATCTGGTACGAATGGGTCAAAGGCACATGGATTGCCCACAAACTCGCTGATATCCGCTACGGGCACAATCTCCAAATTGCCGATTTCGATGGCGACGGCAACCTTGATATCTTTTGCGCCGAGCAGCGCCTCAACGGAGCAAACCCAGAATCGAAGGCATATATCTTCTATGGCGACGGCAAGGGCAATTTCAAGAAGACCGTCTTCGAAGAGGGGCTCGACTTTCATGAGGCAAAGGTCGTTGATCTCGATGGCGACGGGCGTCCGGATATCGTCTCCAAACCGTATAACTATGGATCACCACGTGTTGATATCTTTATGAATCTCGGCCCGAAGGATACGGCGAAATGATCAATCGCAGAGAGTTCGTTACCGGGCTTGCGGCAGTGGGGTTAACCTCCAACCTTTATGCCAAAGATCACGGAAGCAAGATTGATGTTGGCCTGGAACTCTACAGCCTGCGCGAGGACATGAAGCGCGACGTCCCGGGTACACTCGCGCGTGTTCGGCAAATGGGATTCGACCATGTCGAAGTGCCAAACCTCTACGGCCTTACCGCGTTGGAGTTCCGCCGTGCTCTGGATCGAGCTGGACTGAAGGCTACCGCCATGGTCGCACCCTACAAAGACCTGCAGGCCAACCTCTCCAATGTGCAGCGCGACCTTGATGCGCTCGGAGCGCGCTGGACGCTCCTAGGTTGGATTCCACACGACAATGAATTCGCACGCGCCGATGTGGACCGCTCGTCCAGAGATATGAATGCCTGGGGCGCCGCTCTTGCCGGCTCCGGTCACAAATTCGCATACCATCCGCATGGATATGAATTCCATCCCTCACCTGAAGGTACTTTATTCGATGTCATGGCGGCGTCCACCGATCCAGAGACAGTTAAATTTGAACTCGATACGTTCTGGATTGTTTGGCCGGGACAGGATTGCGTCAAGTTGATGAAGCAGTATCCAGCCCGTTTTCGGCTTCTCCACCTGAAAGACTTGCGCACAGGAGTCAAGACCGGCGATCTTTCCGGTCAGGCTCCTGTGACTGATAGCGTTGCGCTCGGAGAAGGCTTAGTTCCATGGAACGACGTCCTCGCGGTCGCGCGGGAACAGAAATTCGATGACTACTACATCGAGGATGAAAGCCCCGACGCAGCCCGGCAAATTCCACTCAGTCTGCATTTCCTGCGCACAAAGAAGGTCATCTAGGTATTCCCTCACTGCCTTATCCGATGGTACGGGTAGCACACGACCTTGACAGCTGTCTTGGCATGCGGTTTATTCATCGACGACACTTACTGGAACCACCAAAGCATTTTCTCGCGGGGAACTTATCATGACTGCCTCCGCTTCGCCTAGTTCGACTGCACCTCACCGCCAGCGGGTTTTTGTCGGATCCTTTACGCCGGACGGAATTTTGGCATATGACTGGGATCCGGTAAGCGCCGACTTGGTTCCCGCCGGGCCACTAAATGTCAAGCTCGCAAACGTGGATTGGATCACCTTCTCTCCGGACCGCGACTTTCTTTACGCAGCCTCTGAAGTGGATTTATTCAACGGCAAAGCTACTGGCGCAGTGGCCAGCTTCCGCGTCCTAAACGGGCAACTTTATCATCTCTCAGCCGAGAACTCGGCCGGCGTGGGCACTTGCCACGCAGCCCTCGATCACAGCGGCCGTGTGCTACTCTCTGCCGATTACAGCGGTGGCAGCGCGGCTAGCTTTCTTATTGCCGAGGGCCGTCTGAGCCGAACCGTCTGGACTGAGCACTACACTGCGCACGGCCCCAACATTGATCGCCAGGAAAGCGCCCATGCCCACTTTGCCTCCGTCTCACCCGACAACCGCTTCGCTTATATCAACGACCTGGGCGGCGACTCCATCCATATTTACAGCTTGAACACAGCAACGGCCGTAATGACCCCCGCAGGCACATACCGAGCCAAGCCCGGCTCCGGTCCGCGTACGCTGCACTTCCACCCCAATTGCCACATCGCCTACTCCATCAACGAGCTGGACTCGACTGTAGACGTGCTTGAGTGGAGCAATGTCCGTGGTCTCCTCACACTGGTCAAGCGCATCAAGCTTCTGCCAGAGGGTTATCACGGTCCCACACGCGCATGCGATACGCTTATCTCCAGGGATGGAAAGTCAGTTTACTTTGCCAATCGCGACTACGATTTTCTCTATAGCTTCCGTGCCGATCCGAGGACCGGCAGCCTGACGCCAATCGGTCGCTCCAACTGCGGAGGGAAGACTCCGCGCAACTTTGTGCTTGATCCGACGGAGCACTGGATCCTCGTGGCCAACCAGGACTCTAACCTAGTGAGCATCTTCGCGCGTAATACCGAGAACGGGGTGTTGGCCGAAGAGTGCAAGAGCTTTGAGGCGGCCGCACCAATGTGCATTCTTTTTGCATGAGAACCCACGTCTGACGTTGACATTGCAACCTCTCCCACGCGATAATTATTACCTCAAATTAGGCGGCCATACAATGCAACCCTCTCAGCAAGCTCTGCTGGATAGAATACTGGCAAGTCCGCATTTCGCAAATACATTGACACTCGGAAGGATATTGAGCTACGTCTGCGAAAAGACTGCAGGCACCGAGAACCGAATCAAAGAATACGAGATCGCGACCGAGATTCTCCGGCGAAACCAATCCTTCGATCCCAAGCTCGACCCCGTAGTGCGAGTCAGCATGAGCGGGATTAGAGAGCGGCTGCAGAAGTATTTTGACGATGCAGGGAGATCCGAGTCTCTGCGACTCGTCATTCCAAAGGGGCAGTATAGAGCCGAATTTGTTGAGACCCAGTTGCAGTCTAGTGCAGAGTCGGAGGATAGCGATCGGATTTTGAGGCATTTCTGGGGCCAGTATCTATCTAAAGAACAAGCCAATCTGATCGTCTACACCGAGCCACTTTTCTTTCGCGAAGGGTGGGAAACATATGTAAGGAACTTGTACGTTAATGATCTTGAAAATGGACAAGTTCAGCTGATGAACCGGCTTCCGGAACTACGAGCGAGAGAACTTACTCCCAGCTTCCACTATCTCGACTCGGGTGAAGTCCACAGTGTGTTTCTTTTTTTACAATTCTTCCACGACCTTGGCGCGTCGGTTGGAGTAAGAAACGCCCGCATTGCTTCATGGCATGAAATGCGGAGGTCCAATTTGGTAATGGTCGGTTGCACTCGGACGAACCCCTTTATGGACATGCTCCAGGAAAAGACGGACTTTGTGATCGCCGAAGATGAGATCCGGAACTTATCACCTCGAGACAACGAGTTGACGTCGTACCGGGGTCAGAGATACAGGGATTCGAGGCTGGCCAGGTACAGAGAATATGTACTAATTACACGCAGGCCTGGAGCTTACCAGGATTCGACAATGACCATGATCGCAGCCAATCACGGTCGCGCGATCGAAGGCGCCGCGAGTTATCTGACCAGGGCGAAAGAAGTATCCAAGCTTCTCGCAATTATTAATGTAGATCAAAGCTCAATGCTGCCGAAGCGCTTCCAGGTTCTTTTACGCGTCGAGATGATCGACGTTGATGACGAAATTATGGACGTGGAATACGTCAGTCACCGCATGACCGCTGAGTAAATTTGCTAACTTAGGCAATGGGCAATTCCGAGCGTCGTTCCTCCCATCCCGGCTTGAACAGAGGAAGAGAATTCTCCGGGTGATACGGATGGCTCTTGATTTCTTCCAGATTAAGTTCAATGCCAAGACCTGGCATCGTTGGAATATCGATATATCCATCAATCACTTCGATTGGGTGGTCAACAAGGCGCTTTTCCCACGGCTCATTGAAATCGTCGAAGAACTCCTGGAGATAGAAATTCGGCAGCGAGGCCGCCAACTGCACGCAGGCTGCTGAGCAGATAGGCCCCTGGGCGCTATGGGGGGCAATGACGCCGTAGTGGGCGTCCACAAAATCTGCCACTTTGCGTGTAGCGAAAAGGCCGCCCAGATTCAACGGCTCCGGCTGCCAGATGTCGATCGCGTTACACTTCAGGAGTTCTGCGAATTGTTGCTTGTTCGAGAAGCTTTCGCCCGTTGCTATGGGCACCGGGCTGCGCCGTGCCAACTCCGCCATAGCTGAAATATTGGAATGATCGAGCGGCTCTTCAAACCAGGTGGGTCGATACTGCGACATGGCGCTCGCTAATTGCAGCGCTGTGGACATATTGAATCGACGATGCCCTTCGATAAGGATGTCCATGCTGCTACCCACAGCCTCACGGACAGCGCAGATAATTTCCAGAGATAAGCTAAACTCAACAGGTGAAAGAGTTCTCCAATTATCGCCAAAAGGATCGAACTTGAGAGCTGTGTATCCTTTCCGAATTACTGCTTCTGCCTTTGCAGCAAAGTTTTCAGGAGTACGCGGGCCACGATACCATCCATTGGCGTATGCGCGTAGCTTGTTGTGACACGCTCCGCCCCAGAGGTTATAAATAGGCTGCTTGCATACTTTGCCGATGATATCCCAGCACGCGATCTCTATCGCGGCGACTGCAGACATGTGAATCTGAGCCCCTTCTGATGTCAAATCCCTGATCAGACGCTGCGAGATTATCTCCACCTGAAACGGGTTCATCCCCAACACCAAATATTCCAGCTCATGAATCGCCGTTTCCACGGTTTTGGCAAAGTAGTTTAGCGTCCCTTCGCCTATGCCGGATACACCTTCGTCAGTCAACACCTTCGCAAATAACCAGTTCTTCCATGGGTTTCCGACCAGGTAGGTTTCAATCTTTACGATCTTCATGAATCTCGCTTCCTTTGCCGCCCTTGACTCAAGCGTATGTGACCCTTAGTTAAGCTGCGCCGGAGACAGTGCCGGCACCTTCCGAAAAACAATAGATATCAGATTCAAAGGGTTAGTAAAAAGTATATTGGGGTAATCGAAACACCTTAACCTAAGGCAGAGAAGGTGTTTTGACCAATGAAAAGCCACGATTGATTTTGTTCCCAGAATTGAGAGCAATGCTTTCGCAGAATGGCCTTGCCCCATTCTTGAGACAACCGGTTTAGACTCAGATTCCTGAATCAGGTGTTGCTGTGCCATCCTGCCACGAATTGAATTGGGCATAACCGGGTCGTTTGCAGCTCACGTTTCGCAAAGACTTATCGAGTCAAGCATGTCGAATTCAGGCACTAGCCCGAATCTCCGCGAAGCCGGTCAGAGAGAGGCCAGTCCACGAGCGCCGGCTTGCGGGTAACCGGCCTGTTTACCTGCATTTACTTGCAAGTCGCCTTTGATTCCTCTAAAAATGGAAAATGAGATTGCGGTTGGGATCGGATGGGCATTCTATGACAGGCCGTGAACGGGTTCTCGCAGTTCTTGCCGGGCAAAAGCCCGACCACCTCCCGTTTATGCCGATCACCATGATGTTTGCCGCGGATATCCTCGGCGTCAAATATGGACAATACGTCCGCGATTACAAGGTTCAAGTGGATGCACAGGTCAAGACCGCCGCGTTATTTGGCATCGATCATGTATCCTCCATCGGTCCCCCCGCTGCATCCACTGATTTGGGTACAAAGATTCAGTGGTTTGAGGACCAGCCGCCGGCAAGAGTTGAAGGCGAGGCGTTGTTCGCGGATAAATCTGTCCTCAATCGGATGAAAGATCCTCATCCATCCTTCGGTGAATGCATGGAGGATATTCTTCGCGGCTTGGAATTGATGCGCCGGCGAGTAGGACAGGAATTAATCGTTGAGGGTTGGTTGGAAGGGCCGTGCGCAGGAGCAGCGGACCTGCGCGGACTAAACCGCCTCATGATTGATTTTTCCGACGACCCTGAATTCGTCCGCGATCTATTCAACTTCACCTTGGAGAACTCGATTCGCTTTGCCGAGGCGCAAATCGATGCTGGAGCAGACATCATCGGGGTGGGAGATGCCGCGGCTTCGCTGTTGGGCCCGCGTATTTACAAAGAGTTCGTGTGGCCGTGGGAAAAGAAACTGGTCGATGCCATCCACGCGAAAGGCGGCAAAGTTCGCCTCCATATTTGCGGAAACACTCGAGGAATTCTCAGCAGCATGGCTGAACTTGAATGCGACATTGTGGACATTGACTTTCTAGTGCCGCTTGAACAGGCGCGCACGCAAATGGGCTCGCTGCAAACGCTGACAGGGAACCTGGACCCGGTGCGAGCGGTCCGCAACGGTTCCCCGCGCACCATCACAGAGTCCCTGGAATCGTTGCAGTTCCATGCTGGTGAACGCTGGGTGGTGGCTGCGGGCTGTGAAATTGTGCGCGATACTCCGCACGATAACTTTCGCGCAATGATGAAATTCTCTCAAACACACGGGAATAGTTGAGGCCATGCGAAGGATTGAATCTGCTTTCCATAGTCCTATGGCGGGCCTTACAAAAACAGATCGCGAGATCGATGACAAACTTGCCGGCGAAAGTTGAAAGTATACGAAATGACTACGAAAGAGCCACAACTCCCTGACGATAAGCAGTTCAGCCCGATCCACCTGCAACAAAATATGACCAGGCAGGATCGGTTGCTGTCACTGGATGGCCTACGCGGCTTCGATATGCTTTGGATCATCGGAGGCGCTGAGATTGTCAGAGGCTTGGCTAAAGCGTGGCCTTGCAGCTTCACAACGGCGCTGGCGCAACAGTTTGGGCACGTAGCCTGGCAGGGGCTGCACGCCTTCGATATCATCTGGACTCTATTCATGTTTATGGTTGGAGTCTCTCTCGCGTTTTCCATAGCCAAACGCAAGCAGAGAAACGAGAGCAGCCGCACAATCTATGCTCATGCCATCAAGCGCGCGCTTATTTTGTTCGTTCTGGGAATGGCCGCGCAAGGCAATCTGCTGGACTTCAACCTGGCCACGCTTCATCCTTTCTATAGCGTGCTTCATGGCATAGCAGCCGGTTACCTCATCGCAACCGTTGTTACGTTGAACCTGAGGGCGAAAGGACAGGCAATCGTCACGGCGACCTTTCTCGCGAGTTATTGGATTTTACTACTGGTCATCCCAGTACCCGGCGTTGGGCGCGGAGTGCTCACTTCCACCGGAAATGCAGCCACTTATATTGACTCTTTGATCATGGGCCGCTTCTATTATGGCGTGAACACATGGTTCTTGAGTTATCTCGGATTTGCTTCTTCTGTTCTCCTCGGTGTGCTGGCTGGAGAACTGCTCCTCTCCACGCGATCCAATAAAGCAAAGTGCCTGACTCTGTACGCTTATGGCACGTGTCTTCTCATGCTGGGTCTCATTTGGAGCATCTGGTTGCCAATCATCAAGTTAATGTGGACCAGTTCCTTCGTTCTCGTCGCCGGAGGAATCAGTTGCCTGATGATGGCGACCTTCTATCTGATTATCGATGTCCTCGGCTACTCGAAATGGGTGTTTCCCTTTTCTGTAATCGGCCTGAATGCACTTGCCGTCTATATGGCAACCAATTTGTTCGATTTTCGAAAGATCGGCAACATCTTCGTCGGAAGCCTGCTCCCGCGAGTTGGCATATGGGGCGAGGCGCTTGCTCAATCGACGGCATTGGCTGTCGTTTGGCTGATTCTGTACTGGATGTATCGCACTCGATCGTTTGTGAAATTGTGATTGGTGGCATCGTCGAGGGATGACAGCATCAGTTGAGACGGAAGAGTGTGTTCACTTGAAACTGTAATTTGATTCGGAATAGAGAGGAAGAATGATGCGGGATAAATGGAATGGACGAATGACGCAGGCGGCCGTAGCAACAAAAGTCACGATGCTGATTTGTTGTCTAGCGCTACTTACGACCCCTGGATATTGCCAGAGCCTGACTGGACGTTGGGCAGCGACAAGCAGGACGATGGACAACGGCGAAGTACTGAAGGCGATCCTAAATTTGACACAGACAGGCGGCGACCTCAATGGCAGAATCACGGAACTTGGCTTTGGTACGGATGTTCTCGGCACGACGGCAAACGGCCACTTTGAACTCTTCGGCGTCGGCTGGGGTGTAAAAACACCGTTTATCGTGGGGGATCTGAAAAATGGAGAACTGCGCTGGGAGCAATGGGGCGACGCATGGTTGGCAAAACCTGCAACACCGGCCGACGAGTTCCCGAAACAGCCGTATATTGTGCCGCCGCCATTGCACAAGATGGTCTCGAACGGGCTGGCAAAGACTCCACCGATGGGATGGAACTGCTGGAATCTTCTTCAAGGTAAGGTCGACGACCAGGCGGTACGATCAATGGCCGATGCGTTGGTATCAAGCGGAATGCGCGACGCGGGTTATGTCTACGTCAACATCGACGACACCTGGCAGGGGGTGCGCGACGCGCAAGGAAAGCTTCAAGCAAACCATAAGTTCCCCGACATGAAGGCACTGGCTGACTATTTGCATTCCAAGGGGCTGAAGGTGGGAATCTATTCGTCCTCGGGGCCGCGGACTTGCGGGGGATATCCAGCCAGTTACGGGCACGAAGCACAGGACGCCAAACAATTTGCGGATTGGGGCATCGACTATCTGAAGGACGACTGGTGCAGCGCGGGCATGATCTACAAAAACGAGCAACTGCTGCCAGTTTATCAAAAGATGGCAGATGCGCTCCAAGCGACGGGTCGGCCGATTGTGTTCGCAATTTCCGAGTACGGAATGAGCAGCGTGGAAAAATGGGGCGCGCAGGCGGGCGGCAATCTGTGGCACACCACAGGACCCATCAGCGATTCGTGGGAGAGCATGATTGGCAATATCGAGAAGCAAGTACCGACCGCACCCTACGCGGGGCCAGGACACTGGAACGATCCAGACATGCTGGAGATCGGCTACGGGCACATGACGGACGATGAATACCGCACGCAAATGAGCCTTTGGTCGCTGGCCGCAGCGCCGCTGCTGGCAGGCAACGACATTCGCACTATGACCGAAGCGACTAAAGCGATCCTGCTGAACAAAGAAGTAATTGCCATCGATCAGGATCCGCTCGGCAAACAGGCGTCGCCCGTGAAGAGCGGCGATCTGGAGACGTGGACGAAGCCGCTGGCCGACGGCGGTGTGGTTGTGGGCGTGGTCAATTTTGGCTCAGCCCCGGCGCAAGCCACAGTCAAGGCAAGCAATCTGCAACTGGGCGGCAAGGAGAAAAAGGCGCGCGATCTGTGGGCTCACAAGGATGTGCAATTCGCGGATGGTGCGTATACGGCAACCGTACCGTCGCACGGCGTACTGCTGCTGAGGGTGAGCGTGAAGTAGAGATGAATTGCGCGGCTCCTGCGATTCCCGGGGCCGGGCAATTTCAATGGTCGATTAAGTTGGTGGCGGCGCACTGCGATAAGCTCACAAACCTGGAGTCCATCAAGTGGCACCTGTGGCACGGCAACGTGTATAAGGCTTTGGATGAGATACAGTGCTTGGTACTGGACCCGGATGCGGCGACGTTCGAGCATCCGGATTCTTCTGCTTTTCATCCCAGCCATTTTAGGCTGCGGGCAAACAGAACTCCCGCTTAACTCCCTGCTCGAATTTGAGGACCCGGCTCTGTCCCCGTTCCCTTTATAACGTTAAACGAAAGAAGGCTACTTTTACCGGTAGATATTAACCAATCCCTTATCCCCCAAGTCATTGACATTGCTTGCATAACACACATACAAAGGAATTATCTTTGAGAGGCTATTCATGATGGATACCGAGTCCAGATACTCGATGGTGCTTTCCTACCTTCTTATTCTCGGCGTGGCTCTGCTTCGCATCGAGCGTATCAACCCTTATAACGTAGTACCTGTTTTTTCATGTCTGCTCTTCTTTGCGGCGACGCGTCCCGCCAGGGAGTATGTCCTGCCACTGTCCACTCTTGTTGGTGTAGATATTTTTTGTACCACACACATGTATGGCTATCGTCTCACCTTCGACGCTGTGGTGGTCTGGACTTGGTATCTGATCGTGATGCTGCTGGGATCCGGCGTGCTCAGGAGTTCACGTTCTTGCCTGCGTGTTGCCGGATGCTCCATTCTGGCATCTGTTTCCTTCTTTCTGGTGAGCAACTACGCCGTTTGGGCTGTATGGCAGATGTATCCCCGGACATTGGCCGGTCTGGAGATGTGCTATCTCGCAGCTATTCCATTCTTTCGCAATAGTCTGAGCTCCGAGTTAGCCTTCAGCATGCTGCTCTTTGGTCTATTCAATCGCATTCAAGCGCTTACCTCGATTGCAATCTTTCGGAAGGCTCATTGCTAACGTTTTTTCAACTCTAAATGTGTAGAAACATGGCTCAATCGAAAGAACTTTACGACGCAATTCTCAACGGCGATGCGAAGAAATCGCACGCCGCCACCGAAGCTGCACTAGCGGCGGGCGCCGCGCCACTGCAACTAATCGCCGAGTCCATGGTGCCGGCAATGGACGAAGTCGGACGGCTCTTTGAGGCCGAAGAATACTTCGTCCCCGAGTTGCTGCTGGCTGGCCGCTCCATGAGGAGCGCTCTGGACCTGCTTCGCCCGCTCATGACAGCATCGGGCGAAAAGCTGACTACGAGGGTGGTGATCGGCACGGTCAAGGGCGACTTGCACGATATAGGCAAGAATATTGTTGGCTCCATGCTGGAAGGCAGCGGGTACGAAGTGTTCGATCTGGGAGCCGATGTCTCGCCGGAGAAGTTTGTGGCCGCTGTTGAAGAGCGGAAGCCTCAGATTGTCTGTATGTCAGCGCTGCTGACCGTGACTATGCCGGCCATGAAGACAACCATTGACGCCTTGACGACCGCGGGGCTGCGAACCAAGGTGAAGGTGCTGATTGGCGGGGCTCCAGTCACGATGCAATATGCCAGGGAGATCGGCGCGGATGGGTACAGCGAGAACGCCAGCGCCGCCGTGGGCTTGGTCAGAAACCTCCTCGCCGAAGCGTAAGAAGTTCAATAGGCAGTTCAGCGGTGGGCGGCATCGGTTGCCAAGCCTGGAATCGTGCGGGAGTAGATTGATGGATCGCAAATTTTACCTTGACCTTGCAGCCCGCGGGTTGCGTATGCCTATCGGCACAGACCTGGTTATGCACGAAGAGAGCGAGCCAGAGAAGGTACGCAACCAGGGCGACGCGCTGGCTCGAGTGATTGAACGTGCGGCACGGCGATGGGGCACGCCGCTAGCTGTTCCGCTGATGGACCTGCGCCTGGAAAAGATTGATCTGCTGGCGCTGGCCGGAATTGCCGAGACAGAAGCGGAACGCTATCACTTTACCGCCTCTCTGGATGAAACCGCACTCGCGACTTTGTGCGGTGCGCAGACCGTGCCGCTTTGCGCGGGGAGTCTTGCCCGCAATGAAGCTCTTGCATCAATAGCCACACAGCACGACCTGATTCCGGTGGGAATGGCAATCGGTCCATTTTCGCTCACCACGCGGCTCTTGGCAGACCCCATCACGATCACCGCGATGGCTGGATCGGGCGTCGAAGCGGAAGACTCGGACGAGGTACGGCTGCTTTGGCAATGCGTTCGAGTTTCCGAGGCCGCGGTTCTGCGTTCCGTGCGCAGTCAGATCCAGAACGGCGCCAAGGCCATCATGATTTGCGAGCCCACGGCCTGTACTGCATTCATCTCGCCCCGGCAACTCAAGGCAGGTTCGAATCTGTTTGAGCGTCTGATCATGGAGCCGAACCTGCGGCTGAAGGCCGCGCTCGACGAGGCCGGCTGCGATCTGATCTTCCACGACTGCGGCGAGCTGATCGATCCAATGGTGGAAGCCTTTGCGCGCCGGCTTCACCCTGTGATCCTCAGCCTGGGCAGTTCGCGAAAGCTTTGGGAAGATGCTCGTCTTGTGCCTAAGGACGTTGTACTCTACGGCAACCTTCCATCCAAGTCCTTCTACTCCGATGGAGCAATGCCCGTTGAAGAAGTCGTTCACCGGACCGAGGAGTTGGTTGTAAGGATGCGCGCCTGCGGCCATCCCTATATCGTCGGCTCGGAGTGCGACGTTTTGTTTGTGCCCGAGGCGCAGGATGCGATCAGAAAAAAGGTGGACGCGATGATGTCCATGGTGTCGCCTCCGGCGAGGTGAGGAGCAGCTTTTCGAGGAGTGAGAGACGTGATCGTGAAGACAAGCCAGAGGTATTTCCGGCTTGCGATTTCAAGCTGGGAGCAACTGCTCTACGGTATCTGTCCGCCTACTCTTGAGTGCGGACTTGGGTTGACCATCGATCGCCGTTCATCGCCAGGGCGTAAACATGATGGATTAACGACCGAACATTGCAGATAATTAGAGATCAACTTGTCAATACAAAACAGAATTCCTTATCCAGATCCGAATTTAGATTGAAGCCCGCGGCCTTCCCACGCGCGAGATGCCCTTCATTGTTGATCACGGAAGCACTTGGTTCAAAACAGGAATAATCTCGGCATCTCGGATTCATCTAATCAGAAGAGCCAACGCGTGATTCATATTCATTTGTGAACCAGATCGATTTTGTTTAGAATTCTTCTCAACACCGCGTGAGATGGCCCGTTTCGAACATAAGGTATGGGGAGTGTAGCCAGTGGTGTGCCCGGAGCTCGGGAGTAGCTTATTAAACCCGGCTAGAGAGGCCTCTTTTTAAGTGATGCAACAATGATGCGTCAATAGGGAACCCCTCCTGGCTACATCGGTGATTAAACTAAGCCACTGACACGGCGGACGCTGCGGCAGTTATTTTCGGCCTTTTAGGTCATGTAAGGTCTGGGTCACAAGGAGGCTTTTGTGACCCATCTTCGGCAGAAGCTGCTGGATGAGCTCCAGCGTCGCAACTACTCACAGAACACGGTCTACACCTACCTGCACGCGGTGGAAGACTTTTTCAGGTATTTTCACCGTTTGCCAGTCCGGTTGGGACCTGATCATATCCGGCAGTATCAGGCCTATCTGTTTCGAGAACGTAAGCTTCAAGCAGGAACAATTACATCCTGGTAAGCGCGCTGGCATCAACAAGCGCGTTGCGTCCCATTTGCTTCGACACAGCTTCGCGACTCACATTTTGGAAGCCGGTGCTGACGAGTATGATCTAGGAAGTCTGCCCACTCCTGCATCATTCGGGCGCGTGGTTCGAGATAGAGGGCATGGTTGTAGGCGGCTGAGACCACGTTCCGTGGGGAGTGAGCGAGTTGCAGTTCGATGTGGTCATGGTTGTATCCCTGCTCGTGCAGAATAGTCGATGCAATGCCGCGAAAACCGTGGCCCGTCATGCGTCCCTTGTAGCCCATCCTTTCCAATGCTTTCAGAATCGTCATGTTTGACATAGGCTTCTTCTGGTTCCGCTCGCCCGGAAACACAAGATCTTTGTCGCCTGAAATCATTCGTAGCAAATCGAGCACTTCAATCGTCTGGGTCGCCAGCGGAACGATGTGAGGTTTTTTCATCTTCATGCGGGCGGCGGGAATAGACCAGCGCCTCGCTTCAATGTCGAACTCTTCCCAACGTGCGCCGATCAGTTCGCTGGTCCGGAGGAAGGTCAGAGCCATGAGTTTGATTGCGAGCCTGGTTAGGTGCCTTCCCTCATAGACCTCGATAGCACGGAGAAGAGTCGGAAGCTCCTTTGCATCAATCCGCGCCATGTTGGTCTTGGACGTCGGCTTCAGGATGTCTGAGGGACGAATTTCGGCGGCAGGATTGCGTTTGCTGTAGCCGTGCGCGACAGCGTAGCGTAAAACCATGCCCACGACCTGCAAAATCCGCTTCGCCATATCCGACGCTCCACGGGATTCAATGCCCTTGGCGAGCTGGACAAGCTCCATCGGCTCAACGTTGGCAATGGGCTTGTCTCCCAGGACAGGGTAGACATCCGCCGTTAAGCGATTCCGAGTCGTTGCCGCATGACGCGCGCTCTTGTTTCCCTTCCAGTGCTCCAGCCACAAATCGGCGATTTTCTCGAAGGTATGTTCGGTGGCGACGACGGCTGCTGTCTTCTCAGACTTTCGCTCTGCCATTGGATCAGCGCCATTGGCCAATAGCTTTCGAGCTTCGGCACGGCGCTCGCGCGCATCGGCCAAGGTGACCTCGGGGTACCGCCCGAGGGCCATCAACTTCTCTGAGCCACCAAACCTGTACTTCCAACGCCAGAGCTTACCGCCGGAAGGTGTGATCAGAAGGTGCAGACCGCCACTGTCAGAAAGCTTGTATTGCTTTTCCCCCGGTTTGGGTCGACGGATCTCAGTATCTGTTAACCCCAAGGTTTGCTCCTCCCAGAATCAGTTACGGAAATGGAAATACCCCCACCTCCGAGAAATCTACCCCCAGAGATACCCCCTCCAGGAACTGGCTTCCACAATACACCCCTGGACATAAAAACACAAAAGCCACTGAATTATCAGTGGCTTGGCATCCATTCCTGGACTATGCTGGATTGCTCTAAATCTAATCTTGGTAGGCACGACTGGATTCGAACCAGCGACCTCTTCCGTGTCAATCTAGCCAGATTATGTTTTTCAACGACTTACAACACCGCGGGGACTGCCAAAGTACGCGGAAGTCGTGCAAGACAACAGCAGTTGTGGGTTGGACTGTGGGTTGGAATAATGCATACCCACTCCCACTGCTTTATATGCAGTGGCTCCTTAGAGAGTGACGCCCTTCTTGCTCACGGCAAGAAGCAACTCCTCGGCCCACTGATAACGGGATTGCGCCTTGAGCCATAGAGCGGCGTCTTCGGAAACCCACTCCACGCATTCCAGAATGCTCGAAAGAGCGATATACGGTTGATCTTTGAACCCTGTATATACCTCATTGTGCGAGGTTAAGATCGGCTCGTGATGCGCGATTCGATTCCGCAAACGGCGGATCACTTCCAGCCGCAAGTGAATAATGCTGCGGGGCGCGGTCGCGTGTGGGAAAGCCTTGTGTAGGCTGGGCAGCCAAAGTGTAGAGTGAAACCTTTTGGTAAGAGTGTTGGGCCAGAATCCAAAAGTCAACTCGGCAATCACCTTTCCGGGCAACGCCGTAGGCGGGAGTTTCGCTTTTGCCTCCGTAACCATGTCGGCCATTACAGCGGTCAACGAAAGCGCCTCCCCGGTAGTGGACCAGGGAAGCGCGACACCGCCGTCATACCAGGTCGGCGTCCCAAGATCGCGGCGAAGCGTGTAGTGGATGCTGTTCCTTACGGCCACTTCAAGCCCATGAAGAAAGCCGAAAAGTGCTTCTGAAATGGCTATATTGTGCTCGTACAGTTCCAATGCTTCGCCAATATCGCCTTTGGTTGCTGCAAGATAGCGAGAGAGCCTCTCTTGCGAGATAACCCGGTCGATGCTGGCAACGAACTCGGCGGTGTATGTGAACTTTGTGGTTGACATGAAATTGATCTGCGCTATCATTGTAATGAACGCTGCTGGAGCCATCCCTGCCGAAAGGCACATGACCAGGGCTAAGGACGATGGACAGGGGGAAGGGCAACCTTCCCCCTATCCTTTTGGGATGAGATTTTCACCCGCTCAGTCGGGATCGTATAACGTCAGCCCCGCCGCAAGGCGGGGCTATTGCTTTATCTGCTCGGCGCTGCGCCGGTTGTAGAGGCCGGTATCTCACGCCGCAAGCGCCCGGCATAAGGTCTTCCGTCCGACTTTGAAAAGGGCGGCAACCTTCTGCCGGTCCTTGCCCTGGCCGATCAGCCTCCGGGCGTGGGCGATCTGTTGCTGGGTCAATTTCGGCTTACGGCCGAATTTCACGCCCCGGCGCTGCGCGTCCTGCACCCCGGCGCGAGACCGTTCACCGATGAGGCTGCGCTCCAGCTCGGGGTTCTAAACCCAAAGTAGTACAGTGTTGAGCATGATATACGATCCTGTTTTGTCTCCTCCCGAACCTGACGGTTGGCTTCAGTTGATTCAAGATGCCAAGAGCGACAACACCCTCCAAACATTGAGGGAAGGCGCACTTTCCGCATATAAGCACTTTCAACTCACAGATGAGGCTAAAGATGCTGACCATCCACTTCATGCACTTTGGAACAATTACCTGAACGCAATTGATGCGGCCTCAACGAATAATCGGGGCAATTAAGGTGACTTCGCCCCGTCCGTATTTCGGGTCACGGGCAAAGAGGAAAGCAGGAAGGGAACGAAACACCTGGCGTCATGCCACAAGCCGGTATTTAACACTGGCTCCGTACCATTCTCGGCCTCGTCCTGGCCGAATGTTGAGCCGGTTGGCCTGGGGCATATCGTAAGCTATGAAGTCTGCCCCGCTCTCCATCGGATTTGCGTTAAAAGCAACGTTGTGGGCCAGCCGATCAAGGCGGCCAATCAAGAGCACGGCGCGGCGCTTCCGGCACTCGACAAGGGTGGCGAGTAGTTGGGGGCGGTTTGTGTGGCGCTTGCAGCTCTCCGTCTCGGTGAACTCGGCTACAAGCTGGCCGGTGCCGACGTGACGGGATACGGCCTCGCGCTGAGCCTCAAGCCCTAAACCGCTGACCCGCTGGCGCTCGGTTGAAACGCGGTAGTATGCAACAAATTTCCCCATGCAGGGAATCTAAACGGTGATTTGTGCAAGGGGTGCCGTCGTGGGTCAACTCTGACCCTTTGTGGGACACAGCTAACCCGTGAAACGCGAGTAGCATACTTGATGAGAAGCAAGAATGGAGATTGTCCGTGAAAGTTAAGAGACTCCGTCTGTTATTGCGCGTTTCTGTGGTTTTGGTGATGGCCCTCTGCGGTGGGTCACTGGGTGCCTGGGGCGGCACACCTGTGAACTTTGGCTCCGTCAATGTTGGCAGCAGCACGACGGCGACGGTAACGGTCACCTTCCAAAGTGCGGGCACACTGGGTAGTATTTCGGTGCTTACGCAAGGAGCTACTGCCCAGGATTTCACAAATG
>Ga0187851_10000325_pt1 | contig 49566 bp, 53 predicted proteins | sample June2016WEW_6_10_FD_132997 | JGI IMG/M metagenome (GOLD analysis project Ga0187851, IMG submission 132997) | Peatland microbial communities from SPRUCE experiment site at the Marcell Experimental Forest, Minnesota, USA - June2016WEW_6_10 | ecosystem: Environmental > Terrestrial > Soil >... | reverse complement strand
CTCTGGTGTGACGAGACCTACCAACTGGCCGACGGCCAGTTGCGCCGACTCAACCGTTGAGCGAATCCATTGCCCGCTCGGCGTAACGCTTTCCCTGGACCGCTTCGCGCGGTACGGCGGCACCGATGGCGGCGAGGTCGGATTCGTTCAGCACGAGGTCACTCGCGGCGATGTTCTCGAGCAACCATTTGCGCCGCTTGGTCCCGGGAATAGGCACCACGTCGGGCCCGCGTGAGAGGACCCAGGCCAGCGCTAACTGGGCAACGCTTACGTGCTTCTCTTCGGCGATCGACTCGAGGTTCGCGACGAGTTTCAAGTTACTGGCCCCCGCGTCACCCACGAAGCGCGGATTTACACTGCGAAAGTCCTTCGGGTCCGACGCACTACGGTTCGCAGTTTCACCAGTGAGAAAACCCCGGCCGAGTGGACTGTAGGCGACGAAACCAATGCCCAGGCGTCGACAGGTAGCGAGCACGTCGTCCTCGGGGTCGCGCGTCCAAAGCGAGTACTCGCTCTGCAGCGCGGTCACCGGATGCACCGCGTGGGCTCGCTCGATGGTCGCCGACGAGGCTTCCGAGATACCCAGGTGACGCACCTTGCCGGCTTCGACCAACTCTTTCATGGCCCCCCAGGTCTCTTCGATCGGCAGGGTGCGGTCGACGCGGTGCTGGTAGTAGAGGTCGATCACGTCAACGCCCAATCGACGCAGTGAATCGTCACAGGCCTTTCGGACGTACTCGGGTTGCCCGTTGATGCCCAGGTACGCGCCGTCCTCGCCGCGTTGGTTGCCGAACTTGGTGGCGAGCACGACTTCGCCTCGCCGTTGCTTGATCGCCGAACCGACCAGCACCTCGTTCTTGAACGGTCCGTACATGTCGGCGGTATCGAGAAAGTTCACGCCGTGGTCGAGCGCGGCGTGGATCGTGGCAATCGATTCGCCGTCGTCACCCACGCCGTAGAACTCACTCATGCCCATGCAACCGAGTCCCTGGGCAGAAACCTCGAGCCCTTGTCCTAGTTTCCTTCGTTCCACGGCAGCTCCTTCTTTGTGAAATTCTGCACAAACCTTGGTTTCGGGGCTTCTTTTTTCAGAGTACTGGTTGCACGCAGGGTAATTTCTTCTCTATTGGCTGGGGGGGCCAAACATCGTGAGCCCGCTTGTTCCGCTCGACGGAATGAGCGGGCTTCGTTGTGTCCGGAAGACTCCACCGGTGACACGAACGTAGGGTGGGAACGTGAGCAGTCACGCCCGCACGACCGATCGACCGGCACCCGCCGAGAAGCCACTGATGCGAGGTTGGCTGCACGCTGGGGGCGTGGTGGTCCTGTTGGGCTGTTCGCCGTTGCTGTTGCTTCGTGCGCACACCTGGGCCCAAGTGGGCTGGGTCCTTTGCTACGTGCTAGGGGTCGCCTCGATGATGACGACGAGTGCGCTCTTTCACCGGGGCAAGTGGACGCCGACCCAGCGTCGAGCGTGGAAACGGGCGGACCACTCGACGATCTTCCTCGCCATCACCGGCAGTTACCTCGGCATCGCGGGCCTCACGATGCACGGCACGATTCGCGTCGTACTGATGATCGTCATCGGAGCGGGTGCCGCAATCGGCATCACCATCCGCCAACTCGCGCTCGATACGCCCAAGTGGGTGAACACGCTCCCCTACCTGGTCGTGGGCTGGGCCGCGGTCGCGGTCATGCCTCAGATCTATCGCGGCGGAGGATCACTCTGCTTCTCGTTGGTGGTCGCGGGCGGACTCGCCTACTCGGTGGGCGCCGTTTTCTACGGCACCAAGCGGCCCAAGTTGGCACCGCGCGTCTTTGGCTACCACGAGCTCTTCCACGCCTTTACGATCCTGGGCGCGGGACTCCACTTCGCCGCGCTGTACGTGGCCCTTCACTAATCAGGGAAGCGGCGGCACCATGTTGAAGTGGACCAGCGCAGGCGCCGAACGACGCGTCGCGATCGTGGTGATCGAGCCGTTGTCCAGTCGCGTGCGCCACGCAACCGACCCGGGGACCCCGAGCGCCCAGACGGTCGCCGATTTGATCGGCGACACGTGGCTCACGATCGCCAGGTGCTCGTGAGCTTGGTGCAACAGGCTCGTCGGATCAGCCAACAGAGCGTCCAGTTCGGCGTGGACCCGAGCGTCCACGGACGCGAGTGATTCGCCGTTGCCCAGGGCCAGTTCGTGATCGGTCTCGAAGGCCTCCCACTGTTCGCCACTCACAATGCTGAGAGGTTGGCCCTCAAGGTCGCCGTAGTCGACTTCGATGAAGGACGCTTTGACGAGGGCCGTGACGTCGGGCAGGGCCAACTGTGCGGTCTCACGGGCGCGACGAAGCGGCGAGGTCCAGACCTCCTTCACGCCGGCGAGCAGCGGAGCCAGGGCGCACGCTTGGCGCTCACCGAGTTCGGTGAGTCCCGGGTCACTTCGACCCACGAGCAGACCCTTGGCGTTCGTGGTCGTCTGACCGTGGCGGACAAAGATGATCACGGCAGCAGCAGTCGCCCACACTCGGGACAGGGCAAGAAGGTACCGCTGGGCTGTGCCTTCCAGCGGTCCACGTCGAGTGGTGAAAGGGCGATGCGACAACCGTCACAACGACCCGCGTCGACCTCGGCCGCGCCCGACGTTCCCGCTCGCACGAGCGCCGCGTCGTAGCGCGCCAGCAGTTCGGGCGACAGCGCGGACGCGCAGTCGCGACGACCCTCGCGCAGCGACACCAATTCCTCATCGAGCGAAACCTCGAGTTCAGCGATCCGGGCCTGCAATTCGCCACGTCGCGCGACGTCGGGTTGTGCTTTGGCCCGTAATGCCGCGACCACCTCTTCCAGTGGCTCGAGGGCGAGCAGATATTCGAGTTCGCGATCTTCGCTCGCGCCGAGCAACTCTCGCACGTGATCGAGTTCGGTGTGTATCGCGCCGAGCTCGCGTGCGTTCGCGGTCGACGTGGCCAAGGTGGTGGCGAGGTCGTTCTCACGCTTTCGCAGTCGCTGCGCTTCAGCGGCGGCGTCCTCGTAGGCGCGTTGAATCGGTTCGATGTCGCTTTGGGCCTCCTGGAGCGCCTTCAAGAGCGCGCGCAATTCGGCCTCGAGCGTCGTGAGTTCGGTCTTCTCGGGCAGGTGGTTGCGCTGGGACGCGACGCGGTCAATCCAGCGATCGGCTTGCATCAAGGCGCGCAGCGCTTCGGTCTCACTCACGGCTCGTAGTCTTTCACGTCACTGTGCGCGTACCACTGTCCAAGCTTCGCAAGCGCCGGAGCGAGCGACTCCTCGCAGCGCTCCTGCGCTCCTTCGAAGCTGAACCAGTAGACCTGACGACTCTCGCCCACGAGCGGACTCGGTTCTTGGGGTGGCGAGACCAGGACGTAGCGCAGGTCGTAGTGCGTGTGAGCCCGTGGTCCAGGATGCACGTCCACGTGAAAGAGCAAGGGCGGCTCGAGGTGGCGCACGGGTAGACCAGTCTCCTCGTAGGTCTCACGCAGGGCCGCGCGCGGGGCGCTCTCGTCGTAGTCAATGTGCCCACCGGGTTGGACCCAGATACCGAGGCGCTTATGTCGATGCAGGATCACCCCGCGCGCCGAGACCACGAAAGCCGAGGCGGTGACGTGATGATCGTTCAGCCGCTCGTCGTACGGATTGGCTGGCCAGTCGAGTCGGTCCAGCGTGGCGCGGATGGACTGCGCCTCGCGCTCGTCGACGGGGGTGATGGCTCGAATCGCGGAGCGAAGCTCGCCGTAGCGATCCATCACCGCAGATCGAGGAGTCGGCGCACTGACGCGGGCAGGGGCACCGTACCCGTCGCCATGGCGCCGTCGCGACTGGGGACTGGTTCGTCGAAGCTCAGACGAGCGGGCACGGTGCCGGACCAGATTGGTAGTTCCTGGTCCTCGGGGTCGTCCTCGGTGGGTCCCTGGGAGACCTTCGCCGAGGCCTCGTCAATGCTGAGCGCGACGACCAGGGTGAGCCGTGTCTCCTTCGGGGTCATGGGCCGCACTTCGCTCGCTCGCCCCGGCAGGACCGTGTCAACGAAAAGATCCAGGACCCTCGCCCTTTCTGCTTCGTCCTCGACCGAGCGCGTCGCTCCGACGACGACGACCGAGCGGTACGCGATCGAGGACTCGAAGCCACTTCGCGCGAGTCGCATGCCGTCATAGATCGTGACGCTCGCGCAGGCGCGCCCCGCGTCGAGCACTGAGCTCATGATGGCGTTGGACCGGTTGCCGTGGAGGTACAACGTGCGCCCTTCGCGCGCGTGCAAGGTCGGTAGCGCCATCGCGAGTCCGTCGACGATGCCAGCGACGTAGCAAAAACGCGCGTCGTCGAGGATCGAAAAGATCGCGTCCGAGTCGTACGTGGCCTTGGCGGGGAGTCGGCGAACCTTCGTGCTCGGCCCGGGACCGAGGGTCGGAGAACTCATGCGCGCAGATCACCGCCGAAGAAAGTGCGCGCGAGCCCGGCCACCTCCACGTTCTTCTCGAAGAGACGTGCGTGCATGACCCCACCGCGCGCCGAAGCCTGTCGTACCGAGACGACCGGCGAGCCCACCTTCTCGACCCACCAGGGTGAGACCGCGCACATCGCACTCCCGGTGACGTGGTCCTCGGCGAGACCGAGTCGCGGCGCGAAGACCCGGATGGACACGTCGACGTCGGGTCCCCCGTGACACGCCGCGATCACCATCGAACTGGGCACGAGGAACAGGCTCATCGGATCGACCGCCAGTCCGCACAAGGTGTCGTAGTCCTCGACGACCGCGAGCACGCTCTGCGCACCCGCCTGGTAGACCTCGCGCACGGGCCCCAAGGTGCCGTTGAGTACCGCCTCGTCCAGGGGCTCGATGTACGAACGCGGAAGATCCACTCCGAGCATGCCGTCGCGCAGGCGACGCCCGGAGAGGACTCCCGAACGGGTCTGAAAGTAGAACTCGCCACCGGGCACGCCCAGTTCGCTCAGCAACACGTGCAGGGTCGCCAAGGTGGCGTGCCCGCAGAGGTCCACTTCGACCGTCGGGGTGAACCAGCGCAGCGACCAGGTGTCGCCCACGCGACGGACGAAGGCGGTCTCCGAAACACCCAGTTCGAAGGCGATCTGCTGGAGTTCGTGGTCTTCCATGGGTCGTTCGAGCAGTACGACGACCGCGGGATTTCCTCGTTCCGCCGCTCCGATGAACGTGTCGACCCACCAGAGTCGGTGACCAAAGCTGACGTTGACCGATTCCACGACTAGAGCCTGCCACATCGCCAGTAGGCCACGGCGTAGGGTTTTGACGTGCGTGTCGCGTCGTTCAATCTGCACGCCGGCATCGACGGCTGGGGCCGACCGACTCGTGCTCTTGATCACGCGAGTCAACTCGGCGCCGACGTGCTCGTGTGCCCCGAACTCTGGCGAGGCGACGGAGGACCCGACCAATTTGACGAATTATGCCAACGCCTGGCGATGAAGGGACTCTTCGTGCCACTGGCCCGCGGCGAACGAGTCATCGCCTCGAGTGGACGACGGGGGTGGCTACCGTGGCTCGCCCACTTCACCGGCGAGCACGGTCTCTACTTCCAAGAGCACCGCGAACTCACGAAGCGCCAACGCGCGCGACGCTCCTCGCACGGCGCACCCGAGAGCGGTGCGTGGGGGCTGGGCCTGTTGACGAGCCTGCCGATCGAGCACATCCGCGCCGAACCGCTCGGACGGCTTTCCAAGGAGAAGGTCAACCGAGCCGTCATCGTTGCGCGCCTCTCGCTCGACGGGCGACCTTTCTATCTGCTGGGCGTGCACGGAGCGCATCTCAGTCACGGGTCCTTTCGCCAGTACCGTCAACTCAACGCACTCGCGAGCGCCCTCGAGCCAGCGTTGCCCACTATCCTCGCGGGCGATTTCAACTGTTGGCGCCCGCTGCTTCGACTACTGCTGCCCGGATGGCGCACGCTGGTTCGCGCGCGCACGTGGCCCGCGCGCTTTCCCCACAGTCAGATCGACCACATTCTCGGGCGCGGCCCCTGGAAGCGTCGTGGAGGGTCAGCCACCGACGGCGGCAGCGACCACCTGGCGCTGGTGGCGGACGTCGAATGGGATAACGCGGCCGCTTGATCAGGCCAACTGCACACTCTCGTCTACGACCACGAGGGTCTTGCCGTGGTTGCCACCGTTAAAGAGCAGGTTGAGCGCCTCGGGCGCGTGCTCGAGCCCGTGGACGAGATGCTCCTGGTGCACCAGGGTGCCGTCGTGCACCATGGCGGCCAACTCGAGTTGCGCCTCGGCCAGGCGCGAACCGAAGTCCTGGAAGACGATGAAACCCTCCATGCGGGCCCGACGCATGATGAGCATCGAGGTGTTGGCGATCCCCTGGGGCTTGCCCATCGAGTTGTACTGGGAGATCGCGCCGCAGAGGACCACGCGACCATGGATGGCGATGTTTGAAAGCACCGCGTCGAGAATCTCGCCACCGACGTTGTCGAAATAGACATCCACACCCTGGGGACACGACTCGTGCAGCAAGCGTGCGAGGTGACCTTCGCGGTAGTCGAGGCACTCGTCGAAACCGTACTTCTCGACGACCTCGGTACACTTCTCGGGGCCGCCCGCGATGCCGATCACCTTCTTGGCGCCCCGCGCCTTGGCGACCTGGCCCGCCACCGAACCAGTGGCACCCGCCGCGCCCGACACGACGACCACGTCACCCTCACGGAACTGACCCACCTCCAGGAGTCCGAAATACGCCGTGATGCCCGTGAGCCCCACGACGTTCATCACCGTGGCGAGATCGAGACCCATACCTGAAGGGATGACTGAGAAGCGATTGTCCTCGTCAGCGATGACCCACTCCTGCCATCCGGTGACGCCGCTCACGATGTCGCCCACGTGGTAGCGCGACGAGTTCGACTCGACGACAACACCCGCCCCGCCCGCGCGCACCACCTCGCCGATGGCGATCGGCGGCAGGTAACCGGGCGCGTCATTCATCCAGGTGCGAATCGTGGGATCGATCGAAAGCATGCCAACCCTTATGAGCGCCTGATCGGCCCCGCACTCTGGTCGCGGTGTCTCCATCAGCGTGGTCGTCGTGTCATCGACGAGCCCCGACGGGCGTTGGGAAAGTATGACTTGACGATTGATCATGATCCTCCAATGTTCCTCCTCACGATAGGTGGTTCTCTGCCTCGCGTGCCACGCGTTGCTAAGGTCCGAAGGGTTGATTGGAGGACGCGTGTCCCGAGAGAGAAGCCTTCGCTCCCAGCTCTACCGCGACGCGCGGATCATGGGTAACGTGCAAGCAGCCGCGAAGGGTCCCGGCGCGTACGCCAAGCGCTACGTGCGACGCAAGTCCTACGCCAAGACCAACGCCGCGACGCGCGCCATTCTTCGCTCCTTCGGCCTCTCGCGTTAGTCAGACCATCGCGGTGTAGAAGCGAAAGCCGATGCCAGGCTCGGTGCGCACATAACGTGGACGTGCGGGTTCGGGCTCGAGCTTTCGACGAATGCGCGTCACGTGGTGGCGCAGATGCGGCTCATCCTCGGGCGGACCGTCGCCGAAAACGCCCTCACGTAGCTGGCGCTCGGTCACCAGTCGGCCACCCGAGCGCACGAGTACTCGAAGAATCTTCCACTCCACGTCGGTGAAGGTCACGCGTTCACCCCCTCGGCTCGCCGTCGAGTGAACAAAATCAAGGGTGAAGTCCGTTGTCGCGAGCGTGGTGAGTTCTTCGACGTCGCCGCGCAGCAGCGCTCGAACCCGCATCACGAGGTCACCAATGGAAAATGGCTTGGCGAGAAAGTCACTCGCGCCCTCGTCCAGGGCCAGCAGCTTCTCGGGGTCCCCACTCCTCGCCGAGAGGATGATCACTGGCACGTCGCTCGAGCCCCGCAGGGACTCGAGGACCTCGAGTCCAGTCATGCCCGCCAGCTCCAAGTCCAAGATCACCAAGTCCGGTGGCTCGTTACGCACGAAGCGAAGGGCCTCCTCGCCGTTCTGGGACGTCGTGACGAGGTAGCCACGCGCCTCGAGATTGGTGCGCAGGGCCCGCAAGATTTGCACTTCGTCGTCAACGATGAGTACTCGCTCGGTCACGGCAGCTCCTTGCGCGCGAGTTCGACCGCGACCGTGAGGCCGCCGCCGGGCGTATCGTCGAAGCGTAATTCTCCCCCGAGCAGGGCCATGAAGCCCGCAGCCACGCTGAGCCCGAGCCCCGCGCCCGAGCGCTCATCGTTGAGGTCCTGGAAGGAAGCCATGATGGCGGCGCGTTTCTTCTCGGGAATGCCCGGTCCCCGGTCGATGACGAGTAGCTCGAGGCCGTGTCCGGTGGTGCCCCCGTTGATGCGAATCGGTTGGTCGGGTGGACCGAATCGACAGGCGTTGCTCACGACGTTCGCGATAACTCTTTCAGCCAGATCGGGGTCGGTCTCGATGAGCGGAAGGTCGTCGGGCAGATCGATGGCGAGGACGCGGCCATACGTATCGATCGTCTCCAGAGCGCTCGCGACCAAGTCGTCGAGGGCCACGTGCAGATAACGCGGTGTGATGATGTTCGCCTCGAGCCTTCCGGCATCGAGCAGGTTCGTCACCAAGCGAGTGAGGCGACGTACTTCGCGGTCCACGGCGACCAAGAAGCCGTGCTGCTCATTCGACGTCCAGGCCACGTCCGTCTGCAAGAGCGACGAGACGTTCGCCTCGATCGTGGCGAGCGGCGTGCGTAGGTCGTGCGAGACCGCTTTTAGCAACCCCGTGCGCAGCGCGTCCGTCTCGGCGATCGCCTGGCGTTCGGCGGCCTCGTGAGCGAGCCGCTGGGACTCGATGCTCGCCGCCACTCGACCCGCGAAAGCACCGATGAGTTGGCGATCCTGCGTGTCCAGACTCGAACCCGCCATCACCAACACGTGATCGTCGTCAATCGCAAAACGGGCGTTCAGCAGCGCCGGATCGACCTCTTCGCCACTTAGCAACTCGGTGGCCCAGTCACCTTCGCGCCGTTCGAGCAAGGCCACCGTAGGCACCGCGAAGATCGCCCGGAGCGAGTCGAGCAACGGCACCAGGTCATCACGGGTCGTGGCAACCGTGGCCGCCGCGCGCGCGAGAATCTCCGCCTCCGCCTTGGATCGCTCTGCTTCGGACGAGCGTTGGGCGAAGAGGTTGACGACGATGCTGGCCCCGACGGCAAAGATCAGGAACGCGACGATCGCGACGACGTCGTCGGGTCGCGCCACCTCGAGCGTGTGCAGTGGCTTCACGAAGAAGTAGTTCTCGAGCCCCGAGGCCGCGATCGCCGCGACGAGACCCACCGCAACGCCGCCCCAACTCGCCACGCCCAACACGACCACCAGGTACACCAGAAACACCGTGGACACCGACACGTTCGAGCGAACCTGTGTCAATGCCACTGTCAGTAATGGCAGGAGGACTGCGGCGCCGACCAATCCCCCGACCTGACGCCGCCACGAATACGTACCGATCTTTCGTCGTCGCCACGTTCGCCTCGGCTTCTCGCCGCCGACCGCAATGATGTGCACGTCCAGGTCTCGCGCCTGACGTAATACTTTCTCAATCACGCCGGTGCGTTGGACCGCCTTACGGTTCCGACTCGATCCCATGACGATTTGGGTGCCTCGCTCGGATCGGGCGAACGCCACTAGAGCCGACGCGATGTCCTCGTCCATGATCTCTTGGAACGTCCCCTCGAACTCGACCGTGAGCTCGCGGGCCAACGTCGTGTCCGCACTTCGCTCCTGGAGTGCCCCGGAATCAATGACGTGCACGGCAAAGAGCTCGGCGCCCGTGCGCGACGCAATCCTCGCGGCGCGACGCAGCAACGCCTCATCGGTCTCGGAACCCGTGACCGCAACAATCAGGCGCTCTCGGGTCTCCCAACTCTCCTTGATGTCGTGATCATCAAGGTATTTCTTCAGCGAGTCTTCGACGCGATCCGCGAGCCACAGCAATGAGAGTTCGCGCAGCGCCGTAAGGTTGCCCGACCGAAAGAAGTTGGACAATGAAGCGTCAACCTTCTCCGCCGGATAGATGTTGCCGTGGGCCATGCGACGACGCAGCGCCTCGGGCGTAATGTCGACGAGCTCGATCTGTTCGGCCTTTCGCACGATGGCGTCAGGCACCGTCTCGCGCTGGACGATACCCGTAATCTTTTCCACCACGTCGTTTACCGACTCGAGGTGCTGAATGTTTACCGTCGTGATTACGTCGATACCCGCCTCGAGCAGCACTTCCACGTCCTGCCATCGCTTTTCGTTCTTCGCACCGGGTGCGTTGGTGTGCGCCAACTCGTCCACGAGTGCCACTTGGGGACGTCGAGCGAGGACCGCGTCAAGGTCCATCTCTTGGATCTGAGTCCCGCGATAGTCGTAGACCTTTCGCGGAACGACCTCCATGTCGCGGATCTGGGCCGCGGTCAGGGGTCGGTCGTGGGTCTCGACGAAACCCACGACGACGTCAGCGCCACGTTCCCGGCGCCGCCAACCCTCGTCGAGCATTCGAAAGGTCTTGCCGACGCCCGGGGCCAGACCTAAGTAGACGCGAAGAGTGCCTCGAGACATGACCTAAGTATCGTCGCTCGAGCTCGAGTGATTCACGCTCCGCTGTTCACTCGCTAAAGCGCCCGCCGCCAGAGTCGCCAGCGACACCGCGACCACGCGACGGTCGATCGAAACCGGCCGGCCGGGCGACGGGGTGAGCACGAAGCGCCCTAGGGTCTCACCTCGCCACTGCGCGAGCACTTCAGCCTGGGGACCGGGGATGCCGAGTTCTTTGGTCGGCCATTGCAGACCCACGTGCACGACCGTCCCATTGGCGATGATGCGCGCGTAGGGAAGACCCGAGGGCACCGGCTCGAACGTGCAATCACGAAGTAGCAAGACTTCACGCAAGCCCTGGCGAGCGAACTCCATGACCTGCTCGACGGCGAAATCCTGACTCACCATCACTGCCGCTTCGTGCAAGATTCGGACATAATCTGACCCTTGGCTGGCCCTTTGATGCGACCGCCGATTCGCCGCCGCCAGCTCGTTCACGCACAGTCCCACCACGACGATGCAGATGGTCGTCTCGAGGTCCGGTCGATGGCTGATCGTCAAGAGGTCGTAGGGCCTGGTCAGATAGAAATCGAACCAGATCGCCGACGACGCAATGGCGAGCACTCCGCTGACGCGGTTGCCGAGTATGGCGATGGACGTGATCACCGCGACAAAAGTTAACGCCGCCGCGGTATTGGCGAACGTGCCGCGAAAGGGCACCAGCACCAGGGCGAAGCCGTAGGGGACGACCAACGCCGCAGCGCCCACGACTACGAGACGGCGTTCGTGAAGTTCCCGTCGCACGGCGTCTCGAAGTCGCGGCGGAGTGCTCATTGCCCTTCGACTATTCGAGCTTGGCGAGAGCGGTATTCAACTGGAGCACGTCGATGTAACTCGACCCGAGGAATCCCAACTCCGCGGAGTTCGATTCCTTAGCAATAAGGGCGCGCAGCACCTTTGGCGACAGACCGGTCGCCTTCGCGACCATCGGGATCTGCACGATCGCGTCCTGAGCCGAGATATCCGGGTCGTAGCCACTGCCCGAGGTGGTCACCAGGTCCGGCGTCGGATTGACACCGAGCTTGTGCCAGTAGGCCACCAGGGCCTTGGTGTCAGCAAGGAGCGTCTTCGAGCGGGGTCCGAGGTTCGTCGCGGCGGACTCGCCGCTGACGCCGTTCGCGACGAGTGGGTTGTCCCCACCCGAAACGTTCTCCTTCGGGTTCGCCGCGTAAGGTCCCGTGTCGTCGGGTCGCCCGTGGAAGAACTTGGGGCTGGACCAGTTCTGACCGATCAACGTCGAACCGTTGGCCGTGATGGAACCGTCAGCCTGGTTCTTGAAGAACAACTGGGCGACCCCGGTGCCGGCCAAGGCGTAAACGAAGCCAAAGAGCACGAGGCAGATTACCGCCATTACTAGTGAACGTCGTAGATGTACGAGCATGTCAGTCTTTCTTTAGTACGCGTGCAACGCGACGAGCACGAGGTCGATGAGCTTGATGAAGACGAAGGGAATGATGACGCCACCCACGCCGTATATCCAGACGTTGCGCCGCAAGATCGCCGACGAGTTGGCGGCGCGAAATCTCACGCCCCGCAGGGCAAGCGGGATAAGTGCGATGATCACCAGGGCATTGAAAATCACCGCCGAAAGCACCGCACTCTGGGAATTGTGCAGGTGCATGATGTTGAGCGCCTTGAGTTGGGGATACGAGACCGCGAAGAGCGCAGGAATTATCGCGAAGTACTTCGCGATGTCGTTCGCAATCGAAAACGTCGTCAAGGAACCACGAGTGATGAGTAGCTGCTTGCCGATTTCGACGATATCGATCAATTTGGTGGGGTTCGAGTCAAGGTCGACCATGTTGCCCGCCTCTTTGGCTGCCGTGGTGCCAGTGTTCATCGCCACCCCCACGTCGGCCTGCGCGAGCGCTGGCGCGTCGTTGGTCCCGTCGCCAGTCATGGCGACCAGTTTGCCGCCCTCTTGCTCTTTTTTGATGAGAGCCATCTTCGCCTCGGGAGTCGCTTCGGCGAGGAAGTCGTCGACCCCCGCTTCCTGGGCGATGGCGGCCGCCGTGAGTGGGTTGTCGCCCGTGATCATGACGGTTCGGATACCCATCTTGCGCATCTCGTCAAACTTCACCTTGATGCCCTGCTTGACTACGTCCTTGAGTTCGATGACGCCCAGGATGTCCTTGCCGTCCGCGACGGTGAGTGGCGTCGAGCCGGCACGCGACACGCGCTCGACAATGGCGTCGAGGTCGTTCGGGATGACACCGCCTTGCTCGCTCACCCACTTCTTCACCGACTCCGACGCGCCCTTGCGAATCTGGCGCGTACCCATATCCAAGCCCGACATGCGCGTAGTCGCGGTGAATGGCACGAACGCGTGACTCGGGTCGAACTCACGTTCGCGGATGCCGAAATTCTCCTTGGCGAGTACGACTACGGACCTTCCTTCAGGCGTCTCATCGGCGAGGGACGCCAACTGGGCGACGTCGGCAACCTCTTGCTCGGTGTGGCCGGCGACGGGAAAGAAATTCGCCGCCATGCGGTTACCGAGCGTGATCGTTCCGGTCTTGTCGAGTAGTAAGACTTGCACGTCACCCGCCGCCTCGACGGCGCGTCCGCTCATGGCGAGCACATTACGCTGCACCAGACGGTCCATACCCGCGATACCGATGGCCGACAACAGGGCGCCAATGGTCGTCGGAATGAGACAGACGAGCAGCGCCACGAGGACGACAATCGACACCGTCGCGCCGCTGAAACCAGCGAAGGGTTGGAGAGTGACCACGACGGGAATGAAGACAATGGTCAGCACCGCGAGCAGGATTGTGAGAGCGATCTCGTTGGGCGTCTTCTGTCGATTCGCGCCTTCGACGAGTGAGATCATTCGGTCAATGAACGTGTGACCTCGCTCGGCGGTGATGCGCACGACAATGCGGTCCGAGAGCACCTTGGTGCCGCCGGTCACTGCCGACCGGTCGCCGCCCGACTCACGGATAACTGGCGCGGATTCACCCGTGATGGCTGACTCGTCTACCGACGCGATGCCCTCGATGATCTCACCATCGGAAGGAATCAGGTCGTTGGCCTCACAGACGACCAGGTCACCTTTTTGCAGTGATGCTGCGGGAACGAGTTCCTCGGTCCCGTCAGCACGAAGGCGACGGGCTTCGGTCTCGGAACGCATCTTTCTCAGGGTGTCCGCCTGCGCTTTGCCCCGACCCTCGGCCATGGCTTCAGCGAAGTTGGCGAAAATCACGGTGAGAAAGAGCCACGCCGTAATAGACCACGTGAAGGTGCTGGGGTGAGCAATCGACTCGATAAAGGTAATGATCGAACCGATCAGAACCACGAACATCACCGGGTTGCGAACCTGGACGCGAGGGTCGAGCTTCTTGATCGAATCCTTGAACGCTTGCCCGAGGATCTCACGGTCAAAGAGGCCGCGCGCTTGTGCGACGCCGTGGCCGCTCGATTCGGCGCTAGGTGGAGTGAGGACGGTGGTCATTAGAAGAACCTCATGTGACTTAGTTGTTCGACGATTGGGCCAAGCGATATTGCGGGGAAGAACGTGAGGCCACCGATGATCAAGATGACGCCGATGGTGAGACCCACGAACATGCCGTTGTCGGTACGGAAAGTACCCAGCGACTCGGGCACGACGTTCTTTTCAGCGAGCGCTCCGCCAAGGGCAATGGCCGGAATCATGATCCCGAATCGGCCGATGAGCATGTCGATCGCGCCGATGATGTTGTAGAACGGCGAGTTGCCAGTAAGTCCACCGAACGCCGAGCCGTTGTTGTTGCCCTGAGAGGTGAGTCCGTAGAGAATCTCGGTGAAGCCGTGTGGACCGGCGTTGAGTGGCCCGGCTTTACCCGCCGCCAGCGATACCGCGAGTGCCGTGACTATCAGCACTGTGATGGGCATCACCAGGGCCGCCAGCCCCGCGAGTTTGACCTCTCGAGATTGGATTTTCTTGCCGAGATATTCGGGCGTTCGTCCGATCATGAGGCCACCGATGAACACCGCGATGATGGCGTAGATCAGCAACGTGTACAGGCCACTACCGACGCCTCCGGGAGTAACCTCGCCCAACATCATTCCCGTGAGCAAACCGAATCCACCCATGGGTGTAAACGAGTCGTAGGAAGCGTCAGCCGAACCGGTCGAAGTCGACGTGGACGAAATACCGAACAGTGCCGTCGTCGTGTCACCGAAGCGGACCTCCTTGCCCTCGGTGTTACCAACGGTCGAGTGGATGCCGGCGGCAGCTACGGCCGGGTTGTTTTGGTGTTCAGCGGCAGACGTGAAGCCCACCCACACGCCAAAGAGGATCACCATCACCGACAACAATGCGACGCCGTGGCGTACGCTGCCGACCATCTTGCCAAAGGTATAGGTCAATGCGACTGGAATTGACAACAACAGATAAATAGAGAAGAAGTTCGTGAGTCCGGTCGGGTTCTCAAAAGTTGTCGCGGAGTTCGCGTCCAAGAAACCGCCGCCATTGGTACCGAGCTGCTTGATGGCTTCCATGAAGCCGATGGGGCCGCGCGGAATAGTTTGCGTGACGCCGTTCAGCGTGTCCTTGATGCTCACCGTGCCCGCCAGTGTCTGGACGGCGCCCTGAGCGACGAAGATGATACCAAAAAGGAAGGCGATCGGCACAAGAACGTACAGCAAGCAACGAGTAATGTCGACCCAGAAGTTACCGACGGTCGGCGAGTTCTTTCGTGCGAATCCACGCACGAGGACCAGGGCCACCGCTACTCCCACTGCGGGCGTCACGAACTGTTGGACCGTGAGCGCACCCATCTGGGAGAAGTACGACATCGTCGTCTCGCCGCCGTAGTTCTGCCAGTTGGTGTTCGTAATGAATGACGACGCCGTATTGAAACTCAACGCCGGTCCCACGGCTCCAAAGTGCTGGGGATTGAGGGGCAGGGAACCTTGGATACGCAAGATGACGTACGTGAAGAGCAACGAGACCGCCGAAAAGACGATCATCGCTCCGGCGTAGCGCTTCCAGGTCTGTTCCTGCTCGGGACTCGTGCGCAACGCCCGGTAGATCGGGCGCTCGACGAAGCCTAAAAAGTGGACGCGTCCGTTGAAGATCGCCTCCATGTACGAACCCAGGTAGCGCCAGGTGAAACCGAGCAATACCACGAGGGCCAGGATGGTGAAAAAGAATCCCATTTAGAACTTCTCCGGTTTGAACATGGCGTAGCCCAAATAAAGGAACATCGCCACGGCAACGATTAGAAGGATGATTTGAGTGAAACTCATACGCGGTCCAAGACCCAAATGAGACCCAACATCGCCGCCGCGAAGGCGACGATGCCCAGTAGTGAATAGATATCTGCCATAGAGACAGTCTGGCGAAGCGTTTCTGCAATGGTTCTTAAAAGCCTTCGTAAGTTCTTCATAATTTCTAAATGAACCCGACGGGAGCCAAAAAGTGCTTTTCGTGCGAGAATGGCACCGTGCGCGGACGCCTACTCACCTTCCTGATCGGAGTCAGTGACTCACTCATTTTTGGTGTACTGATGCTCACTCTGCGCTCGCACGTGAGTGCCACCACTGTCGCGCTCGTATTCGTCATCCCCGTCGTGGCCGGCGTGGTCTTCGGTGGCCTCTTCATGGGTTTCGTGAGCACCATCACCAGCGCGCTCGTGTTCGACTTCTGGTTCTTACGCCCCTACTACACCCTCAGCATCGGCACCACACAGAATTGGACCGCACTTTTGGTCTACGTCGTGGTGGTACTGCTCGTCGCGCGCGTGGTGTCAGATCTGAAAATAGCGCGACTCGAGGCGAACCGTGGGGGCGAAGCGATGCGACGAGTGTTCGAACTCTCCGAACTACTCGTCCAAGACCAGTCGGTCGAAGACCTCTTGCACACCATTGTCCTGGCGGTCCAAACGGTCTTCAGCATCCCCGGCGTCTCGCTACTCGTCCTCGCGGACCAACGCTTGAAGATCGCGGCCTCAGTGGGTGTTCCTCTCTCCGACGAGGAGCTGCGCCAGCTCGATCCCCAGTCCGGGTTGCCCGTGAGCATCCGATCTTCCGTTGGTTCTTCCTCGGGACTTCGCACGGTGGCGCTCTCGGCTTCGGGTCGGCCTATCGGGATCCTGGTCCTACGTGACGTGCCGATGTCCCCCACCGACCAGGCCATTCTGGTGACCTTCGCCAACGACGCCGCCCTCGCTCTCGAGCGCACCCAACTGCGCGAACAAGCCCTACGCTCTCATTTCCTCGAAGAGGTGGACCGACTGCGTCAAGCCCTCATGGGTGCGGTGTCACACGACCTTCGCACGCCGCTCGCCACCATCAAAGTCGCTTCTTCGACACTCGCCAATCGCGCCAACGTGCTCTCGGCCCAAGACACGCACGAATTACACGAACTGATCGAGATCGAAGCGGATCGATTGACCCGCCTGGTCACGAACCTTCTCGACATGACTCGCATCGAGGCAGGGGTCCTCACGATCCAACGGGCACCGACGTCAGTGAGCGAGATGGTCAAAGAGGCGATCAACGTCATGAACTCGAGTGTCAAGGATCACCAACTTCGCCTCGAGGTCTCAGATTCACTTCCCTTGGCGAATATCGACCGACTGCTCGTCATCCAGGTGATCGTCAACCTGCTCGACAACGCGTTGCGCCACTCACCCGACCAGGGCGTGATCACGGTGAGCGCCGAAGGCCGAGGATCGTCGCTGGTGGTCTCGGTGGCCGACCAGGGACCCGGCGTCGCCCTCGAGGACCGCGAATCGATCTTCAACCGCTTCGAACAGTCCAACACGGGTGGACGTGCGGGACTTGGGCTCACGATCGCCAAGACTTTCGTCGAAGCCCACGGCGAGAAGATCTGGTACGAGGATGCGCCCGGCGGCGGGGCCAGGTTCTCGTTCTCGCTGCCCGTCCTTGACGCTTTGACGGCGGCCTGACGTGGCCCGGGTGCTCGTCGTGGACGACGATCGTTCGCTGTTACGTGCGCTGCGACTCGGACTGCAGTCCGAGGGTCACGAGGTCACCACCGCCGAGACGGGCGAGCAGGGCCTCGCCCAGACCGCGCTGCTGGCGCCCGACGTGGTCGTACTCGACATCGGGCTACCGGATATCGACGGACTCAGCGTCTGTCGGCGGATCCGCGAGTGGAGTGATGTGCCGATCATCATCCTGTCGGCCACCGGTGACGAGAACCGCAAGGTCGCGGCCCTCGACGGCGGGGCCAACGACTACGTCACCAAGCCCTTCAGCATGGCCGAACTCGAGGCGCGGGTCCGCGTCGTGGTGCGTAACCGGATCGTCGAGTCCACCGAAGGCGCGACTGAGATTCGTTGCGGCGACCTCGGCCTCGACCTGATCCACCATGACGTGACCTACCGGGGCGCGGACGTGGCCCTTACTTCAAAGGAATTCGAAGTCCTCTCTTTTCTCGCTCGCCACGCCGGTCGGACCTGCACCCACCAGATGATCCTCAGTGCCGTCTGGGGCGTTGGTTACACCAAAGAAGCGCAGTACATCCACGCCTACGTGCACCGACTTCGCCAGAAGCTCGACGACGAGGAGGGACTCGTGTTGCGCACGGTACCCGGCGTGGGCTACTACCTCGAATGTCCGAAGGCCGAGGACTGATTAACTCAGACGCGTGATCTCGACGCTCACGCCGAGCGCGCGCGAGGGGGCCCCGTGGTAGAGACCCTTGAGCGGCGGCACGTCGCCGTAGTCACGGCCCTTGGCGACCACCACGTGACTGAGACCGATGTCGTTGCCGTTGGTGGGGTCAAAGCCCACCCAGTCGCCGCAGAAGTACTCGACCCAGGCGTGACTCTGACCGACAACGGTCTCGCCAATGGCCGCGTCGGATTGGGGGTGCAGGTACCCCGAGACGTAGCGCGCGGGCACGCCTTGACCTCGTAAGAACCCGATCATGAGGTGCGAGAGGTCTTGGCACACCCCGGTCTTCTGGTCCCAGGACTCGAGGGCCGTCGTGGTGACGTGGGTCGATCCCGGTACGTAGGCCACGCGCCCACTGACCGTCGCCGAGACGACCCCGACCAGAGCTTCCACGTCGTCGCCCTTGACCCGCGAGGAAAGTTCCCTTTGGAGCCGTTCGGGCAACGCCGTGCGCGGCGTGCTCGAAAGGTACTCGGCGTAGGTGTCCAAGACCTTGGACTGCCTGAGGTCCTCGAGGTTCAACAACGGCTGCTCGTGCGGGGTCGCGATGACCTCGACGAGTGCCTCGGCGGTCACTTCGAGTTGGCGGTGTCGATCATGCAGGTCAAAGGCGGTGACCGCCGAACCGAAGTAATCCAGGTAGGTGAGCTGTGAGGCGTGGGGATCGGTGCGCAGGGTCGCCTCGAGGACCTGCTGGCGAGGAGAGCTCAGGGGCGTCATCCGGGCCTCGTTATAGGACGACTCGGCGAAGCCGTCGTAGACGAAGCCGGTGACGTGGCGTATGGCGAGACGCGACGACGAGGGCCCCGTCACACGCCCGCCTCGGTCGCCCACGGTTCGGCGATGACTTGACGAAAGTAGCGCGCGGTGATCTCGTCGTTCGCCGAGGCGCACGTCTGCTCGATGAAATCCAGCAATTCGGGTAAGTCGGCCACCAGCGTCGCGGGGTCCAGGTATTCGAGGCGATTGCGGGCGCGACCGATCGTGCGTCGAGCGTTGGACGTGTCGCCGACGCGACTGTGCGTCGTGGTGAGCAGATCCAGCGAGCCGTCAGCGACGTTCAGCGTGTGGTACACCGAGCGCGGGAACAGCCGGTCGAGCAAGAGGAACGAGGCGAGCGACTCCGCGCTGGCGCTGCCGCGCGATTCACGCAGGTAGGACTCCATGGCCCCGGCGGCGCGCAGCAGCGTCAGCCAATCGGGCGAGTTGTGAATCCCGACCAATTGAGCGTCGAGCAGCCGACAGGTCATGTCGACGCGCTCGATACTTCGCCCTAGGACGAGGAAGTGCCAACCTTCGTCGTGACTGATGGTCGCGTCACTTAAGCCCGCGAAGAGCGCGGCGCGGTCCGAGACGAACTTGAAGTAACTCGCGGCCCCCACCTTGCGAGCCTGGCGATGGCGAGCCGTGAGTTCATCGAAGGTGCCGTTGATGCAGACCCACATCTCCGAGGAGATCACCTCACGGGATCGTCGGGCGTTCTCGTAGGCGGCGCGCAAGGAACCCGTGATGGCACTGGGGCTCTCGTGTGAAAACACCAAGTCCTCGAGGACCACGTCGGTCGTCGCGGGTTGGTCGTCGTCGAGTTCGATGCCCAGAATCGCGAAGAGCGACCGGCACGCGCTCTCGGCATCGTTGAAGGGGTCTTCGGCGATCCGGTGGATGTAGGCGTTGATGATCCGAGCGGTGCCGTCTGCGCGTTCGACGTAGCGCCCGATCCAGTAGAGCGACTCGGCCACGCGCGAAAGCAGCCGCTGGTCGCTCACTGCTCGGCCTCGCTGGGATGGCGCGGATCCACTTGGCGCGCGACGGCGTTCGCCACCGGCCGCAGCGTGCGACCGTTGGCGTGGGCGCTGGGAGCGTCTTCGAAGGTCTCGGGACTCGCGAGCACCCAGGTGTCCTTCGATCCCCCGCCCTGACTGGAATTGACGACGAGCGCACCTTCGGGCAGTGCGACTCGGGTCAGTCCACCCGGGAGCACCCACACGTCACGCCCGTCGTTGATGGCGAATGGCCGAAGGTCAACGTGGCGCGGTGCCAACTTGCCGTCTACGTACGTGGGCAGCGTCGAAAGGGCGACGGGCCGCTGGGCGATGAAGCCCCGGGGGTTCGCCACCACTTCTCTACGCAGGTTGACGAGCGTCTTGTCGTCCGCCTGCGGTCCGATGACGATGCCCTTGCCTCCTGAGCCGTCGACCGGCTTGACGACGAAGTCACTGAGGCGACCAATCACGTCGGCGAAGATCTCGGGATCGTCCAACCGGTAGCTCTCGACGTTCTTGAGGATCGGCTCTTCGTTGCGGTAGTAGCGGATGATGTCGGGCACGAAGGTGTAGATCAATTTGTCGTCGGCGACACCGTTGCCCAGAGCGTTGGCGATCGTGACCGTGTTCGCCCGGGCCGCGTTCACCACGCCCGCGACACCGATCAGCGAATCCGGCCGAAAATGCACCGGGTCCAGCCATTCGTCGTCGACCCGCCGGTAAATAACGTGCACCGGTCGCTCGCCTTCGGTAGTACGCAGCAGCACACGGTTTCCCACGGTCACGAGGTCACTGCCCTCGACGAGTTCCACACCCATCAGACGTGCCAGCAGCACGTGTTCGAAGTACGCGGCGTTGTGCACCCCCGGCGTCAGGACGACCACCGTGGGGTCACGCACCTCCTCGGGCGCGGAGCGACGAAGGGCGGCGAGCAGGCGCTGGGGGTACTCGTCGACGGGATGAATCCTCTGATTCGAAAAGAGCGAACCGAAACTCTGGGTCATGGCCCGACGGTTCTCGATCACGTAGGAGACACCCGAGGGGATGCGCAGGTTGTCCTCGAGGACCCGGAAGTGACCGTCTTCGTCTCGAATGAGGTCGACCCCCGAGACGGTGATCCTCGCCGAATGCGAGGGCACGATGCCCACCGCCTCGCGACAAAAGTGCAGGCTCGAGGTGATCAAGCTTCGCGGGATGAGACCGTCGTCGAAACAGACGCCGTGCAGGTAGACGTCGCTCAGGAATGCTTCGAGCGCGAGCACGCGCTGGCGGATGCCGCTGGCGAGCACGTCCCACTCGACCGCGCTGATGATCCTGGGTATGAGGTCCAAGGGGAACGGGCGTTCCTCACCGTCGTGAGCGAAGGTGACCCCTCGCTCGCGGAAGGTTCTGCCCAATTGGTCAAAGCGCGTCTGCAGTTCGCCCTCGCCGTAACGCCCGATTTCGTCCACGACGCTGCGATAGATGGGACGTGGCTTGCCCGGTGCGCTGAAGACCTCGTCCCACGCGAGTTTGGGATCGATATCCAGGTGCGTCGTCCCCATACCTAAAGGTACCTTTTCCAGTGTTTCGGGAATATTTCTCGACACCCCCGCAACGACGAACCTCGGAGGAAAGGCTCGCCCGGTCCCCACGAGGTGTTCGGCGTCAGTCGGTACTCACCGCGATTCGTGCACGGTGACCTCAGCGCGTCACGCCGCGGTTGAAGCCAATGACGCACGAGCGGCTTTGTAGGACAGCCACCGTCCCTGCTCGAAGTCGTAGAGCTTGCACGTGTGCGTGCTGTGGCGAAAGTCCTTGAAGCGCCACGGCGTGTCGTGCACCACGTCGGGATAAGCCTTTTCGATGGCCTTGGCGGCCTTTTCCAAGTTGTACATCGGAATTCGCATGTCGACGTGATGAGGCGTGTGAATCATGATCCAGTGAAAGAAGAAATTCAGACCCTTGGGCACGCGGTTCACCGTGGTCCCTTCCATCTGACCCTTGAACTTCGTCCATTCGCCACGCTTCCACCAGCGGATATCGGGTTGCACGTGGTGCACGTGCACGACCGAGCCGATCATCACGCAAAAGCCAATGAACGGGATCACCTCCACTCGTCCCACGAGCCACAGGGCGCCCAGTACCGAGTGGGTGCGCGCGTAACCCAACGCACCAAATCCGAGCGCCATGAGCACGATGAACGACAAGGTGAAGATCCGGTCGCGACGAATCAACTTGATCCAACGCGCCGGTGGCTTGAATGCGATCATCTTGTGCCACCACACTTCGAGGAAGTAATAGAGGCCCGTACCCATCCACGACCACTCAATACGGTGCATGATCTTGGCGAAGCCACTCTTGTCGGCGTACTCCTGGGCCGTCACCGGATGCCACACGAAGTCGTACCCCTGGCGAACGGTGAAGGCGTGGTGGATTCGATTATGACCGAGCACCCAAGCCTCGAAGACGTGCCACGACGGCAGCATGGCCAGACGTCCGATGACCGAATTCTTGCGCTTCGTGTTGAACAACGCGCCGTGCGCGGAATCGTGGGCGACGACGAACAACCCGGTCACGGCCAGGATCGTCAGGGCCTCGATGGGAATGTCAATCAGAGGATTGGTGACGAACACGAGGAGCACGACCATGCCCACGTAGATGGCTAAGTCGCGAAAGAAGTAACCGAGACCCTTCCACGTCGGATTCAAGTACACCGAATCGGGAATGACGTCAATGACCGGCTTCAGTGATCCTTCGCGCTCGACCTGCACTTCTTCATCCACGGAACTCTTCGACACGCGACTCCCATCCATTCCTGCTCAGGACTGACGCGACGGCACCCCGCGGTCGAGAACACCTCTGTGGCCACAAGGCTACAGACTTACCCCAGCAGCGCCGTAAGGACTTTGGTCCCACGAGCACGGGAGGGCGCTCGCTGGTTTCACAAGTTCACGTCGTGCTTGTGAAGCGCATCACAATCAATCCCTGGCCCCGATCGCAACGAATAGATGTTGTGACCAACCTCTACCCACTCCTGCGTCAACGCGCGTCACGACAGCGACGCGCTCGTGCACTCGTGAGCATCAGCGCGGGCGCACTCTTGCTCCTTGCGACCAGCTACATCCACTGGCACCTCTGGGACTCCCTCGGTTATCGCCACGTGCCGACCATCGGATGGCTCTTTCTCGCCCAGTCCATCTCGGGCCTCGTCATCGCTTTCGCGATCGTCTTCGTGCGCGAGCTGTGGATCGTTCTCATCGGAGCGGGGTTCGTGGCGTCGACGTTGGCGGGATTCCTTCTCTCGGTAAGCCAGGGTCTCTTCGGATTCCAAGACTCGTGGCTCGCGCCTTACGCGCGCACGGCGTTCGTGGTCGAGGTCGCGGCGTTCGTCACTTTGGGCCTTGGCGCACTGCTCATCTACCTCGATGCTCGCGCGACCAACGAAGTGCGACGGGCGAACTGACTCAATCAGTCACGGTGCCCGAAGCGATCATCGCGTTGGTGGGCGTTGGTGATCCACCCGACGGTTCAACGGTGATTCCGAGCAGCGTGGGCTTTGAACCCGACACGGTGAAGGTCACGCTCGTTGGCTTGTCGCCCATGAGTCCGATCGAGATCGGCTTGCCGTCTATGAGACCCCACAACTGATAGGTGTGGCCAGACGTCAAGGCCGGAAGTTGTGAGTCGACGAGGTACCCTCGCCCGTCGGGCAGGAGTACGAACTCGGCCTCGTTCTGGCGGGTCGAGCTCGTCAAGTCGACCACCGTGTGTCCGGGCGCCGACAAAGCTGCCGCTGCGGCGTAGCTATTGCTCGCGAGTTGACGCTGCAGTTTAGCCACGTGGTTGGATTCGACCGAAAGGCTCACGGCGAGCACGATGATCACCGCGGCCGCCACGCTGGCACACGCGGTCACGAACGTCATCGTTGATCGACGACGCCGAGGCGAAGCGGTGTCGAGTGCGATCACGTTCGTCGCCAGAGCAGGCATGGGGTGCACGTCGTCGTCGGCGTCGTAGATCCGCGAGCTGATACTCGACCACAGGCCCTCGGGCAGCGGCTCCACCGAATTGCCGAGGGCCCCGGCCACGTCCAAGAGGGCGTCGAGTTCGCTGCGACACCGCGGACACCCAAGGACGTGCGCCTCGATGGCCTCGCGCTCATCGGCCTCTACGGCATCCAGCGAGAGCGCAGCCAGTAATTCGTACGCTTCGTCGTGTTTCATGACTCCACCCCCTGCACGCCCGCCTCGATGAGGACGTTACGCATGCGTCGCATGCCACTTCGAATCCGGCTCTTCACCGTTCCCTCCGGTTGATCCAAGAGGGCGGCGACTTCGACGTAGGTGTGACCTTCGAAGTACGCCATCTGAATGACCCGACGTTCCTCTTCGGGTAGTGCCTCGAGGGCGCGCGCCACCTGATCGGCAATCGATAAGTCCCACGCCTCGTGCTGCATGTCGTAGGCACTTCGCGCGGTCTTGGATGCGTCTTTGATCTCGCGCGCGCGCCTCGCGTTGAGCGAGCGAATTGCGTCGACTGCACGCGCGTGCGACTGAGCGAGCAGGAACGAGCGCAGCGAACCCCTCGACGGATCGAAACGGTCGGGCTGATTCCAGAGACGAAGGAACACCTCCTGGGTGACGTCCTCGGCTTCGACGGAACTATTGAGCACGCGACGCGCGAGACCGTACACCGCCCCACCGTGACGACGGTAGACCTCGGCCAGCGCCACTTCGCTGTAACGACCGATGGAGGTCACGAGTTGGGCGTCGCTCGCCTCGCTGATGTCTTCCATACTCAGTTATTCGTCGCCCCCGGCGACTCGGATGCGGAGAATTCGATAAATCGAGCGTATTGGTCGCGAGGCGGATTCGCGCGCGACCATTTGGAGAAATTCTTGGCCACCGGTCATCCGACATCGGACGCACTCCGAATAGTGGAGGAACCTACCCAAGGAGGACACCATGAATGTTGATCCGAGAGCGCTCAACGAGTTGCTCGAAGAGTCCCAGGACCTGCAGGCCGACGCCCTGCGCCCGACGCGAGACGCACTTCACGAACTCGTCGACGTGAACCGTTCGGGTGCGGATACGGATGATCACGAGAACCTTGCTTTTCACGAAGGCCACCGCCGAGGGGTCTTCACGAGCCTGGCGGGCGCACCCTTGCTCGCGGCCGCGGGAGGCCTCACGTTGGTCGGCGCACTCGCCTCGTCGGCGGCGGCGGCGAGTTCCCAGGACATCCAGATCCTCCAGACCGCCGCGTCCATCGAGAACCTGGCGGTGGCGACCTATAAGACTGCGCTCACCTTGCCCTACATCGGAAGCTCCTCGGCCAACGCGGTCGTGAACAAGTTCGCCCGGGTGACGATGAACCAGCACGCGCAGCATGCCGACGCCTTCAACGCCGCGGCGCGCGCGCTAGGTGGAAAGATTCAGACCAAGCCCGACCCCGCGTTCGTGCCCGTGGTCAACAAAGCGGTCGCGAGCTTGTCGGGCGCCTCGGCCGCTCAGGGGACGCTCGGCGTGGTCGGGCTCGCCCTCGAACTCGAGAACATCGCCGCCGAGACCTACGTGAAGGACACGGTGATGGTGCGCTCCTCGACCAACAAGGCGCTGTTCGCCAGCATCATGGGCGTCGAGGCCCAGCACGTCGCCGTGCTGCTGGCCGTACAGGCGCTTCTCAACGCCGGCGCACCACAACTCATCTCCCTCGCCCCGGGCACCGCCGCGTCGCTACCGGCGGCGGCGGGCAGCGTCGGATTTCCCAATGCCTTCTACAAGACCAACAGTGCAGCACCAGCTACCCAAGGAGCCGTCAAGTGAGCAAGAACAAGAACAAGAACACCGGATTCAAAGGAACCGAGAGCGAGTTGGTCGCAATGACCAGGGACCTCGACGAACTTCACCACGACGTGGGGATGCCCGCAATGTGGGAGGGCGTGTCCAGCATGATCGACAACCTACGTGACGCTCCCACAGTCCGTTCAACCAACCGACGGACGTTCCTTATGGGCGTGGGAGGTGCGGTGGCGGGCAGTGCGGCGCTACTCAGCGTTGGCCTCAACCCGTTGCACGCCGGTGCAGCGACCATTCAGAAGCCCTCGCCAAAGTCAGTCCTGCGTTCTGCCGCCTTTCCCCCGGCCGGTTTGAAGGGTGACCTGGCGGTGGCGGCGGTGGCGGCCAGTCTGGAGAACCTCGCGGTGTATGCGTACAACGCTGGACTCAGCGCCGCCACCGCCGGCAAACTCGGCACGGTACCCCCCGCGGTGGCGACGTTCGCGACCACGGCCTTGTCCCAACACACCCAACACGCCCAGGCGTGGAACGCGGTGCTAGCGGCGAACGGCAAGGCCAAAGTGACCGTAGTGAACCCGACACTGGCACCGACGGTGAACGCTGACTTCGCCAAGGTGACCAACGTGACCGGCCTCGCCAATCTCGCGCTGACCTTGGAGACCATCGCCGCCGAGACCTACCAGGCCGAGACCTCCATGTTGTCGAGCGCCGCGGCGATTGGACTGTCGTCCTCGATTCAGCCAGTGGAGATGCAGCACATCGCCATCTTGTACTACGTCCTGGGTGAATACCCCGGCGCGCAGACTTCGAAGGGCGCCACTTTGGCCTTCAGTCCGATGAACCAGGCGGTCTAGATGCCAGCGAGCGCGAGCAGGATGCTTCGCGGGACGCTCACGGGCGTCCTGCTCGCGACTAGTGCGATGTTTGGCGTCTCATCAGTGACAGGAGCTTCGCCATCACCCAAGAGCGTGACGATCACAATAAAGAATTTTATGTTCAGTCCAATGAAGGTCACGGTCGAGCCCGGCGAGAAGATCAAGGTTGTCAACAAAGACACCGTGACCCACACGCTCACCGCGACCGGAGGCCAGTTCGATTCGGGCAACGTCGGACACAACGCCACCAAGACGTTCCGGGCGCCCACCAAGCGCGGCACCTACGACTACATCTGCAGCATCCACCAGTACATGACCGGAGAAATCGTCGTCAAATGACTAGCGGCTTCGATCTTGCACGCGAAACGTTTCGAGTCCTAGGAGACCGATTGTCGACCACCCCAACTACGAGGGGCGAAGAAAAGTAATGTGGACTGTACCGCTCTCGGCGGTCTCGGTCCTTACTGCAAAGCCGACTTCGAACGCGCGGAGTTCGCCCCACAAATTGATGCCGCGACCGAGCAGGATAGGTGCGATCGCGACATGTAATTGATCGACGAGGCCAGCCTTTAGAAACTCTCGCACAGTGCTGACTCCGCCCCCGACTCGAACATCCTTTCCGCCAGCGGCCGCGGTTGCGCGCTCGAGGACCTCGCGAGGGGTCGCACTCACAAAGTGAAACGTCGTGCCACCTGGAAGGTCAATGGAGTCGCGTAGGCGGTGGCTCAGCACGAAGACCGGCACTCGAAATGGTGGCTCTTCACCCCACCATCCTTTCCAGTCGGGGTCATCGGGAAACGTGTGGAACCCGAACATTCCAGCGCCCATAATCTCGGCGCCCACCCCTTCGAAGTATTCCGCGCCGTAACGGTCGTCAACGCCAGTGGTGCCGTTGCCCGAAGTGTCATGAAGGACCCATTCGCGGAACGTCTTCGTGGCGACGTAGGCCGCGGTGAGCTTGTTCCAATCCTCCCCCATCGGATTGTCAGGCGTGCCACCCTCGGTCGTGGCGTAACCATCCAGCGAAATGTTCAGGTCGACTCGTACGCTCATAGAAATCTCCCCCTCCGTGATCGTCAACTGCACGTACTGTAATGCGAGGCCAACTTTGCGCGGGTCGTACGAACGGGTGAGCACCCATTTCGAACATCGTCTGATAAAGATCAACGCTGGTAGTTGACAACTCGTCTAAATTTTGACTATCCGACCCAAGCCGATGGACGACAAGAAGGATGGTTAGGCCGCTTGACCATTCGTTGCCCTTCACTCAATGGATCGCTAATAATGGCGTGGCGGATAGTCCAATGGGAGGCATGACGATGCAAGGTAGGACGCTCGAGGCAACGCGCAAGATCGAAGCACCCGCGGAAGTGATTTTTGCAATCCTCGCGAATCCGCAACGCCACAAAGACTTCGATGGATCTGACATGCTCCGGGGCGTGATCGTCGACCGACCCATCTCGGGAGTGGGCGACACCTTCACCATGAAGATGCATCGGCTCGGCGACGACTACCTCATGATCAACTACGTGGTGGAGTTCGAGCCCGATCGGCGCATATTTTGGGAACCGGCTCCTGGAGACCCTTCTCGGACCGAAGGCGATGATCCATCCAAAGTCGGCATACCTGCCGGCTACCGATGGGGCTACATTCTCACTGCGGATGGTGACGACGCCAGCGTCGTCACCGAAGTCTTTGACTACGGCCCACTGGCAGATGATCTCCTTCGCAATGGCGCAGCCTAGATCAACGGGAAGAATCCGGTGTTCGAATACATGACCGCCAGCCTGGAAAGACTCGAGGCGATCTGTACCGAGAAACGGCCATAAGCCATGAACACCACTGAACCAACCACGAGTCCGGCGCTCCAAGTGGCCTTGGAATACCACCAAGCCTGGACCACGGGTTCCATTGACCAAGCACTCGAATTGGTTGCCACCGACGTCGTATGCGATGCTCCGAGGGGCCGACTCACCGGAATCGAGGCGTATCGACCATTCCTCGCAAACTTTCAGCCGCTCGTCCTGGGCTACGAAATGATTTCGGCATTAGGTGATGAGGAGACTGCCGTCCTGGTGTACGAGCTTCACACCGCTCCGGTCACATCGGCCCTGACGTGCGAGTGCTTCACAGTTCGCGACGGCCAGATCATCCACAATCGATTGATCTTCGATCAGACGCCCCACGCCGCCGCGACCCCCGCACCGAGTGCGCCGCCTTCGCCACAGTCATCGTGACGTACGAGCTGATTGCCGGCCTCGGGGCGCGGGTGCATTTCCTTGTTCGTCCCAATCAACGCACGGCGCTCGTATCACGTTCTGGCGAGACACTCGAGTGAAAGCTCTTACAACGCGGCTTTGGCATGGAGTTCCCGATCCTCCTGGTCATTGTTCCCGGCGCCAGTTCATTCAGGGTTGAGTTCTCGACGCTCGCAAGTGACACCGAATCGGTCACCGCCTTCACCGACGCCGATGCGTCTCGCGAGGCGGGGGTCGAGTTCCGTCGTACTGACTTCGCAGCGCTGTAGGCGAAGCTCCGACGAGCCCTGGTTCCCGAATTCAGTCACGAAGCAAGTCCGCACGTGTACTTCGTCGCGCCCGGTGGCCAGGTCTTGAAGTTCCTTGAAGTGAATGACGTTGGCCCCTCGGGTCACATACCTTGCGATGTTACTTGTGGACTAACCCGTTGACCTTGAGCGACACCATACGAACTGCCGTAAAGACACTGTCACCGTGAGAAAGGGCGAGTAGTGGCCGTTGATCGTTCCGCGATGCTCGCAGGCGGTGCGTCTTCTCAGAAATCCGTTTTGGCAGTCAGGCAGACTTCGAAGGCGGATAAGGCGAGTCGAACTCGAGCCGGTCCAGTCGAATCACCTGAAGTGGCCGTTCGGTCAACGTTTCGTAGTGAGCCCATCCGGGATAGAACGCGGTCAAAGCGGGCCACACGACGGCGCGTTCACTCTCATCGAGAACGTGGGCCGTGGCGTCAAACCTCTTTGATCCAGCTTGCACTTTCACCTTCGGCTCGTGGCGAACGTTAGAAAGCCAATTCGGGTTGTTCTTTCGGCCCCCATTTGAGGCAACGACGTAATAGGATCCTTCACGCTCTAAGTACAGCAAGCCATTCGAGCGTTCGAGGCCCGACTTTCGGCCGGTGCTCGTCAAGATCAGCATGGGACCCGCGGGACTCCTGTGTCCAATGAACCCTCTCGTGAGTCGATACACGCGAAGGTGGATCGGGTAGGTCCACCGCCCGAACGCCCGGTCAAAGGAGACGGTGAGGGTTCCGATAACTCTTTGTTTGAATGCGGACTTCATAACCGATCCTCGCCACGGACCACCAGCTGGAACAGTCGGATGCTCGCCACACGACGACAATGACCAGGCTCATTACACCAACCGAGTAGTTCGTGGATAAAGCTCATGATTCTCCCGTTCTTGTGCAGAACATAACGCGCCCGTACAGGCCAATCCCGCGGAGTGGACCTCTAGGTTTGAACCTCTTCGCGCTACTTTTCACGTGGCAGAAGTTGTGTTCGCTTCCTGGGCGATGTACTTCGCACGACGGATCCACAGAATGCTGTGATAGACGACATGACCATCTTCAAAAGTAAGTTGTCCACGACGGATCAACCTTGAAAAACCACCTGGATTCGGGCTCCCGAGATGGACCACGCCAGCGTGACGCGAGTAAGCAGCCAATTGCTTGCCGGGAAAGTGGAACGGCCAGTCGCGATACACGTACACGTTCTGGTCTGTCACCAGCACGATGCGATGAAAATAGAAGGTCAGGATGCTGATCGCCATCTCGATCAGACCACCCACGCTCGGCACGTACCGAACAACGTCTTCCACCGTGCCGATCACCACAGTGGTTAGTAGATTGTTATACGCGAAACACACCGCCTCACCTTGCTCGTTTAAGTGTGCGCGTCGTGCCATTCGCTTCGCCATGCGAACGTTGTATTGCCGCACTGGGAGACTGACAGAATTGGGACCGCCGGTAGTACTCATTTTGAAACCATAGGACACAATCTCGATGGGCCAGAGCAATCTCGACCGAGGACGCCCCAAATCGCTCAAATTTTCGGCGAGTGAATTTTGGGCACGCACTGGTTGAAACTCCTCCAGCTGCGTTCATTCCTTTCCACGCGCGTCATCACCACCGACTTACGCGAAGGATTCGCACCCGCCAACCATGCAGGACCAACAAGGTGGGGAAAAACCACTGACCTGGACCAACAATTTGGACATAGGTCACGGAGTGGAGGTAGCGCGACTTTGTTCGAACCCCAGTACACCCCCATTTACCGGGTTATACAAGACACTGTCCACCGCGATCCCTGCCGTTCGCAGTCAGATTCGCTCCTCGAAAGGGCCTGCTTCGAGCCCCGTGAGTTCTGAGGACATGCGATCGTCAACCACAACGATCGTGGTGCCGAAGTACGCTGACACTACGATTTGGTCGCGGTGAACACAACCGAAAGATCAACCATGAGTTTGGGTCATCCCGCTAGATTGACCTGATGGTTCAAGTGCGACTCGGAGGAGTTGGGCTGGACTGCTCGAATCCAGCCCAACTCGGCTCATTCTGGGCTGCTCTGCTCGACGGAGAAACCATCCACCACTCGGAGAACCTCGTTGTCGTGAAGGTCGGAGAATTGTATTTGAATGCCTACCGCGTCGACGACCACCAACCGCCGACTTGGCCGGAGAGTCTCGTACCCAAGCAGGCCCACCTCGACTTGGCTGTGAATGATCTCATTGGCGCCGCGGTGCAAGCGGAGTTGCTCGGGGCATCACGGGCGGAATGCCAACCTGATCCGGAGAGCTACCTCGTAATGATCGATCCGGCAGGGCACCCCTTCTGCCTTTCGACCCAGTTCCCGAACTAGCCGCTCTTGGCACCCAAAAAATCTGACCATTAGGTGGATTTTGTGATTTAGACGACTAGTGGGCGACTAGTGGGCGCTGAGGGACTCGAACCCCCGACCTGCTGAGTGTAAATCAGCTGCTCTAACCAACTGAGCTAAGCGCCCGCAAGACCACCAGTCTAGTTGACCCAGTTTCTGACCTCGGTTCGATGGCAGTGCGTAAAGTCGGACTTCGGTTCAAGCACTTCACGAAGCGGCGACAAATTGACCGCGGATGTTCACCGCATCGCGAATTCGAATACCGAAGAAACCGGAAAAAGAACTACGCGGTGTTTCCCCTCACCAGAGGCCCACGGACGATCATGCGTAAGGTATCGATTGTGGCTAACCAGACACCGCCTGACGAAGGTGTTCCTGCGTTGAGTTCTGACGACCTTGTTCGCCAGTTTTTGGGCATCGAAGTTGGGAACCTTCTTCGCTTCGATCCGATCGCGCGAGAAGCCAAGGACCCCGAGGGCGTGCACCAGTTGCGCGTGTCGGCGCGTCGTTTGCGGGCCGAACTCACGGTCATGTATGAGGTCTTTCACCAAGAGGCCCTCGACCGTCTACTCGTCGAACTCCGTTGGTTGGGAAAGAGGCTCGGACGCCGACGAGACTTTGACGTCCGTGTCGCGCTGTTCGAGCACGTCCGTGGTGAGATGCCGAAATGGCTCGCCGAGACGCTGCTCAAGGGTCTTCAGCAACAAAAACGTGACGAGGACAAACGAGTCCGGCGACTGCTCGACTCCGATCGATACCGCCACCTACTGGCCACTCTGACTGAAGCGGTCGTTCGACCGCCGCTCAACGCGCACGCCACCGCTCCTGCTACTGACGTGCTCGGCGTTGGGCTATGCGACGCTCTCTCGGCGATGGTCACGAAAGTCGAAGCCTGTGGGCAGCGACCAAGTTTCGAGCAACTGCACGAGATTCGAATCCTCGCCAAGCGAGGTCGTTACAGTGCCGCTCTGTCTGCACCCTTGCTCGGCTTTCACGCCCAGAACATCGCGAGTTCACTCGAAGAGGTACAGACCTACCTGGGGGAACTTCACGACCGCGTTCTCGTTCTTAGCTACTTGAATCAAAAGTTCGATGACGTCCTCGTCGCACAACCTTCGGTCGATCTAGGAAGTTCCCGCGCCGGCGTCGAACGGCGGCTCACTCGCGAAATCAGTCGATTGGATTCGCAGTGGCGTCAACCATTCGCCGAGGCCCGCCGCCACGGCGCGAACCTGTGTCCACCCTGAGTGCTTCGTGCTGCACGGAGACCGATTAGACCTGTCCCACTCCGATCATGAACGCGAACAATTCGCTCGTTGAACAAAAAAGCGGGTGGCGAACCACCGCGGCGGACGTCTCAAGTTCTTCGCCGAGGTAGTCGCCCGCGACGCCGCCTGCCTCACGCAGGATCAATAGCCCGGCCAAATAGTCCCAGGGATTGAGCGACGACCGGTTCGCCACGCAGTACACGTCGAACGAACCGTCGGCGACCAGGCAGATCTCGAGACTGGCCGCGCCCATCGAGCGGCTCTGGGCCCATCCAAGGTGCCGAGATGGTAGACCCGAGAAACTAATGATCGATTCATCGACGTCGGTCTGAGCGCTCACCCGGATCGGCACGCCGTCGCGGGTAGCGCCACTCGTCTTCTGTGCCTCAAAAACCGTCCCGTCCGCCTGGTTCATCACCAGGCCCGCGACGAGTTCCTCTCCGCGCAGTACCGCGAGACTGGTGGCGTAGAACGGCACGCCGCGGTCGCAGTTGGTTGACCCGTCAATCGGGTCTACGACCACTGTGAATTCGCCGCTTCCCGTGACGCCCGACTCTTCACTGACTATTCGAAATCCCGCTCCACCCAACACGCGTAGCGCGACCTCGTCGGCCACGAGGTCCAAGTGATACTGCGTCGCACGCACACCAGAAAATCCACGTCGGCGATGGTTTTTGACTGCTTCACCAATTTCGAGCGCGCACGCACGAAGGGGCGTCAAAATGTCGTCACTCACGTAATCACGCTAGTGGGCCCACCCACTATCCTGAGTAGCAATGGCCGCCATTGATGTCGCAGGATTCGTTGCTGACCTCAAGGATCACGCGGTTACGCACGGCTTTCACGTGCACGACGAACGTCACTTCGTCGAGACCTACTCCCTTCGCCAGGCCTGGGAAGTCGATCTGCACCCCGAAGACGGCTGCGGCGGCCCAATCGATCTGCACATCGAACTCGACGTAGATCCTCGCACCCTCCTCGCCTTCGAAGACGCCGTCCTGGGACTGCCCGACGACGTCGATCCACCCGACGAGTTTCATTTTCCCTTGGTCCTCACGTGGAGCCTTCCACCCATGCCCCACGGTCCGGACCTACTGCGACTGGCGATCGACTTGGCTCCGATCGGTGGATTGGAGATGCCGCTCGAGGTCACGGCGACCGACACTTTCGCGTCGCCCACCGAGGCCAGCGAGCGACGAATCTCGATTGTGGCCCGCCGGGCGATCTCGCTCAGCCAAGTCGCCAAGGGTGAAGACCCGCTGTGTGACATCTTCGAGCGCGGGCACAGCGTCAGCGACTTCTTGTTGCAGGCCGCCGACTCGTGGCTCGGCTGAGACGTCCACTTTCGATCCTCGCCCCTTTTATGATCGCGGGCGTCTTGCTCAGTTCGTGTGGTGTGGGGGGCGCTGTGACCGACGCACGCGAATCTTGTCGTTACGTCGCCAAGGCGCTGCTGATCCAAAAACAGAGCAACTCGCCCGGCCTCAGCGCCGCGCAGAGGGCGACCCTGCGGGCCAACGCGCTCGCCGAACTCTTGAAGGGTACCCAGTCAGCCGCGAACGCCACGTCCATGGACGGAAGTTGGAACGCCTTGCAAACCACCATCAACGAAGCCGAACGCGTGCCGCTCAGTGACGTGGTCGCGTCGCTCACCCGTATTTGCCAGGTGGCCGACTCAACGTCGCCCTATTTGAACTAACTATCGCGAGGGAAGCGCTCGTAGAGCCAGGCGAGCGAGTTTTCCTCGAGCATCGCGTCTTCCCAACCAAGGAGTTGATCCTCCAGTCCTGCGAGTGACGGCACCTTCCCGATCACGACGACCGTCAGGTCATTGACTGCTTCATCGGAGACCATGAAGTCACCGAACATGTCCTCGTTCACGTCCGCTTCGGGTTCGACCATGAGGTAGAGCTCGCCCGTTGCTTCCACCCACGACAACTCGTACTCGTTGTCCGACGCGTCCGTCCACTCCGAGCCGAATTCGAATTCGGCACTCTCACGACGCGCTTCGTTTTGCTCGTAGAAGGCTTCAATGTCCATGGCCACAGCCTACGTCGCCACTATGTGCGCGCGAAAGTGCGCCCACCAAGTCACACTGCCGGTCATGAAGAATGGAACCAGGCACGGCGCCACGCTCGTCGTCCTTTGGTGCGCGACGCGCTCTGTACTGGGCGCCATGACAACTAAAGCAGACGTATTGGGACAACTACGGCGAGAATGGGCGCGCGTAGGACGCACGAGCGAGGCACGAAAGGCCCTCGAAATACTCAATTCACGCCACCCGAGCCTGGGCCTCGGATCGATGAACGACCTCTGTGACGTGGTGAAACTCCTCGAGCGCGGAGGTGGGCGCTGCGTACTCGAACGAGCGCAGATCGTGCGAGCCCTCCTCGAGGAGTCCGGTGACGCGGCGATCCATCGAGCGCTGCTACAGACGTTGCTACCGGGCATCGTCTCGGTGTGTCGACAGCTGCGCTTTGGCGAGGGGATCGTCGACGACCCGAGCGAGACGCTGGCGATGGCCCTCGGGCTCGCGAGTGAGCTCCTCGTGGATTGGTCGGGCGAGTCGCGTCAATACGCCGCACCGGACATTCTTTCGGCCCTGCGCGGACGACTGCGGCGCTGGCTACTCAAAGAGAAGGCCGCCCGACGAGCGGTGTCGTACTTCGAACAAGGCGATGAGCCCGCGCGCGAGGACTCGCCCCTGCTGGCGCGGCTGGTCAGTTTCCGGGGCAGTCAGTACGAGCGAATCGCCCATATCACCTACGCGCGTGTCTTCGAGGGTCGATCACTGCGTGAACTCGCCACCGAGGACCGCAGTGCTCCGGGATCACTCCAGGCCGAACTGCGGCACTTCGCAGTTCGACACCTCCTCTAAGAGTCCGGGTTGACCAATGAAATCCTTGAATAGCAATTATCCACCAATACCCCTATCCTTCGAGGACCATGACCAAACCACGATTCACGCTTCGAGGGGCTCATCTGCTGATGTGGTCGAGTCCCCTTCTTCTTCTCGTGCTGGTCTTCACCCTCACGAGTTCGAACACGACGCCCGCGGCGCACCACCCCGCGAACGTCGAGCGCGCCTCGGGGACCTCGACGCAGGCCAGTACGACGACGACCTCGCCGGCCACTTCGACGACGTTGCCCCAAAGCACGATCACCTCGCCACCGAGTACGACGACGACCCTCACGACGAACAGGCCATCCGACACCGCGACAAGCTCGACCGTCAAGCCGACCGAGCCCACACCCAGCGCGAACGTCGCGAGCGGCGAACTCGAAGGTCTGATCAGTTCCGCGCTTCCCGTGGTCGACATCCCACTGCAGGGTCCCGGCGTCTGGGCGCTCTCGACGACGTCACCCAGTCTCGATCAACTCAACTGCGCGACTTCGACGAGCGCCGTGATCGACTCGATCGTGCTGCTCACCAGCCAGCAATGCCAGCTTCAGATCGCCTCAGCCACGACAGGGGCGTCGCTCACGTGGCTACTAACTCCAGCACACTAAAACGCTTCAGTTCCGGTCCGCTGCACGGTATCGCGCTGGTCATCTACTTCTTCCTTCTACCGTACGTGGTGGTCAGTAGATGGGACCTGACCCGAGACCAATCCCACGGTGCGCTCGTGCGGACGCTCCTCGTGGCCCTCGGCGTCTTCTGGCTCGCCTTCCTCATCCAACTCGTCACGAACATCGTGCGACTTCGCCGCGGCGTTCGCCTCAACACGAATGGGAGCGCCTGGCTCGCGGGTCTCGTGGTGGCGGCTCTGCCCTTCCTCGTTTCCCCTGGCGCGTCGAGTGCCACGCCTCGAACGACGCCAACGGCTAGCGCCAACGTGGCCACGTCACGTTGGCTGAAGGACACTCCCGCGCGCCGAGTCGACCACCCTCGCGCGCCCAAGGGTGAGTCGGCCGCACTCGCGGGGGGACTTCCCCTGGCGCTCGTCGCCAAGCGACGATTCGACCTGCTACACCAACAGGCGAACGAACCGGACGAGGAGGACATCGACCATGACGTCGACTTGCTGCGAAGCTACGATCCCGACCTACTCGCCCAGGTGCGTTCGCTCATCGGCGACCAGAACAGTGGGGTCATACTCGTGCCGCCCGACGTGGAGTCGCTGACACCGTCATCGAGTACGGACGCCATCGTCGTGCGTGTACTGAGTCACGACGACCAGGGAACCGTGATCACGTTTGCGCGTGAAGGCGGTCACCTCGCGGTCGACGCTGGCGCGCGTCGCGAAGAGATCGAGGCGTCGTGCGTGGCCTTGCACCGAGGACGCTTGGTCTTCGAATCAACCGTGAGCGAACTCTTACGTTCACTCGCCACTCGAAATCTTCGCAACGCCACCGTCGTCTACTTGGGACCGGCCCACGAGCTCGACGACGAGCTGCGAGCGTGTTGCGTGACCCTCGAACGAGCGGGAGACCCACTCGCGGACACTCCCTATCGATTCGTGCCAACACCCGCGGACCCTCCGGCGCCGCCGATTACCACCCACGGCGACGTGCTTGTGCAACTTCTACGCGTCGATCCCCAGATCACCGGTCTCGCCGAAGCCTTCACGCCAACCCTGCGCCGACGGTGCATCGAGATGGTCGCGTACCTGGCGCTGCACCGCGGCGAGCCAGTCACCGGCGAGCGCCTTCGCACGCGAGTGCTCAGTCACGCCAGCGTGGACGCCTCTTCGAGGACGCTCGCCAACACCGCCAGCGCGGTTCGACGGAGCTTGGGGGCCGACGAGGCCGGTAGTCGGCTGCACCCCGTCACCTCGTTGGGTCTCTACACGACGCACGGGGTCACGAGTGACGTCGAACACTTCCACGCGCTCGTCAAGGCTGCGCGAGGCGCCACCTCGTGCGAAGCGGCACCCCTCGCGCGCGAAGCCCTGCAGTTGGTCCACGGCGAGCCCCTCGCCAGCGCTCTTCGAGGATTTGAGTGGTTCCTCGTCGAAGGATCGTTCGCACAATTGCAACGAGACGGGGAATGGGCGGCGCTTTTGGTGCATCACGAGGCCATGCTCGACGAACAGTACGAGTTGGCCTTCTGGGCGCTTCGCCAGGGACTACTCGTCGACCCTTACAGCGACGCTCTCACCGATGCGCTCAGCCGAGTACCTCGGCTACGCCAGTTTGGCGGCGATCGAACCGGCCGAGCGAAGGACCAGGCCGTCGGCGCCGGCGACACTGTAGCGGTGGGCTGGTCGTTCAATCGCCTCGGCAATGAGGTCAGTCAATAACGTCGCGAAAGACACCGGCGGATCGACGAACAGGTACTTCGAGAGCGATCCCGGAATCGTGTTGATCTCGTTCACGTACAGTTCGCTCTCACTCCAGAGGAAGTCCAGACGAGCGACGCCCCGGACCGCGGCGACTTCGGCGATCGTACGTGCACTGTGCTCGACCAACTCACGCTGACCCGGCGCCAGTTGTGCGGGAAGTTCTCGGGGCGCCGAGACCATGCCTTCGCCGCCCACGTACTTGTCGCGGTAGTCGAGGATCTCTGCGGCCTCTGATCGTCGTAGGGGTTTCTCAATGGAGGACACGCTGAGATCTGGGTAAGTGCGCAACGCCACCTGCACGTCGGTGAGGTCGGCCCGAAACGGCTCGACGACGCAACCCGTCGCCAGGTGCGAGTTCGTCGTCAGTCTCGCGCGCGCGGTGGCGAAGTCGCGCACCACGTCGATACCGATGGACGAACCGCCAAAGCGCGGCTTCAAGATATAGGGCCCCTCAAAAGGTAACGACGTCGTCGAGGGCTCCAGCAGAGCGCGCGGCAGCGTCGGCAGGCCAGCCGCTGCGGCCACGGCACCAAAGGCCCACTTGTCCATACCCAACGCGGCGCCCGCCACGCTGGGCCCGCTGTAATTGACGCCCGCGAGATCGAGGACGGCCTGCAAGGTCCCGTCCTCGCCCGGTCCGCCGTGCGTGCAGAGAACGACGGCGTCCAAGTCGAGTCGCCGATCCTTGCCGAGTTTCGAGCCCGGGGCGAAGAAGCCGCCGTCGTTACCGACGCGAAGCGTCAAGTCACTCGAGCCTCGAGGAATTCCGTCGACGAACGACGAGGCCTCGACGTCGCTCGCGACCGCGTGAAACGAGCCGGTCTTGGTCCAGTAGATGCCCTGGACGTCGAGCCCGAGTTGGGCCAATTCCCGCAGCGCCTGAAGTCCGGTGAGGATCGAGATGTCGTGCTCGGGCGTGGGACCCCCAAAAAGTACTCCGCTAGTCACCGTCACCTCGCTGGACCATCATCAAGCACTCAAGGGTAGTGGTCGGGCAGGTCGTTCAAATACAACACCCCGTCTCCGCGAACCAGGGTCGTACGAACCCACGCCACCGCTTGCTCTCGAGTGTCGAAGCGCTCGACGGTACTGGCATAACCACGCGTCAGCGCCTTGGCGTTGGTGCGGCCCACCACCGCCAAGTCGGCGCCCGCGGCTCGGATCTCGCGAGCGAGCGAGTCGTTCTCATCGAACTGGGTGAACCCGAGTTCGATCAGTCCCGGGGTCACGACGACGCGCCGTCCGGGTACTCGAAGGTCGCTCAACAACGAGAGCGCGGCGCGGGCGCTGGCCGGATTCGCGTTGAACGTGTCGTCGATGACCGTCACGCCCGAGGGCGCTGTCGCGACGTTCGACCGATTGGCGACCGGCCCGACGCGAGCCAATCCGTCGACGATGTTCTCGACGCTCGCCCCGACTTCGAGCGCCGCGGCGATCGCGCAGGCCAGATTCGTTGGTTGAAGACCGCCAACTTGTTCGAGCGAACCCACGTCCTGGCCCTCGATGCTGACCTGCCATCGAGCGTCGCGGTCGAACACGCGCACCGACGCCGTCGGTGTCGAGGAGCCCGCCGTGCGCACCTTCTTACCGCGCTCCTCGAGTCGAATCACCCAACCGGCCAGTCGCTCGTCGTCGACGTTGAGAACCACGCACCTCGCCGATTCGGTGATCTCGTACTTGGCCTGCTCGATAACGTCCAGACTCTTCATGCGCTCCAGGTGCACCGGACCGATCGCGGTCACCACCGCGATCGTCGGAGGACACCACGAGCACAGTTCGGCAATCTCGCCCGGACCGTACGTCCCCATCTCGGCGATGAAGACCCTGGTATCGTCGGCGAGCGTCTCGTTGATGGCGCGGCTGAGCCCCGCTCGATTGTTGAAGCTGCGTGGTGAGGACACCACGCCGTCTCGAGCACTGAGCAAAGCGGCGAGGTGATGTTTGGTCGAGGTCTTGCCGTAGGATCCCGTGATCCCCACGATGAGTGGTCGTACCCGATTGAGCCGCGCGACCGCCTGATCGACGTATTTTTGGGCGAGTCGACGTTCGTAGGGAGCAAGCAGTATCACGGTCGCACTGAGCAGTGCGGGCACGAGCCACACCACGAGAGCGCCGAGTATCCACGGACGCGCACTCGCCAGGCCCGCTCCCACGACGAGTGCCGCGAGCACGGTCGCGGTCACGGCGACGGTCTTCAGTCGCCGCGTCCAGACGAGGGCGCTCGTTCGGCCCTTTAACGAGAGCCCCCGGGGCGCGAAGAGCCCGAAGACAATCGTGACGCCCGCGACCCAACGATCAAGGTCGAGCGCCAACGTGACGACGAGCGCCACGAGTAATACCTGCGTCAGCGTGATCGGGCGAAAGCGCCAGTACCTCGCCCACCGTGTTGAAGCGACCGCGGGGTTTGACCACCGAAAGCCAAACCGGAACATCGACGAAGCGTCGTAGTGCTCGCGCTGGAGTACCCGCAGCCAACGCAACCCCTGACAGACGTACGCCGCCGCCAATCCCAGGCCGAGCAGCGCGTCCAGCGCGGTAGCGGCGCCGCTCACGCCAGGGCCTCGAGCACCGTTTGAACGAGGTCGCTCGGCGCCTCCAGCGGCACCAGGTGACCAACCTCGTCGAGGACTCGAAGTGAATGAAGGCTCTTGATGAAGACACCAGCCTTCTTGGCGACCTCGACGGGGACCTCGTGGTCGTCTTGGCCCCACACCATATATATAGGAGCTTGCACTCGCGCGAGTTCCGACTCGTAGCTCTCGTTGACCATCATGACGAAGACGTCGCGCATGATGCCCGAGGCGTTGCGATAGTCCGACGAGCCGTGGCGACGGCGAGCCGATTCCATCTTTTGGGGGCTAACGAGACCCTTGGCGTGCATGGACCTGGTCAAGCGGTATCGAAGCGGCGACTTGCTGGTCACCTCGCGGCGCACGAGCGGCGAACCCGTTATCACGAGGGATTTCACCAGTTCGGGATTCGTGGCGGCGATGACGGTCGCAATGCAACCGCCGCGCGAGTGTCCCACCAGGACCAAAGGCTCATCGGCGATCTCTCGAAGGACCGGTACGATCATCTGTGCGTAACTCCTCGCTCCCCCGGCGACCGTTGGAGCAGGTGAGGATCCGAATCCAGGCAGATCCAGGGCGACCGAACTGATGCCCAGTGCCGCGAGGCCGATGGCGCTGGAGGCGAAATCGTGGCCCTGGCGGGCCCAGCCGTGCAGCCACACCACGCGATAGGGGCTCTGCCCGTAAGGTTCACCGAAGACTTTCCCGTCCCCGTAAGCACTCAGCATGCCTTTCAGGTTACTGACATGACTACCTCGACCAGGGCCACGTCACGGCGTACCGGTAGCGTCTGGATATCTATGAGTGACCAGACGGACTTCACGGACGCCCTGCTCGTCGGCCTCACGCCCGAACAGCGTGAAGCAGTCATGTCGCCTGCCCGAAGACTGTTGGTACGCGCCACCGCGGGTTCGGGAAAGACTCACGTGCTCACCCTTCGAATCCAGCGCAGGATCAGTGAAAAACAGGTGGAACCCGATCAGGTGCTCGCTATGACGTTCACGAGAAAGGCGGGCGACGAACTGCGACGTCGTCTCTTGCGCGCCGATATCCGCGACATTCGCGCCGGCACGTTTCACCGCGCCGCCCTGACCCTCGTGAACCAGTACCGCGAGGACCACCACCTCAAGGCGCTCGTCATCGAGCCCAACCGTCGCAAACTCGTCGCCGCGCTGGCGCTTCAGTTGCGAGAAACCGGGGACCTGCGACTAGAAGACTGGCAGTTACCGCGACTCGAGCAGGAGATTGGCTGGGCCCTGAGTCAAGGCTTGAGCGGCGCCCAGTACTCGAAGAACGCGCGAAAGTTGCGACGCGATGCCCCCTTGCCGCCTTCGCAGTTCGCCGATGTTCTGGATCGTTACGTCGGCCTCTGTCACAGCCGTGGTGTTCTGGACTTCGACCTCCTGCTGAGCGAGGCCATTGCCCTCTTACGCGACGAACCCAACGTCCTCGCGTCCTTTCGTCATCGGAACCGCTCGATCTACGTCGACGAAGCCCAGGACATGAATCCACTCCAATTCATGATGCTGCGCGCGATGGCGGGCGACGATCCTGACTTGTTCTGCGTCGGGGACCCGAATCAGTCCATCTACGGTTTCAACGGCGCGAACCCCCAGCTCATGGTCGAGATCGTTCGTACTTGGCCCGACACGGTCATACTCGACCTCACCCGCAACCATCGCTCGACGGCCAACATCATCGCCGTCGCCAACACCCTGCTGGAACAAGGTGCCCAGGGCATCACACCCGCCAAGGCAGACGGCGACGTGCCGATGGTGCGCGACTACAACACCGACGAGCAAGAGGCCGAGCACGTGGCCGCCTGGCTCGGGGCCAAGCACCAGCCCGGTTGCCCTTGGCGCTCGATGGCGGTCCTCGCGCGTACCAACGCCCAGCTCGAGCTCGTCGCGGGCTACCTTGACGCGCACGACATTCCCTACGAACGACGAGGTCCCGAACACTCGCCGGCCTCCGACCTGCTCGCGACACCCGAGACCTGGACCAGGCGCCTCGACGACGACCAACGTGACGCAGTCGCACTCTCGACGATTCACCGGGCGAAGGGGCTCGAATTCCAGTGCGTGGCCGCGATTGGCTGGGCCGAGGGCCAACTACCCAATTACAACGCGACCGCGCCCCACGAGATCGCCGAGGAGCAACGCCTGGCCTACGTCGCGCTCAGCCGAGCCGAAGACGCCCTGCTGATCACCTGGAGCCGTGGCCGTAACGACCCGCGCTTTCCGGACCGTGCCCCGTCGCGTTTTCTCGCGCCGATCGAGAAGATCATTCGTGAGATCGAACAACGTAACGCCCCGCTCACCGGCGAGGCCCGCAAGGCCCGGTTGGCGGCGATTCGACGCGAACTAGAGCAAGCGCAGCCGGAACTAACGTTGCCCTCGAATGGAAAATCCAAAGCTCCGTAGCGAGATCCTCGCCATCCTCGACGCCAACGCCGTCACCTTCGCCGGTCACCATCATCCCGACGATCTGCACGACGAGAGTCTTCACGCGGACCACGTGGAGCCGTTTGCGGTGGTGCGCCCTGCGAACACCCGCCAGGTCAGCGAACTCGCCGCACTCGCCAGTCGCCACGGTGTACCCATCACTCCGCGCGGATCGGGTACCGGACTCTCCGGAGCGGCGACGCCTGTTCCCGGCGGTATCGTGGTCAGTTTTTCGAGGATGAATCAATTACTCGACCTCGACGTCAACGACCACGTCGCGGTGGTCCAACCCGGCCTGACGCTTCGCGAACTAAATGAGGAACTGGCGCCGAGCGGCCTTCGCTATCCGGTGTACCCGGGCGAACTCTCCGGATCGATCGGGGGCAACGTCAACACCAACGCCGGCGGAATGAGAGCCGTGCGACACGGTGTGACCCGCCAGCACGTGCTGGGTCTCGAACTGGTGTTGATCGACGGCACGATCGTGCGTACGGGGGCCAAGGTCATGAAATCCTCGTCGGGCTACGACCTCACCCAACTGGTGGTCGGCAGCGAGGGCACTCTGGCACTCGTGACCGAGGTCACCCTGCGCCTTTCCCCGCAGTTGGCCCACGCGGTCACGATCCTCGTCCCCTTTCGCGACCTCGAGAACGTCACGCGAGTCGTACCGAGCATCGTGGCCTCAGGACTGGAACCCTCGATACTCGAATACCTCAACGTGCTCACGATGTCGGCCATCACCAACGCGACGTCCCTCGAGCTCGGCGTCGCCAAAGAAGTCGCCGAGCAGACGGCAGCCTACTTGATCATCATGCTCGAAACTCGATCGAGCGAACAGCTCGATCACGACATCGCGGCACTCGCCGAACTCGTCGAGAAGGCCGAGGCGCTCGACGTGTACATCTTGTCGCCGAGCGCCGGCCTTCAATTGATCGAAGCTCGCGAGCGCGTCTTTTGGGTCGCCAAGGCCTCTGGCGCCAATGAGATCATCGACGTCGTCGTACCTCGTTCGAGCGTTTCGACCTTCCTCAACGGGGCCGACGTAATCGCCGAACGTCATGGCGCCTTCATTTCTGGCTGTGGTCACGTGGGCGACGGTAATGTCCACCTGTCCGTCTTCTTGTCCGACGACGAAAAACGAAACGTGTTCCTACGCGAGCTCTTCTCCTTCGGCATCGACCTAGGTGGACTCATCTCGGGCGAACACGGCATCGGACGCGACAAGCAGGCGCCATTTCTCGCACTCACCGATCCCACCTTGCTCTCACTCCAACGCCAGATCAAGGCAGTCTTCGATCCCGGACAACTCCTGAACCCGCACCGACTGCTCGACGACCGGCCGCTGCCGTGAACGGCGCCCACGCTCTGCTCGCGACACTCGACGCCAACAACGTCACCACGTGCTTCGCGAACCCCGGGACATCCGAGTTGCACTTCGTCGCGGGCCTCGACGACGCTCCCACGATGAACGCCATCCTCTGTCTCTTCGAAGGCGTCGCGACCGGCGCGGCCGACGGCTACGCCCGCGTCACGGGACGACCGGCCTGCACGTTGCTGCACCTCGGACCTGGTCTCGCCAACGGATGGGCCAATCTACACAACGCGCGACGCGCGCACGTGCCCTTGCTCAACATCGTGGGCGATCACGCCACGTATCACTCACAGTTCGACGCGCCGCTGCAAAGTGACATCGGGGCCATCGCCTCGGCGCTCGAGGGTTGGCAACGGCGCACACTTTCGTCCGACGACGTCGCGCACGACACCGCCGACGCCATCACCGCCGCCTACGGTCCCCCCGGCCAGGTCGCCACCCTCATCATGCCCGCCGACGTGACCTGGGGCGAGGCTGACACGCCGGCCACCTGGCCGAAGGCGGCGCGGGCGGAGCTACACGAGATTCGAGACGCGGACCTCGCCGCGGCCACGCGCGCACTTCGCACGAAGCGCAGCGCGATCTTGCTCGGGGGCTCGGCCCTCGACGCCGAACAACTCGCCCTCGCCGATCGCGTCGCCCAGTCGACGGGAGCGCGTCTGTTGATGGAGACGTTCCCCGCGATCGTCGAGCGAGGTGAGGGCCTCGTAAATCCTGAGCGTCTCATCTACTTGAGCGAGTTCGCCATTGCGCAACTGAAGGACGTCGAAGCAATCGTGCTGGTCGGCGCCAAAGAACCGATCGGTTTCTTCGCCTACCCCGACGTGTCGAGCCGTCTGGTCGATCCTGCGACAAACGTGATCAGCCTGGCGACGCCGGGTGCCGACACCAAGACCGCGCTCCTCGAACTGGCGAAGGAGTTGAACGCCTCGATGACCGAGGTGGTGAAGGGTGAGCAAGTGGGCACCCCCACCGGTGCGCTCACGACGCAGAGTTTTGCCGCCGCGGTGGGTGCGACAATGTTCGAAGGGCTCATCGTCGCCGAGGAGGCGATCACGAGTGGCGTCCACCTCTTTGACGCCACCCAATACGGACCTCGCCACCGCTGGATGACCCTCACCGGAGGTTCCATTGGTTACGGACTACCCGTGGCCCTAGGCGCCGCGGTCGCGAGCGGTAGTCGCGTCCTGTGCTTGGAAGCCGACGGTTCGATGATGTACACACCCCAAGCGCTCTGGACGATGGCCCGCGAATCACTCGACGTCACCGTGGTCGCGCTGAGCAACCGTAGTTACGCCATCCTCAATCTCGAGCGCCAGCGCGTCGGGGCTTCGCAGCAAGGTTCCGCGAGCCAGCGACTGCTCGAACTCGACGATCCCACGTTGGACCTCTGCGCGATCGCGACCGGACTCGGCGTCCCTTCGGTGCGCGTCACGAGCGCTGATGAACTCGTCCAGGCCCTTCGTCGTTCGTACTTCACGCCGGGACCGATGTTCATCGAAGCCGTCTTGCCCAAGGGACTCAGCTAGGCGCCGAACTCCGCGACCACCGGCGCGTGGTCCGACGGCTTCTCACCCTTACGCGCCTCGCGGTCCACGTAGCTCGCGGTCGCTTTTCGGCACAGGCCCTCATCCACGTAGAGCATGTCGATACGAAGGCCCCAACCGCGATGGAACGAACCACTGCGATAGTCCCACCAGGTGAAGCACGGATCGTCGGGATTGAGATGGCGCGTGAGATCGACGAGTCCGGTTGCTTCGATAGCGCGGAGCGCGGCGCGTTCAGGTTCGCTGGTGTGCGTCGTTCCCACGAAGAGGCTCGGGTCGTAACAGTCGAAGTCCGTCGGCGCGACGTTGAAGTCGCCGCCGACGACCACCGGCTGAGCCCTGTCGCGTTCGACGAGGACCTGGGCCAGTTTGGCGAGCCACTCGAGCTTGTAGGCGTAGTGGGGATCATCGAGCGCCCGGCCGTTGGGTACGTAGCACGAATACACCCGTATGTCGCCACACGTCGCACCAATGAATCGCGCCTCGGGGTCGTCGTCGCCAAAGCCGCGTCGTACGTCCTCGATCCCCACCTTCGAGAAGATCGCGACGCCGTTCCACTGGCCTTGTCCGTAATGGACGGACTCGTAACCAAGCGCGGCCAGTGGCGCGAACGGAAACTTCTCGTCGGACTGCTTGGTCTCTTGAATGAGCACGACCTCGGGAGCGTGTTCGAGGAGCCACGACTCCACCCGTGGCCACCGGGCCGTCAAGGAGTTGACGTTCCAGGTGGCGATCTTCATGTCGCGTCGGCGATGACGAACAGTAGGTCTGCCTCGACCGCCAACTGTCCTTCGACGCTCGCGCGGCCGTGACCCTTGCCACCGCGCGCGGACAGCCGCGTCATCTCGCACTCGAGCAGCACGGTATCGCCGGGAACGACCTGACGGCGAAAACGCGCGGACTCGACGCCACCGAAAAGCGGCAGTCGACCGGTGTACCTCGGATCGGCCAACACCGCGACGGCCCCGCACTGGGCGATCGCTTCGAGTAGCAACACCCCTGGGGTGATGGGCCGACCGGGAAAGTGGCCGGGAAAGAACCACTCGTCGCCCTTGAGGGTCCATTCACCGCTCGCGCGCAGTCCCGGCTCGATACTCACCATGACGTCGACGAGGAGGAACGGAGGGCGATGCGGCAGCCAGTAAGCCGGATCCAATGAAAGTTCGCTCACGTCAGGGCCAACTCCGCGATTCGTCGTTCGCTGTCAACGGTGACCAATCGAAACGTCCGGTTGTCGCCACGTTTTAGAATGTCGCGTGCCCTCGCGGGCGCGGGCGTACCCAGCGACGTCGTAGGTGCGTAGCACTCCACGTACTTGGCACCACGGAGTTTGACTCGGATGACTGCGCCGTGACTGGTGAACGCCGTGACCTCGCCCTCGATCTTCGCGCCGATCTTGTGGGAGTTCTTGAACGACGTGAAGTCGGCTTCGGGGTTGACGGGATGACGGCCACGACGAAGCGCCACCGTCGGTTCGGCTGGTTTCTTCTGAGGCGGACTACTCGGGGTCTTGGCGACCTTCTTGGCCGGGGCGGACACCTTGAGCGCCGCCTTCTTAGGCGCGACGATCTTCTTCGCGGCCTTCTTCGGCGGTGGTTCGACGTGTTTGAGTGCAGCGTCGGCGACCTTGGGCGACTTTTTGGCCGCTTTGGTCGGGACCTTGACGGCCTTGACGACTTTCTTGGGAGCCTTGACGGCCTTGATGGGCTTCACTGGCGTCAGCGTCGTGCCGATGGTCGGCGCGGCGCCCCCCGGCAAGGTCAGTGAGAGCTTCTTCACCGCGCGCGCGGACTTGGCCCCCCGCACCGGTATGCGAGGCGTGAAGACCCAGCCCACGCCCTTCACGGGTTTACCGCCGATGAGTCGATTCGGGTCGAACAACCACGGATACTCCTCGTGGAACTCTTGGAACGAGTCGTTACTCAACACCACCGCGCTGATGCGTTGGGCGATCTTGAGGATGAACGCGTCGCCTCGACCTATGGCCCCCGCCGGTGGCGTCACGATCTCGCCGGCGAGTTCAGCCTCCTTGAAACGCGCCCGCTCGCTCGTAGCGACGCGGTGCTCGAAACTCGCGTCCACGACGACGATGATCTCGGTGTGGGGGTTCTCCTCCATGAACGAGCGGACCGCCTCGTCGAGTTGCACCAGGCTCGGCACCGTGCGACCCTCGGTCGCCAAGTTCGAACCGTCGACAACGACGTGAAGTCGACTGCTCTTGGCCGGACTCACCCGATGGACCGTTGCAGCAGGTCGGCCTGCTCGGCGGCGTGGACGAGACCGCTGCCCGTGGCGGGACTCGCCGATTCGGCGCGGGCCACGTGGCGCACCTTCTTCTCTCGTAGCTGATGGTGCATCTGCAGGTGCACGAAGGGCCACGCGCCCATGTTCTCGGGCTCTTCTTGCAGCCACACGACCTCGTCGGCGTTGGGATACGACGCCAAGACCTCTTCGATGCGTTCAGTCGGCCAAGGGTAGAGCTGCTCCACGCGCACGACGGCCACCGACGCGCCGATCTCGTTGCGCTTCGCGATCGCCTCGTGGGCGATCTTGCCAGTCGCGAGCACCACGCGACGTACGGCCGCTCGGTCCTCGATCGAATCATCGAGCACGGTCTGGAACGAGCCAGACTCGAACTCCTCGATTTTGGAGCGAGTCTGGACTGCGCGCAGCATCGATTTGGGCGTGAAGATAATAAGAGGTGTGATGTGCTCGCGCAGCACCTGACTTCGCAGCAAATGGAAGTACTGCGCTGCCGTCGTGGGCTGGGCCACGCGGATGTTGTTGCGCGCGCACAGCGACAAGAAGCGCTCGATTCGCCCACTCGAATGCTCGGGTCCCTGGCCCTCGTAGCCGTGTGGCAGCAGCATCACGAGACTGGCGTGCTGGCCCCACTTGTCCTCGGCGGCCACGAGGAAGTTGTCGATGATGATTTCGGCACCGTTGACGAAGTCGCCGAACTGCGCTTCCCATGCGACCAAGGTGTTGGTCGCCTCCACCGAGTACCCGTAGTCGAAGCCCAGGGCGGCGTACTCACTGAGAAAGGAGTCACGCACCGTAAAGAACGCCGTCGAGTCGAGGTTCGCCAGCGGTACGTACTGGGTACCGTCCTCGTAATCGATGAGCGCGGCGTGGCGATGTGAGAAGGTCCCGCGACGCGAGTCCTGACCCATGAGCCGGACGTTGGATCCACCATTGACGAGCGTGCCGAAGGCGAGCGCCTCTCCCAGCGCCCAATCGACCTCACCCGCGTCGAGCATTGCTTGGCGCTGAGTGAATTGACGCTCCAACTTGGGGTGGATCGTGAACCCTTCGGGTGCGGTCATGGTGACGCGCGCGATGTCGAGCAACGTTGCCCGATCGACGCCCGTCGGCGGCGCGGCCAAGTCCTCTGGGATGTCGGCGACCGGCACGCCCTCGAGACTGGGTATGGGCACGGTGCGTACCTCGTCGAGGACCGCCTGGAGTCGAGCGTTGAACTGGTCGAGCTCGGCTTCGGCTTGTTCGATCGAGATGTCGCCGCGTCGTACCAGAGTCTCGGTGTAGAT
>Ga0187851_10000319_pt1 | contig 49839 bp, 40 predicted proteins | sample June2016WEW_6_10_FD_132997 | JGI IMG/M metagenome (GOLD analysis project Ga0187851, IMG submission 132997) | Peatland microbial communities from SPRUCE experiment site at the Marcell Experimental Forest, Minnesota, USA - June2016WEW_6_10 | ecosystem: Environmental > Terrestrial > Soil >... | reverse complement strand
GTGGCGTCGGCGGGAACCACAACGACTTTCCCTTTGGGCGTGAAGGTATAGACCTCGTCGGGATAAAGGTCCATCTTCAGGCTGGAAAGGAATTCGTTGGGGTCGGTCATCTCCTTTTGCCACTCGACGAGTTGCCTGATCCAGTTGAGCCGCTCCTCGTCGCGGGCCGTCATAATCGCTCCACCGGATTTGTACTTCCAGTGGGCGGCGATGCCTTCCTCTGCGATGCGATGCATCTCTTCAGTACGGATCTGCACTTCGAATTGATGGCCGCTGGCGCCCATGACTGTGGTGTGCAGCGACTGGTAGCGGTTGGCGCGGGGGCTGGCGATGAAGTCTTTGATGCGACCCGGTACCGGTCGCCAGATAGTGTGAATGAGCCCGAAGACGGCATAGCAGGAGGCTACGTCCTGGGTGATGACGCGGATTGCGAGCAGATCGTAGACCTGGTCAAAGGAGACCTTGGAGCGCTCGATCTTCTGGTAAATGGAGTAGAGCCGCTTGATGCGCCACTCGACGCGGGCCTCGATGCTGTTCTCGCGAAGTTGCTCGACCAACGTATCTTCGACTCCGCGCAAAAACTGCTCGCCCTCAATGCGGCGGGCTTCAACGGCGGCAGATACTTTCTCGTAGCTGACGGGGTCAGTGTAGCGAAAGGCCAGGTCCTCAAGTTCGCCGCGCACTTTGCCCATGCCCAGACGGTGGGCCAGCGGAGCGTAAATCTCCTGGGTTTCGCGGGCGATGGCCTCCTGACGGTCGGGCTTGAGGTGCTCGAGGGTGCGCATGTTGTGGAGGCGGTCAGCCAGCTTGATGAGCACCACGCGCACATCTTCCACCATGGCCAGCAGCATCTTGCGCACGTTTTCAGCCTGGCGGTCTTCGCGATTCGCAAACTGGATTTTGTCGATTTTGGTGACGCCCTCGACGATGTGAGCCACTTGGTCGCCAAATTTGGCCCGGATTTCTTCGTTGGTGGCGGGCGTGTCTTCAACGGAGTCGTGCAGCAGGCCGGCTGCGATGGCGGTCGAGTCCATCTTCATCTCCGCCAGCACCTCGGCCACCTCGAGCGGGTGTACGATGTAGGGCTCGCCGGAGGCGCGCATCTGCCCCTCGTGGTGCTTGACGCAGAACTCCCATGCCTTGCGGATAAGGGTGACATCTTCACTGGGGCGGTTGGCCTGGACCTGCTTAAGTAGCGCTTCAAAACGCTGGTCGAGGGCGCGTCGGACGGCACCGGGCACAGCAGCCTGCACTTCCACCGCGGGAGATGAGGACGCGCTGGGAACGTCTGCCGGTATGGGCTGCCGGACTGTCGCCATGCTTTATTATAGGCCGCATTCGTTCGATATGCGTGTTGAAGCGGAAGAGGCTAAGTTCTGGGCGATGTGAGTTAGTATCTTTCCGGACGTGGTCAATCTACACTTCAATGGGAGCTTATGACCGAACCGCGTACATCCAAAGTTGCTGTGGCCCGAAAAACGCTGAAAGCTGACACGCCAACGGGGCCTGTTGAACCGATTCACGAGAAGTCTCGCTCGGCATATGGCGCCAAGGTGAACCGGCGTGCCGCTGACCGGCTGCGCAGCGGCCATCTGTGGGTTTATGCCTCAGATATCGAGAGCATGGAGTTGCCTGAGGGCGACCCACCGGCGCTTTTGCCGGTGGCCGATAGCCGGGGCCTGCTGCTGGGTACGGCGCTTTATAGCCCTTCGTCGCAGATTGCGCTGCGGATGGTTTCGCGCTCGGGTCTGGATGAGGCTGGTTGGCTTGAGTTGATGGCGAATCGGTTGCGGGCGTCGATTGACCGGCGGAAATCTCTGCTCGACGAGCGGAATAATGCATGCCGGCTGTGCTTCAGTGAGGCGGATGAGTTGCCAGGGCTGGTGGCGGATAAGTACGGCGAACTGGTGATTCTGCAATTGCTTACCAAAGGGCTGGACTCGGCAGCGGTGAGAGAGACTTGCGTGCGCGTGATGCAAAAGGAACTGGAGCCGACGGCGATTCTGGAGCGGCCTGATCCGCGGATGCGGGAATTGGAAGGGCTGGCGCCGAGTTCGGAGCCGTTGTTTGTTGCTGATGCTGGGACTCAAGTCTTCAGCACACAATTTCTGCTCAATGGGCTCAAGTTTCATTACGACGCCAATGCGGGACAGAAGACGGGGGCATTTCTGGACCAGCGGGCTAACTACGCTGCCACGGCGGAGTGGGCGCGGAAACTGGGCGGAGCGGCTGGGCGTGCGCTCGACGTTTGCTGCTACCAGGGAGGGTTTGCGCTGCATCTGGCCCAGGTTTCGAAACAGGTTACTGGAGTCGACTCTTCGCGCGCTTCTCTCGAAGTGGCGGAAAGGAATCTGGATGCCAATCGCGACCGGATTACGGCGCAGGTGGATTGGGTTGTGGGAGATGCGTTTGAGATTTTGCGCGACTGGTCTGAAAAAGAGAAATTTGACGCTATCGTGCTCGATCCGCCAGCATTTGCCAAGACCAAGCGGGCGGTTGAGGGAGCGCTGCGCGGCTACAAGGAACTGAATCTGCGTGCGCTGAAGATGCTGCGCTCCGGCGGACTCCTGGTGACCTGTTCCTGCTCGCACCACGTGAGCTGGAGCGATCTCGAGGGAAGTGTGGCCTCAGCCGCAGCCGATGCTGGAAGGCGCGTGCGACTGCTGGAACGGCGCGGCGCCGCTCCCGATCATCCGGTGGTGCTGAATTTGCCGGAGACTGAGTACCTGAAGTGTTTGGTGCTGGAAGCGGAGTGATCAGGCCTGGGCAACGCGCTGATTGGCGGGCCAGCGCGGCAGGAGCCGGAGCAACCAGCTAAACCAGGACCGGCGGAGCCGGGCGGAGGCGGCCAGCCTTTTTTTCTGCGCTTCAGGCCGCAATTGGGCCAGCGTTTCTTTGACCAGTGCACGCAGGGATTCAGCCTCGAAGGTGCAGGAACGCAGGTAGGCGGAGACGGTGAGCCCGGCTTCGGCGGCGCGCTTGCGGAGTTGCTCGCACTCTGACGTGCTCATGCGGATGGTAATGCTGGCGGACTTCAGATTGCGGTCAAGCGATGCGGCGGGATTGCTTGCGGTCCAGGATTCAGCCGGCGCGGTTGAAAGCCTGGCCGGGGGCGCGGCGGCTTCATCGCTATCGACTGGCGTGGCATTTGCGGGCTGGGTGAGCGAACAGTCGCTGGAGTCGCCAGGGCGGTAGCGCGCATGAGTGCGCAAGGCACGCTCGTAACTGAGAGACGCAACATCGTCTTCAAGGGCATCATCGTTCCAGGCGGGATCGCGGATGGTCGCGGCTGCTTCGGGCGCAGCCAGCGCTGCCAGCAAATTGGCAAAGCTGGAGGGGGAGAGCGAGGGCGAAGACTCTACGGATTGCTGCATGGGATGGAGCATACTGCGGGGATGGGGTGCGAGCTTGAGGAAATTCCGATGTGAATGGGCGAGGAAATTCCTAATCAGGAGCGGTGCCTCACGTGTTCCAAATTGAAACTGCTTACCGGTTGCGGATCCAAAGCCGCGCTCGGTCAGGCGGGAACGAATTCACATGCTGCAGGTTCGGGGAGGATGCGTCCTGGGAGACGCAGGAGTTGAGTGATAGCCTCGACGCTCAAAGGGCGGGCGAAGAGGAAGCCCTGGCCGAAGCGGCAACCCAACTGCCGTAGTAGGCGATATTGCTCATAGGTCTCGATTCCCTCAGCGACTACGTCCATGCCCAGCACACGGGCCAGCTCGATGATGGTGCGCACGATTTGCAGCGGCTGATCGCCCTCGGTCATCCGGCCCACAAATGAGCGGTCGATCTTGAGCACGTCAAAAGGGAAGGAATGCAGATGGTTGAGCGAGCTGTAACCGGTGCCGAAGTCGTCCATGAGCAGGGAGACGCCCAGCTTGCGCAGGCTGCCCAGCACCTCCAGGGCGATTTGTATGTTGGGAATCAGGCTTGACTCGGTCATCTCGAGGCCGAGTTGCCGGCTGGAGATGCCGGATTGAAGCAGCAGCGCCTCAACGTGGTCGGCCAGACCCTCGCGGGAGAACTGGCGGGCGGAGAGATTGACGCAGACCCGAAGAGAGCCGTGGCGGGAATCTTCGCGGCACCAAGTCTGGATTTGCTTGCAGGTCTCGGCGAGTCCCCAGTCACCGATGGGCAGAATCAAACCGCTCTTCTCGGCCAGCGGGATGAAGTCCATGGGCGGAATGAGACCCCGCTCGGGATGGGCCCAGCGAATAAGCGCCTCAAGGCCAACGATCTTGCGGGTGGAGAGTTCGACCTCGGGCTGGTAGTAGAGGACGAACTGGCGATCATCGAGGGCGCGACGCAGGTCAGATCTGCGCGGCCAGCCAGGTGCTGCGGTTGCAGCGCGAGATTTGCGCGTGCCGTTTCCTGCGAACGATCTGCGCAGTCTGCGCAATTCCAACTGGCTGGAAATCATATCGGCAAGGCTGGCAAGCATGCGCAGTTCGTCGGGCGTCAGGCTGGGACGAGGTTCACGCCAGAAGATGCTTAATACTCCAAGGATTCTGTCGTCGAATGATCGGACGGGAGCGGCGGCGAAGAAACTCGATCCGAGCTGCCTTAGACGTGGCGCTTGCTCTTCCAGTCTGGATTGCGCGTAACTATCCGTCATCATTACCGGCCCGTTGTTCGCAAGCACCATATCGAAGATGGAGTTATTCCGGGGCAACTCGCGCACATGGTCGCCATAGTTCGACTTGATCCAGATGCGGCTATCGTCGGCAAAGCCGAGCCCGGCTGAATCTGCCTGGAAATATTCAGCAGCTAGCCGCGTAACAGTGTCGTAGCTGGATTCGGAGGGAGTATCGAGAATCCCGAGCGCCCCTAGCGCGGCCAGCCGGGCTTCCTCCTCCTGCCGTTCGATTTTGCCGGTCTCGGTCTCGACTAGTGGCATCTTGGCTCCGCGCCCAGCGGCATCCCGGCGGCCTGAATCGAGCCGGGAACAGCCAGCCACCCAACGGCAAACCGGCTTTGCATCGGACCGAGAGCGGCCTCACTTGCGGCATGGCGTTCAATTCCCGCGGCTGCTGCCAATGAATTACCGCCCATCGGAACGTGCTGCGTAGGTCACGCACATTCCTTATCGGAAGGGCAACCCGAGGGCATGAGGTTACGGCGGAGCGATTCGGTTGAGTACCTGTCCAATGAACCACCAGCTACTTACGTACCTAAGGCTGACCGGTTTCAGTCCACAGGAAAGTTAACTGGTCAGCATCGTCCTGGACCTGCTGGTTCACGCCCACGCCATTGCTGTGACCTCCGGCCAGACTATAGTGCAGCAGAATGGGACGGCCGCTGGTGTTGGCCGACTGCAAGAGGGCTGTCATCTTTCGGGCATGCAGCGGATCAACGCGTGTGTCGCTGTCGCCGGTAAAGAACATAACCGCAGGGTAGGCGGCGCCCGCTTTCAAGTTCTGGTAAGGAGAGTACTTGAGCAGATAGGGGAACTGTTTTTCGTTTTCCGCGGAGCCGTACTCTGTGGTCCAGTATCCACCCACCAGGAACTTGTGGAAGCGCAGCATATCGAGCAGCGGGTAACCGCACATCACGGCTGAAAACAGCTCAGGATGCTGGGCGATGGACGCGCCCATGAGCAGTCCGCCGTTGGAGCGGCCGGTGATGGCAAAGTGCTCAGGGGAAGTGTATTTGTTGGCAATCAGGTATTCGGCTGCCGCAAACCAATCGTCGAATACGTTTTGCTTGCGCTCAAACATTCCCTGCTCGTGCCAGCTCTCGCCATATTCGCCGCCGCCACGCAGATTAGGAACCGCAAACCATCCGCCCTGCTCAAGCCACCAGGCCGCGCGGGAGCTCCAATCGGGGGTAAGGCTGATGTTGAAGCCGCCATATCCGGTCATCAGCAGCCGTTCAGTCCCGTCCATCTTCAGGCCTTTTTTGCCGGCGATGAACATGGGCACCTGCGTCCCATCCTTCGACTTGAAAAAGACCTGCTTCAGCTCATACTGGCTGGAATCGAAGGGGATTTTGGGCTGGAAAAAGACTTCGCGCTTTCCCGCTTTGGTATCCAGACGGTAGATGGTCCACGGCACGATGAACGACTCAAAGCTGAAGTAGCCGTAGCGGTCCGTCGTCAGGCCGGAGACTCCTGAGGCAGAGCCGATTCCGTCGTATTCGATCTTTCCTGCTGGCTTTCCGTCGAGGGAGTAGACAGTGGTCTCTGATTTCACGTCCTTCAGCCGGTTTGCGTAGAGCTTTCCACCCACGATCGACCAGTTATCGAGCACATCCGGCCCCTCGGGTACGATGTTCTTCCATGCATCGGGCGGGGTGCCGGGAACTGCCTTGAGGATGCGGCCATTGGGAGCATTCAGGTCCGTCTTCACGTACCATGCATTCTTTGCGTAGATGGCTGCAAAGCGCGATTCGATGCCCCAGACCAGAATTTGAAAAGGCGAATCGGGTTTGGAGAGGTCGCGAAAGACAATATCCACGCGGCGGGGCGGCACGCCGCGGCTGATTGTCACCACCAGGTAGCGGCCGTCGTCGGTCACTGCGCCAGAGAAAAGGTCGTTGCCGGCGAGCGGCTCACCGTGAAACTCGTGGCCGAGTATCAGCGTATCGGCGGAGAGAGGCGTGCCCAGTGCGTGCCGGTAAAGCAGCGTTCCATCTTTGTCGTTACGCGCGTAATAGAGGCTGGTTCCATCTGGCGAAAAGCTGGCGCCGAAGTAGCGGGCCCTGGGCAACTCATCCGGGAGACTCTGGCCAGTCTTGACATTTAAGAGATGGATGCCGGTTTCGTCCGCTCCGCCGATCCTGATCCCGTAGGCCAGGAGCGTTCCATCGCGGGAAACATCCGTCATGAAGATTGAAGTATTGGAGTCGCTGCTCAGCTTGGCCGGGTTAAGCAGGCGCTGGTCCTGTCCTTTCCAGCCGTGGCGGACATAGATGGAGAACTGCTGCTCGCCGGCCAGACGGCGGCCGAAAAAATAATTGTTTGCCCGCTCGAAGGGCGCACTGGTCTCGGATATGTTTTCGAGAGCGGTCAGTCCTTCGACGGCTTGCGGGCGGATGCTCGTCTGCTTGAAATATTGCGCGGTGTAGGCGTTTTGCGCGTCGATAAAGGCGCGCGTGGCGGGACTCTTTGCGTCTTCAAGCCATCGATAATCGTCAGTGATTTTGGTTCCGAAGTAATCGTCGGTGACCGGGACAACCTCAACGGCGGGCGGCGGCGGCAAGGTGATTCCCTCCCGGCCATGAATCGTTTGTGCAATCGCATTTACCCCAAGAACCACTCCAAGCGCAAATCCAATCGTTCGCTGCACGCAATGCCCCCTGCGGACAGTCTACTTGGAAGATATGGGCCGGTGGCTTGCTCTTTCAGATTCAGTTCAGAAGAGAACCATCCGGCGGCGCTGAAGACCATTAGAATCGACTGAAGTGGAAGAATCGCACCAGACTCAACCTTCGCTCAACGCGCCTTCACGGTGGGCGCGCGGTTTGGGAATGCTGCGCCCATCGCATGCGCATACGGCGTTTACTGCGAGCATCCTGCTGGCGTCTTCTTCTTTTCTCTCCAGCATTATCGGACTCGCGCGCGGCAAATTCATCGCATGGCTCTTCGGCGCGGGGCCACAGACCGATGCGTACGTTGCCGCTTTTCGCTTGCCCGACCTGATGAACAACTTCCTGGTTGGCGGAGCTGTCTCCATCACATTTGTCACTATCCTGAACCGCTATCGTGAGCGCGATGAAGAGGCCGAGGGAGAGCGTGTTCTGTTTATCGTGCTCAACCTTATGGCGTCGGTGCTCACCGCAGCCACCATCGTGCTCATGTTCCTCGCCGAGCCCTTCATTCGCTTTACCAACCACGGCTTCAGCGCGGAGCAGGTTGCGCTTTGCGCTCACATGACGCGGATTCTGCTTCCCGCGCAGATTTTCCTCTTTATCGGCAGCGTGCTGGGAGCCACGTTGCTGGTGCGCAAGCAGTTTCTCTATCAGGCGATTACTCCCCTTATCTACAACCTGTGCATCATCGGCGGAGGCGTGTTTCTGCACCGCCGGTTCGGGGTTTCATCCCTGGCAATCGGCGCAACCACGGGATTCCTCCTGGGATCGTTCGCCCTCAACGCGCTGGGCGCAGCCCGCGCCGGCGTTCGCTACCGCCTGGGCATCGACCTTCGCCATCCTGGCCTGCGCTTGTGGCTGCAGATGACACTGCCACTCATGTTCGGCTTCACGCTCCCCTTTCTAGATCAGTACTTCGCGGGCTACTACGCCTCGAACGTAGCCGGCGACATTACGCGTCTGGCCAACGCCAAACAGCTTTTCTCCGCGCCCATGACCATGCTGGCGCAGGCCGCGGGAGTCGCCTCGCTACCCTTCTTTGCCCAGCTCTGGGCCAGGGGCAAACACTATGAGTTTGCGGTCGGTGTTGCGGACTCCGTCTCCCGTGTTGTCGCGCTGGGACTACTGGCAGCCTCGGCCTTGATCGCGCTGGCGCAGCCCATCGTCGGCTTGATCTTCGGCGGGGGCCGATTCACTCCATTCGATGTGCGCCAGACCGCTCTCTTTTTTGCCCTCTACACGCTCTCGCTCTTCCTTTGGTCGGCACAGTCAATTTATGCTCGTTCCTTCTACGCCGCTGGAATCACATGGCTGCCCATGCTGGCCAGCACCATCATTACCCTGGCCGCCTTCCCGCTCTACGGATTCGGCTATGGCTGGCGCGGAGCCGCCGGTCTGGCGCTGGCGTCCGACGTCGGCATTGCGCTCCAGGCCGTTAGCCTCGCTGTGCTGCTGCATAAGCGGCACATGGTTTCGCTGGCCAGCCTGGACTTTGCCGAATTGGGCCGCTGCCTGCTAGCCGGACTGGCCGGCGGCACAGTTGCCTGGTTGGTCATCCTGGGCGTGGGGAGCTTGCTGGGCTACCTGGTTCACCCGCATGTGAACGCGCAGATTCGTTGGATTGACCTGGGCCAGATTGTGGCCGGAACCGCTGTTTGGACGGTAGCCTCATTGTGGGTTCTGGAGAAAGCGGGTTCGGCGCTGCCCAGGGTGATGATGAAGCGGCTGGGGCTGGTGTGAGGGGCTTCCAGACGGTTTCCGGCTCGTTTTTCCGCCAACATTAATTTCTATCTTTTACAAAAGCTCGGATGTATTTTATTCCCACCTTGCGTCCGTGGAACTTGCTGATATTTCTGCTCTTGGCCTCAGACGAATCCAATTTCGAGAATACCGGCGGTACACCGGGGTGAAAACACACAAGCCCCCACCGATGCGGGAGCTTGTGTGCCGGAGCGATAGCTGAAACGCAGTTAGGCCTGGACTGCCTTGGGCGCCTCAGGCACAGCCTGGATTGCTGAAGACTTGCCTTCCGGCTTGCGAATGTCGATTCCACCCTTGAAGAATGCGCCGTCTTCAATGCTGATGCGGGCAGCGGCGACATCGCCGGTGAGTGAACCTTCGGCGCGAATTTCCACGCGGTCCGTCGCGGAGATGTTGCCGCGAATTTTGCCTAGAATCACGATCTCGCGAGCGGTGATGCTGGCCGCTACCTGACCATTGCGGCCCACGGTGATGCGGTTGCCGGGGAGGTTGATGCTGCCCTCGACTTTGCCATCGATATACAGCGACTCCGAGCCGCTGATTTCGCCCTTGACGAGCAGTCCCTTACCGATGGTGGCCTGCTCACCATTCACGGCTGGGGCGCGACTCGTGGAATCAACGACGGTGGCGACTGGCGCGGGGCGGTACGGTTCCGGTGTAGGGGCGGGGTGAGTCGGTTGGGGCTGGGTGGGTTTCCACATTGCGCTCAAGATGAGATTCCTTTTCTGTCCTGAAGGGACTGGGGTAAAAAGGCAATAAAACTGCCTGGGATTCAAGTATCTTTACTTTCGGGCTGCCGGATGATCATGCTACGGCAGCCACGGACGGTTACACCTTCGATGGTACGTCTTCGCAGTTCCCCAGAATACCGCGTTACGGTCATTCTAAGCCCCTCCGCCGGTTTAGGGAAAAGGCGGGGGAAGCAACGGCTATCCGGAACCAAAGTTGATAGATTTCCGGCGGAGTGGCGGAGGGTAAAGCCGGATTTCATGCCCATCTCGGCACAGCCTAGAGTGGGATACCTCGAACTAGGTAACGTCTTGGACGTGTTAGATTCTTTCCAAGGGCGCAAATGCCGATGAGCCAAAGTGTTATGGACAAAACGCATTTCCTGAATGCTCCACTTTGCATTTACTCAAAATCTGATTTAATGCCATTGGTTGCCGCAATGGGCAAGAAAATCAAAGTCTATTACGTAGGACGCGAGAGGCGAGCCTACAAAGCGCGTCTCGCGGCACCGTGGCGGAGTCGCCACAGCCCGGAGTCGGAAATACGATGGTTTTGCGAACTGATTCGCGATCTCCCGCCGGACGCAAGAAACCTCTGAGATGACGCCAGGTCTCGCGAATTCGATATTGGCATTGAAGCGCCGGGCCCGGGCAGTTGTTATTGGTCGTCAATCTCGCCAGAGGCACTGAAGGCCGCATCCGAACTTAATGCACAAATTACCCTGACGGTTTATGGGCCAATGAAAAGATCCAAAGCTCAGAGCAAATCCCGCAAAACCGTCTCTCAATAAGCCAAACTGATTGAGGTTCGTAGTTTCCCACCCTTTCGCCCAAAAAAGGCGAAAGGATGGGGCACGGAGTGTTGTGCGAAAACAAGCTTTGGCGATTTAATCTCACCGCGTCAATGCCCTACTCTCTATTTATGACCGATCGTGAATTGATGGAGCGGATCGCTCGCCCCGCAGGGCAAAAGGCCGGGTACAAGCAACTGGTTCGCGAGTTGAGCCTAGGTGGCGGCCGAGAGCGGCGGCTGCTGCTGGAGCAACTGGCGCGGCTTACCGCGCGCGGGGAACTGCTAAAGCTAGACCGCGAACACTGGAGCATTCCCAAGCCGGCGGGAACGCGCGACAACCTCGCTGCCGGCAGGCTTGATCTGCATCGAGACGGCTACGGATTTGTGCGGCTCAATGCCAGGCAGGCTTCAGGCACCGAAGATATTTTTATCCCGCCGAATGAGATCAATGGGGCGATGCAGGGCGACCAAGTGCTGGTGGAAGTGGAGCCGCCAAAGGCCGATGGGCGGCAAATGGGGCGCATTGTTCGCGTGCTGGAACGGCGCAATCCTACGGTGGTGGGTGTTTTTCACTATGCGCGGTCCGATCGTGCGCAGGGACATTCGGTTGTGCCTTTCGACGAACGGATGACGCAGCCCATCTTGATTCCCGACGGAGAAGAATTGCCGTCTGCCGTTGAGGCTCGAACGCCCCACCGGGTGCTGGGTGCGGAGGCTGCGGCACACTCGATTCACGACAATCTGGAAGGGCTGGTGGTGGACGTGGAGATTACCAGTTGGCCGACACCCACCCGGCCGCCGGTGGGCCGCGTGATTGAGGTGCTGGGCGATCCGGATGACTTTGGCGTGGATGTGGAGATGATGATCCGCAAGCACCAGTTGCCGCGGATCTTTCCGGAAAAAGTGCTGGCGGAAGCCCGCAGTGTGGCCCATCTCGACCAGGACGAGGCTGCCCGCAGGGCCGATTTTCGCGGTCTTCCCATCGTGACCATCGATGGCGAGACGGCTCGCGATTTCGATGATGCGGTGCTGGTGACGGAGCGCGCCGACGGCGGCCACGAGTTGCAGGTCCATATTGCCGATGTGGCCGAGTATGTGCGCGAGGGTACCAACCTCGACCTTGAGGCAAGGCTGAGAGGAACCAGTGTTTACTTTCCCGACCGCGCGATTCCCATGCTTCCGCAGGAGCTCTCGACCAATATTTGCAGCCTGCGCCCCGGTGAGGACCGACTGGTTCTAAGCTGCATCATTCAGCTCGATCCAGAGGGGCGCATTGAGAGCTACGAAATCGTCGAGGGTGTGATTCGCTCGGCGGCGCGGATGACGTATACAGAGGTCACCGAAATACTCGACCAAAAGGAAAAAGCGCGGAAGCGCCCGGATTTTGAGCGGATGCGGACTCTGGCCGAGCTGATGAACAAGCGGCGCGAGGAGCGGGGGAGCATCGATTTTGATTTACCTGAGCCAGTGATTGAGTTTGACGAGCAGGGGCAGATGCGCGGTGTGACCAAGTCGGAGCGCACGTGGGCCAATCGGCTGATTGAGGAGTTTATGCTGGCGGCCAATGAATGCGTGGCCACCTGGCTTGAGGACCTGGGCGTACCTTCGCTTTACCGGATTCATGAGAAGCCGGAGCCGCGGCGCGTGGTGCAGTTTGAGGAGTTGGCAGCGAGCTTTGGTTACTCACTCGGGCTGGTCGTTTTGCCGGTGCGGCGAATCCAGACTCGCAGCGAGCGGCGGGACGCTTACGGCAGCGGACGGCGTGCGCGCGAGCACGAGGTGCCCGAGGATATTCCAGTGACGCCGCGTATGTACCAGAAGCTGGCCGCAAAGATCGAGGGCAAGCCGGAGGAGCGGATTCTGAGCTACCTGATGCTGCGCTCGCTCAAGCAGGCTCGCTACTCGGAGTTTAATGAAGGCCACTTTGCGCTGGCTGCGCCCTCGTATACGCATTTCACTTCGCCGATCCGGCGGTACCCGGATTTGATTGTTCATCGGATTGCCAAGGCGCTGCTCAGCAAGGGCGTGAGCGGTAGGGGAGTGGTGGCTAAGGGAAGGCATAGCTCGCCATGGTCGCACCCGAATGAAGGACTGCCGGGTCTTGTGGAATCCGACCCAAGATCACCCCACGGACGTGGACCTGTCCGTGGGGACCCCGATAGCCGCAAAAACAAAGACGCGGCGAGGGTGGGGCACCCGGCTCAGGATGACAACGCGGTGATTGAGCCGCCGATTCCTGAAGCGGAGCTGGCGCAGATTGCCGAGGAGACCAGTCAGACCGAGCGGCGCGCTGCCGAGGCCGAGCGCGAACTGGTGGAGTGGAAGAAGGTTCGCTTTATGCAGGATCGGGTGGGCGAGGAGTTTGCGGCGCTGGTCCTGAATCCGGCCAAATATGGGCTCTTTGTTGAACTTACCGACCTCTTTGTCGAGGGGCTGGTGCCCATCGATTCGCTGCGGGACGACCGGTATACCTGGCGCGAAAATACGCACGAGATCATCGGCGAGCGCACGGGCCGCCGCTTTCGCGCGGGCGACCGGGTGCAGGTAATCCTGGACCGCATTTTGGCGGCTGAGCGCAAGCTGCAATTCTCAATTGTCGAGGAAGGACTGCGGCTGACCGGGAATCGGTCAGGCAGCAAGACCGCTAAGTCTTCGCCCTGGGGGAAAAAGAATCGGAGCAAAGGCGGCACGCCCCATGGACCAAAGAAGAAGCGGTTCGGTCCAAAAGGCAAGCGGCGCTAGGGCGTAACGGCCCCCCGCTAAAGGGGCCGTTCGCCACAACTTGCGCCGTCCAGGTGTTTAGAAGCTGGGGTTCGCCACACGATCGGCAAGTTTGCCCAGAATCGGCATCTCCAACTTTCTTCCGTTCAATGCGGCCACAGCCCACACCACCCAAGCGCCCAGCCAGATGCCCCAGATGATCCGGACAATGGCCAGGAGGATGCCTGCCTCCGGAAGCATGAAAGGCAAGACCATATAGGTCACGAGAAAACTGGACAAAAATGCCACAACGTTTAGCAGGAGCGATTGCCAGGCGTGAAAGCGCACATAAGCGCTGCGGTTGTAACGCGGAAGAATCAGGAAAAGGATCGCCGGGATGAAGGTGATGTAGGAGAGCGCGGCGATGCCATTTTCAGATAGGCCAGATGGATTAGTCGTTTCTTCAGACACAGTGGCTCCTTTTAGGTTTCAATCTTTTCTGCGGAAACGGTCACTGTTCCTTCAGGCCATTTTAACCAGAAAGGAACAGCTCACAGGCCGGCTACGCATATAGAGTGCGCGAATCGAGACTGATGATAAGAGAAACTGTTGTTAATGTAATTGTCAAGTAAGATTTCCGGGGCGGACCCGGATAGTTAGGTACTGTTCCGAAATAGACCGGTGAGAAAAGCCAGCGGCGCCGCAGGCCTTGGGCTGCGGCGCCGCTGGCGGTATGCCTGGATTGCTCCTCAGGCGTCGGCTTGCTTTTCAGCCAAGTTGCCGATATACGGCAGCTTGAAGCGCTTGCCTTGCAGGGCATTGACCAGGCAAATGACCCAGGCAATCATCAGCGCGATCGAGCCGACGGCAAAGATCAGCCAGCCGAGAATCGGTACGATGCCGATCACGGCGATTGCAAACCAGGCTATGCATAGGAAGATGTTCTGCCAGGCGTGGAACTTCACGAAGGTGTTCCTGTTGTAGGGTTCGACGATCAGGAAAATGATCGACGGAATGACGGTTATATAGGCCAGCGCGCCGGCGGCATTGTCAGAGAGTCCGGATTGCGTAATTTCTTCGGTCACGTTATCTCCTTTTGCGGTTGTGATCAAATTTGCGGGTTTGAGATCAAACGATTCTGGTGATTTGCGCAGGTTGTGTCAGGCTCCGGATCTGATGCCTGGCGCGGTCCCGCTCCCCGGCAGGATCGGCGCTCGCACGGCATCCGTTCACGCAAATGCTTTGTCTTGCCCCTCTAGCTGTTGGCCTGCTTCTCTGCCAGGTCGCCAATGAACGGAATCTTGAATTTTTCGCCGTTGAAGGCTTTGATGAGCACGATGATCCAGAGGATGAAAAATCCGAGTGCCACCAATGGCCACAACACCACATCGATCAGAGCAATGACGGGCAAATGGCCAATAATCATCACGAGCACATCGGCCGCAATCCAGGCAATGGCCAGAAAGATGGACTGCCAGGAGTGGAAGCGCACGAAGGGGATTCTGTTGTAAGGCGCGACGATCAGGAAGACGATCGCCGGAATGATGGTGATGTAGGCAAGCCCACCAGCAGCATTGTCAGAGAGACCAGATTGCGTTGTTTCTTCAGCCACGTTAGCTCCTTGGGGATTGGGAGTGTACTGCGGGACCGGTTGCTGCACGCTCGAGCCGGGATGGGGGAAGTGAGGGGGAACCGGCCGCCGTACCCGGGGAAGAGCGGGCGCTAGGATTAAGCTAAGAACACCCCATCCATGCAGGTTTGTCAAGAGATTTCGGCGCACGGGCGCGGAGCCTGTTTGAAGCAGAACGGGCTGGGAAAGGCGGGGCTATCGGCAAGCGTGGTTCAGAGTGGAGCAGATGTGGAAGCCGGCATCCGGTTGGCCTGCTTCTCGGCCAGGTCGCCGATGATGGGCAGCTTGAGACGCTTGCCGCCGAACGCGTTGACAAAAACATAGATCCAGACCAGGAAGATGGCCAGACCCACCAATTGCAGAACCGTCAGGGTGAGGAAGACGGCTGACGGAACGATATTCTGCACCAGACCGACCAGAATGTCGATCACCGCCCAGGCAACGAAAAAGAAAATCGACTGCCAGGCGTGGAAGCGGACAAACGAGCTTCTCTTGAACGGTTCAATGATCAGGAAGACAATGGCCGGAATGATCGTGATGTAGGCAAGGCCGGCGGCGGCGTTATCAGAGAGGCCGGACGGGTTCGAATCGGACATGGAAGCTCCTTTATTGTGGCGTAGCTGCTCGATCAGGTTGACGGCAGTCAGTGAGCCGAATCAATCCTTAACCGAATTGTCGCCCTGTTCGAGAGGGTTAGTCCGGTCAGATTTGAACAAGTAATTGCGGATCGTTATTGCGCACGTTTCCTACCCGTTCGCTCACCGGCCAGGCGCGCATCTTCTCTGCCGGGTAGGGGCGAAGCAGGTCCACCGGCGGCCGGGCCGGATCGCCAGGGTCGAGCCAGCGCAGGTAATCGCTCCTTTCGAGAATCACCGGCATGCGGTTATGGATGGGCTCCATCAGCTCGTTTGCATCGGTGGTGAGAATGGTGAAGGACTCGAGCGGCGGCCCGTCCTTGGGCTTCCAGCTCTCCCACAGGCCGGCAAAGGCATAAGGATCGCCGCTGCTGAGGGCAATGGCATAGGGGTGTTTGGTTTTCTTGTCGATCCGCTGCCACTCATAGAAAGCATCGGCGGGCACCAGGCAGCGGCGGCGTTTCAAGGCCTCGCGGTAAGCGGGCTTGGTGGCAGCTTCTTCAGCGCGGGCGTTGATGGTGCTGTAACTGAACTTGGAATCCTTGGCCCAGAGCGGAACCAGTCCCCAGCGCAACAGGGCAAACTCGGGGCTGCCGGAGTCGCGATTCAAACGCACCACGGGTTGCACGCTGCTGGGCGCCACGTTGTAACTGGGCGCAAACTGCGGCATGGTCTCAAAATCGACGCCGAACCAGTTGGCGAGGAGATCCCGCGTAGATTGACGAGCGAATCGGCCACACATACCCAGACAGAATAGACGGCTGCGGGCACGGCAAGGCAACACAAAAAACAGGCGCTCCAATTACAATGGACCCGGGGGATACGATGGCAAATATGGTTTTTTGCGTTCGCAACAAGAAGGAGATGGAGGGCCTCGACGAGCCGCCCTTCGATTCGGAGTTCGGTCAGAAGATCTTCAAAAATGTCTCGAAGGCGGCCTGGGCCGAGTGGGCCGAACGGCAGAAGATGCTGCTGAATGAGTACCGGCTGCAGCCCTGGACCCCGCAGGCCCAGCAGTTCCTGGTGGAGCAGATGGAGCAGTTCTTCTTCAGCGACAGCTCGGCTCTGCCCTCGGAATACGTTCCCCCGACGCACTGAAAGTAAACTCCGGCTATGCAGCAGGCTTCAAAAGCGCAGAACGCGATTAATCGCGGCGCTCGGTCGTGTTACCGCGTGCGCTGAATGCTGCTGGTAGAATGGAAGTTGCCGCATTGTGCGGCGATTCGCGTTATCTGTGCCCCCAACCCCATAACCTCCAAGGCCCAACCGAAGAAGAAGGAATACGTCCCCCTGTGACCCAGACGATTCGCAATATCGCCATCATCGCCCATGTTGACCACGGCAAGACCACCCTCGTTGACGCCATGCTGCGCCAGTCAGGCACCTTCCGCGCCAACGAACAGGTGGCCGAGCGGGTGATGGACTCGAACGAACTGGAGCGGGAGCGCGGCATTACCATCCTGGCCAAGAATACGGCCATCGTCTTTGAAGGCGGCAAGATCAATATTGTGGATACGCCGGGGCACGCCGATTTTGGCGGCGAGGTCGAACGAGCTCTCAAGATGGTGGACGGCGTGATGCTGCTGGTGGATGCGGCCGAGGGTCCGCTGCCGCAGACGCGCTACGTTTTGTCGAAGGCTCTTGAAGCCAAGCTAAAGCCCATCGTGGTGATCAACAAGATCGACCGTCCCGATGCGCGGTCGCAGGAAGTGCTCGACGAAATTTACGATCTGTTCATCGACCTCGACGCGGATGAATCGCAGTTGGATTTTCCGGTGCTCTATGCGGTGGCCAAGGCGGGCACGGCGACGCTCGATCCAAACACGCCGGGCGTGGACCTGCAGCCGTTGTTCGAATCGATTGTCTCCACTATTCCGCCGGCAACCGGCGACGCGGACGGCACGCTGCAAATTCTGGTCACCAATCTCGACTACTCCGATTACTTTGGCCGCATCGCCATCTGCCGCGTCTTCCAGGGCACTTTGCACGCAGGCGACGACGTGACCATCTCCAAGCGCGACGGCTCGCTGATGAAGACGCGCATTACAAAACTTTTTACCTTCAGCGGCCTCAAGCGCATCGAGACGACCGAAACCACCATGGGCGATATTGTGGCCGTCGCGGGCGTTGAAGGAATCACCATCGGCGAGACCATCACCAGCGTCGAGAACCCCGCCCCGCTGCCGCTGATTGTGATTGACGAACCGACCATTGCGATTCAGTTCAGCGTCAATAACTCGCCCTTTGCCGGGCGCGAGGGCCAGTATGTGACCAGCCGCAATCTGCGCGAGCGCCTGGAAAAAGAGCTGCTGACCAACGTCTCGATTCGCGTGGAAGAGACCGGCTCGCCCGACAGCTTTAAGGTGCTGGGCCGCGGCGAGCTGCAACTGGCGATTCTGATTGAGATGATGCGGCGCGAAAGTTTTGAGTTAATGGCCGGACGGCCGGAGATCGTCACCAAGGTGGTAGACGGCGTGCGCATGGAGCCGGTGGAGCACCTGACCATCGACGTGCCCGAGACTTATACTGGCACGGTAATCGAAAAGCTCGGCCCGCGCAAAGGTGAGATGACCAAGATGCACAATCACGGGTCGGGCCGCGTGCGGTTAGAGTTTCGGGTGCCCAGCCGCGGCATCATCGGCCTGCGCAGCGAGATGCTCACCGAGACCCGCGGCACCATTGTGATGAACGCGCTCTTTGACGGCTACATTCCCTACCAGGGCGAGATTCCGCAGCGGCCCACCGGCGCGCTGGTCTCTGACCGCCAGGGACAGACGACCACTTATGCGCTGAACGGCTTGCAGGAGCGTGGGATTTTGTTTGTAGGAGCGGGCGTGGAGGTCTACGAGGGGATGATCATCGGCGAGCACTCGCGCGACAAGGACCTGGACGTGAACGTAGTGCGCGAAAAGAAGATGACCAACATGCGCGCCTCCACAGCCGACGAAGCCATCCGCCTGGTGCCCTGCAAAACGCTGAACCTAGAGCAAGCCATCGAGTTTGTCGCCGACGATGAGATGGTCGAAGTAACTCCTAAGTCGCTGCGCCTGCGCAAGAGGATTTTGCAAGCCAACCGCCGGCCTCGAAAAGGGGAGAAGATCGAGTAGGTGCTGCACATTAACGGATGGTTATATAGTCTGCGAAAATATCGTTGCTTTGAAAGGGCACGGCTTTAGCCGTGCCAATAGATGGATAAATTGAATATTGGGCTTTAGCCCCTGAGGGATATATTATTCTTGGATCGGTAATCAAACAATGAAATGGATTGAAAAGATTGTCGTTGTATTGGCAGTAACCTGTGCCTGCTCTGCACAGACGATAAGTAGCAAGACCAGCAGTAATAAGGTGATTTGGTCACCACCAAGGATTGACTGGCCACAAGTGGAACTCCCTTCAACTGTTCCGAAAGAGATGATTGGAAAATTTCGGATTGCAAATTTCCAGATCGTACTCGAAAAGACAGAACTGGAAGCCGCTCAGAAACATTTTGGGGGAAAGGTCGGCTACCGCGGGGATGGCGGCGATTCCGAAGGCTGGTTGTGCCTACATGGAAGCGATGCGGATGGTCCTTGGATATTCTGGCTCACAAGCGGCGAACTTGACGGACCTGCTGTTACGGGATTTCAGTGGAGGCGATTGCCCTCAAATGAAACCCCTGATCGACGTTGCGTTCTGATTCCACCATCCAAGGGTGGAATAGAGTTGCCTCTTGCGCTTCACCCAGGTATGACTGAGGCAGAAATGAGAAAGATAGTGGGAAAACCTTCGTTTGTTTCAGGCAAAACTCTCATATATAGCCACGAACATCAAGAGACTATTCACGATTTGGCTTATACCGTGGATAACATGATTGCAATCGTTCTTCGCGACGGCATAGTATCGGCAATCGAAACCTCAAAATCCACCGTAAATTGACCGAGTAAGAAGCTTAATCGGGCAGCTTCGCTTCCAGCACTTCCTGCGCACGAGCAGCTCTCCATGCGGCCAGCCGTTGGTAGAGCGCCTTATCATTCAAAGCCAATATCTCCGCTGCAAAAAGCGCGGCATTAGCAGCTCCGGGCTTGCCGATGGCCAGCGTGGCCACGGGAACTCCCTTGGGCATCTGCACCATGGCGAGCAGCGAGTCCAGTCCGTTGAGCGGCGTGGAGGCAATGGGCACGGCCAGCACGGGAACCAGCGTTTTAGCGGCAATGACCCCGGCCAGGTGAGCCGCGCCGCCGGCTCCGGCGATGAAGACCCGCATCCCCTGCGCCGTTGACTTGGCAACATATTCAAAGAGTTGATCGGGAGTGCGATGCGCGCTCAAAACCCGCGCCTCATGGGGAATCTCAAGCGCCTTCAGAATTTCAACCGCAGCCAGGAGCACATCGTAGTCGCTCTTGCTGCCCATCACTATGCCAACCAATGCATGTTCGCTCATAGGTCTGATTATACGAAGGATTCCATGGCAGGCCAAAGCGGAAATTATGCAGCGTTGCCGGACAGACTTCTACGTAAGGACTCAATGCCGGCGCCAAGCCTCGAAGGCCACTTCAACCACTGCAAAGAGCACGCTCACGCCCGCCAAAAATCCTTTAGCCCGCTGCCAGTTCTGTTCGTGCCGCTCCATGCGCCGCTCCAGATCGGCCAGGCGGCCGCCGTTGCCGTCGCCCATCAGCCCGGTCATCTGCGCCTTGAGCACGCACAGATCGCTCAGCACCTGCGCCTCGAATTCATTCATCATCCGCATTTGCCAAAGCTCCATCCGCTCCTGAAATTTCTCATCATAATCCGCCATTTACGATCCCAGCGGCAAATTGATAAACAATGCCGTTGACCACTCCGAATAATTCGGCGGCGTGGAGCCGTCGTACATGCGGATATAGAACCGGTCATTGGCGGTCAGGCGAGAGAAGGTCATATTCGGCAAAGTCGCCCGCACCATCAGCGTCGGATCCTCTCCCGGCATAAAGACAAAGTCCCGCAGCCGAATCTCGAACCCTCCACCCACGGGTGGAGTTATGCCGGTATTGATCGCCACCGTGGTTCCATTCAGAGTGGTCACCGTGAGGCCGGTAAGATTGGGAAGCACAGTGGGAGCGATTGCCGCTGGAAGCCACGCATCTGCGGGCACTGTCGCGCTGGTCTTGATAGCCAGATCGTCCGCCCAGTCATTGGCAAACTGGATCGCATACTCCACATAGTCAGGATAACTGGCGCTATAACTCACCTTTACGGTTCGCACCACCACCTGCGCATTCAAGTTCGTCGAAGGCGCATTCAGCAGCAGCGCGTCGCCCGGCCAAACGTCGCTGGCAAAACTCGTCCTGTTTCCTTTGTAAGTGCCGCTCCACAGCGCGCTCACGCTGGCCGCAGCCTGCTCCATCGCCAGCGCGGCATTCAGGCAGTCAGCAGAACTACGCGCTGGAGGATTGGTAACCGACCCAATCCACGCAGCCACCGCGGGCGATCCGGCCTCTGTCAGCGCCGCCTGGCTGGCGGCATTCACCGCTCGCCCCACAGCCCGACCAACCGTGCGATAGTTCACCGCAATTTGCTCGCCCGCCGCCGGCGCAAACCCGGTGTAGAAAACCACTTTGCCGGTCCGCTCCAGGTGGCACTCCGCCGCTTCAGCCGTGCTGCCAATCCGCCGCGTATAAGGACCACCACTGGGCGGCGTGCTCACCACCCACCCCGATCCAAGATTGGTCAGGTTGATGGCACGTATGGTTCCGATCAAATTGATGCTGCTGGCCGCCACCACCATGCACGCTCCGGGCAGATTGGCGATCGCGCCGTCATAGAGCGTTACCGGCGTCTCGCCCACTCCGTTGACAAACTCCTGAATCTCCAGTTGCAGCTTACCCGGACTAAGGATCGACTGCCCGCCGCAAGCGATCACCCCGCTGTCGCCAAAGGAGCGATAGATGTTCAGTGACCGCTCATGCTCCGGGCAGTGCGCCCGTACGCGCAGCGTATATTGGTTGGCAGGATTGATTGCATACGCCGTTCCGGCAGGCGCTCCCGAAATCATGGGGTGCAAGGTAATCGCACCGGTGCCAGTCTGCGCCGTAGATTGAAAACCAGCGATGCAGGAGGCTTGCGTTTCCTCCGCCATAAAGAAGCCGGCGAGAATTCCTGTGCTGCCCGGTGACAGAGTTACTCCAACGGCCTCCAGCAGCAGCGTTCCACCCATCTCCACCGGATTGAGCCACGTCAGCAACGTTTCGCCGTCGATGCCATTGCCGCCGTCCATCACCAATCCGCCTGTACCCAGCGAGAGGTCGCCGCTACCACTCGAATTGCACCAAACTTGCGGATTGATTTCAGGCTCGTTGAAGAGTTCACTGATGATGGTGGACTTTGAAGGAGCGGGAAAGTACGGATCCTCAGCCAGATAGAAGTTTGTTGTAGTTCCGTCACCTAAAAAGTACTCGGTAACATATGCCACCGGCTCGTGCTCGCCGCAAACCGTCACATCGTTCGCCAGCGCGCGCTTTACGCTGGCATTGAATGCCAGGGCCGCCAGGTTCAGGCTGCCGTCGGTCTCGTTCAGAGGATGCACCGTACCGGGAACACTAGAGATGGTCAACGCGCCGTTAACCGCGCGATAAGCAGCCCGTGCCTGGCTTGCCACCTGCCCGGCGCTCTCGCTCCACGACGCTCCCGGATCGGGAACAAAGTTACTCACCGGGACAGTTAGCGAAAGACCCTGCGTGGTGAGCCCCGCCGATCCTGCATGAGTTACAAGGTTGGTCATGAGCGCCCCGGCGCTTTCGCCCGTCGAGCCCGTGCTGGGCGGCATCAATAACTGGTCCAGCAGCAGTTCGTCGCTCACCGCCTGAATCGCAATCCGGTAGCGTGGGCCTTCGATGGCCAGCCCGGCATACTCCTGCAACGGAGTTACCGCGATATAACCCGTAAAGTAGAGCGTACCGTCATCGCCAGTTACGACGAGATATTGATTGCGGGCGGGAACTACCAGGCTGCCGTTTGCCGGCAAACTCAGCGCTAATTCGCAAATAGAAGGCTCGTTCAGCTTGCGCTCAATCGTCAACGGCCGCGCCCCATCGAGCGCCGCCGTATAGTCCTGCCCCTGAATCGTAATCTTCATTTTGTCTCGCTGACTCGCTATCTCGCTAACTTGCTGACTTGCTGTTTTACTTACACCATCGCGTTTGCAGCGGGCAGGAAACTCCTGTAACACATCACGCGTTCCCCATCCAGCGGATCGGTGACCGGCAGCGCAAGAAATTGTCCCTTGAGCAGCACCCGCGACTGCCCGCCTGGATTCTTGCCGCTCAACGGAATGGCCGCTTCTTCGGCGCCAACCATGGTCTGAAGCCGCGGATAGTAGTAGAAGATTCTCTCTCCCTGACTGCCCTGCATTACAAACAGTGCCGACCATTCCTGATAAAAACTCCCGCCTTCGCGATCAACAAATCCAGTTACCGCTTGTAACTTGGCGCCTGCCGCAGGAGCGCCTCCCAGCAGCGGTTCGGCCAGAGTGAGCCCGGTAGGATTTACCTGAGAAACCAATGCAACATTGAAGGTCACGCGCCGAATATAGTTCACGTCCGTCAACGCCTGCCGCACATAGGCACCAGCAACCGGTGCGCCTAAAAACCCGGTCTGGCCGGTGTAATCCACATCGAGCGCTATGATCGATCCGGCCGTAAACTTAGCAGCATCCGCCGAAGCGAGCGCCACAAATGTTGCCGTCGATCCGGTCTGCGGAACCACCGCCGCGGCCGCCTGCGCTCCATCCGCGGCAGCCGCCGCCCCGCTCACCGAAGCGAGCAAGTTCATATGCTGCGAACCGGTAGCCAGCGCCATGGTGAGCTTAGTCCAGCTCAGAAACTGCAAGCTTACCTGTGCCTCAAGCGTCTCACGAACCTGTTCCAGTGTTGCTGCCGGAATGCCTGTCAAAACCGGTGCGGTCTTGCTCATTGGCTTGCGTGTAAAATCCTGAATCCAACCTAGGCTGATCCACGGAGCCGGCGGAGCGTCCAGATCAAACGCGCCCTGCTCCGATGCATCGAAGAGCACCGGCGTCTGCGTCGCCCGATTCATGGGCGCTAAATATCCTCGCATGCGCCTCGCCACCGGTGCGGGAGCTCGAAACCAAGTTGCCGCCATTTACTCCCCCTGCTCCTGGTAGCTGTAAACCATCACCTTCGCCGACCGGCTCAGCAGATCCCGCTGCGTCACAATTGGCGTAAACCCCGGCTCGTCCCAGAAGACCTTCGTCAGCATCGCGGCCGGAGGCGTTGCCGTGTAATTGAGCTTGGGCGTGAAGAAAGGTTGCACCATCACCACCAACTCCTCATCCATCTCACTCAAAGCCCGGCCGCGGTCCAGCCCGCCAAAGCTCTGCGTCCCGCAGGTCTGATAGAGAATTTCGCACTCCTCGGCCGTCATCGCGGACCCAAGATCCATATCCACGCCCAGTCCTAGCCAGCGCAGGACAAACACATCATTGGGAAGCTGGCTGAAGGTAGCTTCCGCTTCCTCTACCAGAATTCCCGGCCGCACCGTTCCGCGCAGCAGAATCGTCCGCTCCGGATTGATCGTCGCCAACCGCGTGCGCAGCGCCATATAAAACGAGTCTTTCGCATTTTGCATAAGAAAACAGGGATCAGGGGTCAGAGATCAGGGATCAGTAAAACCGCCCCTTGATCACTCTCCCTTGCTTTCCCATTCACCTTTCCGGGTCAATAGTCGTTGACAAACGGCAGCCATCAGACAGGAAACTCAGCTACAGCCATTGATTGCGCATCACTACTCCCTATTCCCTAGTCCCTAGTCCCTGCTTTACTCACACTGCCTGTTGACGCGCCTCTCGCAGCAATAACCGGTAGAGATAGACCTGCCCGAATGCTTCGTTGGAAGCAATCGACTCAATCAGGTAATCCTGCCCGGCCACCGTAACTGCCAGCGTCAGTTCAAAGAGAGATTGAGCCGAAGCAAGGTCCAGCGCTATTACCTGTTCCTGCACGCCGGTCGCTGATATCAATAATTCCCACTTCGAATCATTGCCTTCCTGCCATGATGGCCGCAGCTTGCGCATCACCACAGGACTCACTACCAAATCGGCAAAAGTTGTTGCCATCAGCCCCACTTCGGACTTGCTGGTATCTGTATTCGTGCCCGTCACACGCAGAAGGGCCGAATTGCCTGCCACGCTTCGCAACAGTGCATCGGCCAGCATCCGCGGAGCATTCACCGGTTTGCGCGGCGCCGTATCGCTCATCGCTCACCCCAGCCTGTTCGCAACGTAAGGACGCAGCCATGCCTGCACCGTTTCGTCCAACAGCGAACTCGAGAAATATTGCATCTGCATTGTGTCGATCTTGGTCTTGCTGGCGTTCAACGCCGGCGTCGACTGCGCATTGCGCACAATCTGCGCGCACGCCGTCTTCACGTCGTCGCCGATTGTCGACAAACCCGCCGTGTAAGTCACCTTAACTTCGTTGTAAGGCAACCCCAGCACATTCCAGGGCAGCGTCAACTCCCCTGTATTTGGATCGAAGTCCACGGAGTTGGGATCGATCGCTGTCCATTGCCCAGGCAGTGAAAATGCCCACGCGATCTCCGTCAGCGGCTCGTTCAAAGTCTCCCCGCGCCGCGGCCTCGCATAACGGCCCTCAATGCTCGCGAACGGCGTTGTGGCCGTGCCCAAAGGCGCAAGCGGTAGATAACTCAACCGCACCGTCTGCGAACCGCTGGTCACCCGCAGCCGCTCCGTGTACTGGATCACGTTCAGGTCCGGCCGCCTGCAGTAACTGTTGATCAATGCCGTGGCGGCCGTGATCCAGTCCGCCGTGGTTCCAGCCGGCAATCCATAGTTCGGGTAATCCACTGGCTGCAGATATGCCATAACCTATCCTTTCGAAGTGCAGGGAATAGGGAACAGAAAATAGGGAATAGGAACAAAGCTGATTTGCACAGCCCTGGACTTGAAGGTCAAACCGCGGAACCGTTTTTACTATTCCCTAATCCCTATTCCCTACTCCCTGTCTTTTGCTACCGTGTGACAGTAACCTGGCAGTGTGCAAAGCCAGCGCCCTTAACCACCGGAGCACCAAACTTGACCGCGACATATTGGTAAGTCAGGGAGTTCGGCAGTCCGAGCTGGAAGACGCGCGGAGCCGGATCGCCAAGCCAGTGGTACTCGATCAGGTCTTCGGTCACGATGTAGGCCGGCAGTGTCGCCGAACCGTTGCCCAGGGTTGGATTGCCCGTATAACTCAGGCTCCAGTCCGGTATCAGAGGCAGATCACCAGCCTGCGTTGAGAGCATCTTCACGCGGACGCCGCCCGTGATGTTATCGGTGTTCAGCACCACGTTGAGCTCCGACTTCATCTCCTGGTCGATCAGGTCGAGCAGCACAGGATTGGCATAGATAGCCGTGGGACGCACATAATAGCCGTTGCTGGCCACCATGTTTGCCACTGCCGTCTTCAGCCCGTTCACAATCGATGAAGTCTCGCCAATCGACACGGCATTCCCGCCGCCTGCGATCTGTGCTGCGCAGCCCATGTATTGATAGGTCGTCTGTGCGGTCAGGCTAGCCTCATTACCGTTCCACAGCGCTACGTCGTGCGCCACCATCACGCCGCTCACCGTGTCCACCAGGTCCTTGGCCTGCAGATAGGCAAACTGCTTCTGCTGGTCGCCTAACTCGATGTCGAAGAGGTTGTAGTTGATCTGAGCGACGATCGCCTTCAACATCACAGACATCTCCGTGCGTGTGGGCTGGACCACCGTCGGATTGATGCTGCGTGGGTTCATAAAACCAGCCGTACCCGGATTCGGAATCGCAGTCTGCTCGAAGAAACGTGAGGGATGCCCGGTTGCAGGAACCTGCTTAATGCGCTGCCCAAAGGGGCTCGAACGCCGGCAAATGTCGAAGATCTCCGTCTGATACAGCGGAACTTCGATTGCTCCCGGCCCGATAAAATCCGCTGCTGCATGAATGTCTGCAAAGGTTGCGTTCATAGGCTCTTTCCGCCCCTTCCCGGGGCCGTGTTCTTTAGTGATCAGTGATTAGTGGCTAGTGATCAGTTAATGTCGATCAGCGGTCAGGTTAGCGATCCAGGTAACGAACCACTAATCACTGACCACTGAAAACTGCTTTTACGCAATCGACCCGGCCCGCAGCAGTTGTGTCTTCACCGCTATGCGCTGCTCCAGGCTCAACCCGGTGAGCGCCGCATCCAGGGTCCGCACGTCCACCGGACCATCGCTGATGCCGTGCTTGGCCAGCATCTCTGAGGTTGCCGCCGGCACCGTTCTGCGCAACGGACTAACAACTGCTTGCGCAGCCGCGGCCTTCAGCTCAGCCAACTCCCGTTCTGCCACAGCCAGCTTCTCGGCCAACTCCGCTTCCCGCCGGCTTTGTTCGACGGTGGCTGAGATTCTTTCCACCTCGCCTGTCAGCGCGCTCTGCCGTTCTTCCAGCCAGCTCAGCGTCCTTTCGAGCAAAGTCGTTGCGGTTTCCAGCCGTTCCGCTATTTCCCTCTCATCTTTTTCCATGTTTTTCCTTTCGTGTTTGCCTTAATTGCTTTCAATAAGCCGAGCTGACCTGCAAACAAAAGAAGCTCCGATTTCCGGAGCCTCATGACTAACTCGCAACCGCCTGACTCGCTAACTCGCCATGCGAAAGCTGGTCGCCCGGTAAGCCGCCTTATCCCTGAGCAGAATTGCCGCCCCGGTAAAAGTCACGCGGGTAAGCTTCCAGATTTCGGCCCGCATATCTTCTACCTGCGCATCGGCCAGCTCGTAGCTCATCCCCATGGCCTCAGGTGAATGCGCCTCGATTGCCCCAGCTACCTCGGGAAAATCCCGCGCATACAAGTACCCTCGTACCATCAGCCTCTGTCCGATCACGTTCGCCTCGGTCAGCAGCCCAATTTTGCGCCGTGCGTCGTGGCCGTCCCATCCCGGCCGGTAGTCCACCGCCATGCCCAGCAGCGAAGGCAGAGCCTTCTCCGCCGCCTCCCGCGTCAGCATCACCCGATGCCCCCGCGCTCCCGCCGGAGCTTTGTCGCTGGCCGCATTCACCACCGTCAAAACCCCCTCGAACGGCACCCGGTTAGGGTGGCCATCCACGTGAGGAATCTTTACCGCCATCGCTTCCAATCGCATGTTTTTGCTCCGCTCCGCTTCGCAAACGGACTAAGGGACTAGGGACCTAGTCCCTGTTTTTCCCGCTTCGCCCGCCAATTGAACCGCCCCGTCCTGTCCCAGTGGCCCCAACCCGCGCATCGCCCGCACCTCGTTCACCGTCAGCACGCCGGCCTCTAGCAACTGCACCTGCACCGCCAGCTCTGTCTCCTCGTCCCTTGCATTCAGCTCGTTGAAGACAAACTCGAACTCCCGCCAGCCGATGCACTTGCCGAAGAGATCGCGGGTAATATGACCGGCCAGCAACATCGCCAGCGGCGAGATCGCCCCGCGGAAGGCCTCATCGGTCATTTCCGTGGCGGTCGACTGGTTCACGTCCGCCTCCAGTCCCAGCATCAGCGGCGGCAAACCAAACGCATTCGCCACCATGCGAATCAGAAACTCCTGCCAGGCCAACCGCATGTCCGCATCCGTCCCTGCGGCAAAGCGCAACACCTCAGGCTTCTGCTCGGTGGAGATCAGCGGCACCCTGCCAGTTCCCTCGATCTCGTCCTGCCACCAGCGGATCAGCCGGTCGTGCTGCGCCGGCGTAGCTTCGTTCATCCATAGCGCATATTGCGCCACGGCGTTGGCCGCCAGCTTGCCCGCGTAGCGATGCGCGCTCAAAAACTGGTTCACAGTTTCAAAAGCCACTTCCAAAGGTCCAAGACCAAATGGAGTGAAACTCCGCGGATTCATGCGCACATACATCAACTGGTCGTCGCGCAAATCCACTGCCCCCGACTCCAGCTGCCCCGGCATCACCTGCGCGTACCTGGGCGTATCCGGGTCGCCATCCCATTTCGCGTTGATGCGGATCGAAGCCCCATCCACCGCCCATAGCATCGCCGGCCGTTCTCCGTCGCCTGTAGGCTCCATCTCGATCGCCCCGAAGCCGCCGGTCAGCGCATCCTCGATCACCTGCTCGATCAAGGTTCTGAAGCTGTCCACTGCATTCGGCTCTTCCAGCGTCCGGCGCAAAGCTGTTAGCTTTCTTGTGACGTCAGCTACCTCGCCAGGTCGAACGCCGCGCCGCACCCTCACCTGCCAGTCCATGGCCGCAATGCGATCCTTGATGACGTTAATCGCCCGGCGGACAACCGGGATTTCGGCGAACCGGCGCAGATTCGCCGGCGTCGGCTTGGGCAGCAGGCGCCCCGGAAACTGGACCGGACTCAGGATCGCCGGCAGTGCCAGCGTCTTTCGCTCCGCATCCGCGTCGGCCGCGCCTGCCTGCAACCCCGTCTTCCGCCCACTTCCGGCCTGCCCGCCGTGGCGGGTCGCCTGCCGCCATATCTCCCGCAACTGTTCTCCTACCCTCACGCGCACCTTTCTTCTTTCGAAGCCCAAAAGACAAAAGGCACAGCCCCGGAAAGGGCCATGCCTTGGATTACTGTGGTCAGTTGTCAGTTATTTGCGATCAGTAGTCAGTGATGTACTGACAGCATCTAACTTCCATCTATCTCTCAACAAATTCGATCCTACCGCAAAGACAGTTAATTATCTGCAAACTATCTGAAGATAATTTGATTGAGGAACTCAGGGCGTCGCAGTTAGAAACCAACAGTCGAAAAACTAATCCCTAACCCCTGATCCCTGACCCCTGTCTTTCACACTCGCAGCTCCCGCCGCGCCGTCTCCGCCACCCGGCCAAGATCCGATGTCGTCAGCACCCTGATCTGGTGCTCTTCCATCGTCTCCACTCCAAAACGGTACATCTCCAGCCGTTCCGGCTCCTCGCCGGTCGCTCCCAGCTTAGCCGCCGGCTCAATCACCGCGGTCAGCTCCAGCTGCGCCTTCTCCACCCGCTCCACGCCGGCGTGCAATCCAGCCGACGAAAACGCCAGCACTTTAGCCATCTCCACGCCAGGCTCCAGGCTTACGGCATGAAACATGCGTATCAACCCATTCGGCCGGTATCCCACGTCAATCCGCAGCGGATCCCCCGGCCGCGTGTACTCCGCGGCTGCGATTCTCTTCCTCATCAGCTCCCACACCCCGGCCCGCTCGAACTCCGTCCGCATCCTTGCCTGAATCGCCGCGCGTCCGCTAAGCCGCGGCACCCGTTCCCTCGGCGGCGGTTCCACATAGAGCCGCATCAGCTCTTCCATCCCCGCCGGAAGGCTCTCCGCCAGGTAGGCCTTGGCCTCCGTCATTTGCACGCTCAGCGAAAGAGATTCATTCAGCAGGCGCATCAGGTTGCCATCCGGCTCGGCAAGGAAGCGCCTGCGCAGCTCGCTCTCCATCCCCTCCAGCAGCACGGTGTCCGCATCCGGATCGAGGCAGCGCACCCGGCGCCAGTCGCGGGTAAAACGCACTTCGGCAGCATCGCGGCTGCCCTGCTCGCGCAGGATCACCCCGATGTGCACATACTCGTTCCGCACCGCATCCGGCACATACCGGAGCAGATGAAACTCGCATGCCCGACGCTGGCTTCCACTGTTCATCGTTGTAAGCTCTCAGCCTTTAGCTTTCAGACCTTGGCCCTTAGCCCTTAGTCCCTAATCTCCAATCCTTAGTCCCTAGCCCCTTAGTCCCTAAGTCCCTAAAGGCCGCCTTTCAATTCACCCTTCCCGCAATGTTAGTCTCCCACCGCGTATCCTTCCACACTTCTTCCCAACTTTTTCCCGTCCCTCCCCATTTCGGAAACGGCTTCCTGTCCGACTCCCCGAACCCCTCAATCAGCTCCCGGATCCGGCCTCTCCGCACCATCAGCTTCTCCACCAGCGCTTCCATCTCGCTCAAATCACCGCCATACCACTCCGGCGGAATCTCGTTGGCCGCCGCCCATACCGTATCTGCCTCCAGGTTCTCCAGTCGCGTCAGCCATGGCTCAAAGGACTCCCACCCGGTAATCTGCCGGTACACATCGTTGCGGTAGTAAACCCCGCGCAGCGGCGCATCCTCAAACCGCCATTCCCCGGCGTGAAAGCAATACCCAAAATCGATGAAGACCGCCCGGTATCGCCGTTCCCGCTGCCTGCGAGTAAATACCGCCTGCCGCCCGTTGGCGTTCCCGGTCCACTTGTCCAGGGCCAGGATTCCTGCAAACTCACCCAGGTTCCTCACCTCGGCCATTTGCTCCTCGGGCAGGTAATCCACAACCTGCCCCGGCATCAATCCGCCCACAAACCGCGACCCGAATTGCAGCCCTGCCTGGCATCGCACCCGCGTCCTTCCCAGGTCGATTTCCAGCTCCGCCGTATTCTCCACCAGCCAGCTTGAAACCTCCACCAATTCAACCTCAGGCACCATCAGCCCCACCGCAGTTGCGATCCGTGAAGCCAGAAACTCGTTAGCCAGAACCCGCATGTGTTGCGGGTTGTTCTGGAACTTCACAACGTAAATGTGGCCATCCGCAGCCAGCATCAGCTGGCCCTGCGCACCGCCCCGCATCCGCCGGATCTGTTGCACCGCCAGAACCGCCAATCCCGTTCCCCGCCTTTTCCTGATTCTTAATTTGAATTCTAAGCTAAGAGCTGTGCTTCTCCAGCATCTCCGCCCGCGCCGCCAGTCCGATGGCCATGGCCATCACCCGGTCGTCGTGCGTCCCCGCCCGCGCTCCACTCCTGCCGTCGGGTAAACGAACAAAACTTCTGCACTCGCCCAGCAGACGCTTGCTCTGGAAGCGTTCCGACTGCTCCACTAGCGCCGCATCCAGCCGCCCCAGTGCCGCTGGCCGGCTTAAGGAAGTCGTCAACCACCCCAGCTGTCCTCCCTGCCGCCGACCTTGCGTATAGATCCGCGCATATTTGCAAACCGACTCCGCCAGCGCCAAAATCCCGCTGCCGTGGTTGTTCCTCTCCACCACTAACCAGGCCTGGTTATACTCAGCCGCAAGCTTCGTTACAAGCCAAGCCAGCTCCAATCCGCCCATATGCCCGGCAAACTCCGCGCACTGCAAACCCGTCTCCAGATCCAGCACCTGCGCGGCTGAGTAATCACCCTCGCTACCCCCTCCAGCCGGATCCACAGCAACTATGTATCGTTTGCCCGCGAGCGCCGGCAGCCATACCTCCAACTCCCCGTTCCGTCGCCGTTCCACCGGCTCCGGCGCCTCCTTGAGCCGGGCCTCAATCGACGCCAGATCAAAGATCGAATCTCCACTAGCCAGAAAACAGCTCTCATCGTCCTCGGCATACTCCTGCGCAGCAAGCCCGCGAAAATTCGCCCGAATCTGACGCCGGTAGCCAATCTGTTCCAGATCCAGGCGGTGCCGGCCCATCAGCGTCCGTTCCTCATCCGTCAGGCTGGCCTCTTCCACCGCTGTGGCCCGATAGAGCCGCTCGCTCCACCAGGGAAAGAAATGCTTTACCATCCCCGTCTCATCGGCCTTCTGCCATTCCTCGTAAAAACATCCGCCCACCCCGTCCGGCGTCGATTCCAGAATCAGCTCCGCCCCAGGCGCCATCGCAGCCCGCAACCCAGCCAGCGTCTCCGCCGCGTCTCCCGGCCAGCGCGCCAGCTCCGAGCAGTGCAGATTCTGAACCGTCAAACCGCGACCCGCGTTCCTGTCTCCCGCCGAAACCACACGGTACTGGGCATCGATCTCCGGAAATACAATCTGCCGCACATTCGTCCGCGAAGTCGTCAGCGGTCCCCCCCGTAACTCCTCCGGAAGCCAATCCACAAACCGGTGCACGATCTGGAAGATCTCTTCCGCTGCCTCCTGCGTATGCGCGACCTGCAACGTCAGCGTCCCCGGGTGGGTAATGGTCCTCAAAAAAAACCGCGCCGCAGCCCAGGTCGTCAAACCCATCTGCCGAGCCTTCAGCACAATATTCCGCTCGCCCCGCCGCATTTCAAATGCCTTTTGCACCGCATTCGCCCGCAGCTGGGCAGGCCTTCCCGCGCGGGTTCTCACGCGCAGCAGTTTCTCCCCCAGCGCCATCCCGACTGTCCGTCCCCGAAGGCTGGCCGGACGCTGGTCAAAAATTCTCCCATACCCCTCCAGTCCCTTCCTGTCCAGACCCTCCAGGCACACCTCCAACGCCCGCGGCGCGGCCGCGAATCCTTCCTCTGCGTCTGTCACCATTCCCCCGTTTCGGCTATGTGCGTAATATCGTCAGCAGATTTCCCGCGGAACTCGACGCTGTTTCCATTGTGGCCTAAAGAAAGCAGAGAATGATTTGCCTGCTGTTGCTTCTTGGTAGACCTAAACAGCTCATTTTCATTTTTTTGCCATCTGGCCGATATGCAACCACAGGGTTCCTTTCGGAATATTTGCCGCAACGGTCGGAATGGGGTCCATTTCCATTCCCACTGATACAAGCTGTCTGATGAGATTCTCGGCTAAATCTTTGTCTCCCTTATTGACCAAAAAATAAACTCCCTCCTCTCGAGTGCTAGGTGGTATTACACTCTTTTCATAAAACGCCCAATGATCCTTCGGTATTGCTTGGGAAAATTGCCATCCATATTGAGCCGCTTCATCCGTTCCAACACAATGAACTCCTATTCGTATATCTGCCGGAAGAGCGGATACAAGCGCAGCAAATTTCCCTTTTTCTGGATCAGTTAATGTGCGTTGAGGAGGAGCAAAATTGTTTACTGTTGGGTTACCGAAATTTGGTCCATTGATGCAGTTGCTTCCTATACAAGTCTGTTGGGCGGCCGGCGTATTGACTGAAACAGATGTTCCACGGCTAGGCTCCGGTCTCGGAGATATTGTGTCTGGAGTCCCTTGTGCCAGCCTCGGATGTTTGTTACTTGATGGAGGCACATTTTCCGGCGTGGATTGAGTTATGGTCGCGGGAGGAGTAAATGGTATGGGGCTTGACGCAGGAGGACTGGCTGGCATTGCCGCCGCGGTCGATTGTTCTGATCCATGTGTTTTTGCCCATGTATCAAGCCAAAAGATGCCAATCCCTAAGACGAGAGAAGCAACAAATCCGACTGCAATCTTCAGCCAGATATTCTGTTTCCAAACCCATTCTGAAAACACGATTCCTGCAACGCCAATTGACAAAACAGCCAGAAAACATGATCTTCCTAGCGCCATATTAATGACCCCGTAGAATTGCAATCCGGCGATGATCAGGGCCAGCATGGCAACAACAATCCCGCTTCCCAGAAGCCTCTTAAGCAATGTATGATCCACGCCCGGAATTCTCTTACCAAGACAAGCACTGAGTCAAGGGGATCTCCGCCGCGCCTCTTGCCGAATTACCTCTGAATAACGCGCAACCGGAGGTGAAAAGCCGGCCTACCGGCTCCCCTCTGTAGGTTTAAGAACTTGTTTCATAAACCAGCTTTGTATCAAGTCAGGGCTTCAGTCGTGCCGAGAAGGTGCTGAAAGACCATGAGGGATCGCAACAGAAATCCCAGGACCAATTATGAAACACGTTCTAAGCACTTCGTAAGTGCCCGCCCGTTGTTACTCCCCGCTGGAATAACTCTTCCGCGGTGTTTCACGCTTCCCGTCAGCTGCCCTTACTTCGAGATGTCCATCCAGCCGGAATAATTGCCCTCGGGATTGTAGTTGCCAGGGTAGTAGTAGGTAACCGTTGTGGAGAAGCCTGGGGCCAGAACTTCGTAATACACTGCCAAAGAGTCCGCCGAACCCACGGTTCCGGCCTGCAGCAGAGTCCCCCTGCTCAAACTGTTTGTCCCATTAGCGCGATTCGCTGCTGCCCATATAACAATGTCTCCCGCCTGTGGTGACCCGCCCGAAGCCAATGTCGGCGCAGTCATCGATGTTGCCGTACTCGTTGGATTTCCGGTAGACGCATAATTGCCCGTTGTATAGCCCGCTCCGTCATTGGAGAAGTCGATACATACAACAATGATGTCTCCACCGGTAATAGTGGTGGGGAACGATGCCCCTCCACTAATATCTGCAGAGGTTAATGTCTTATACTCGAATGCCTGGTTATAGTACGACTGACTGGCTGCATGCACCAGGGTCCAACCTGTAGGCGTTGTGGTAATGGTGTTTTCTGCCGCTACAACACAAACCGTTAGATCGCCCACTTGCGCCCCGCTTGGCATGCTTACAGCCAACGGTGTAGTGGTGCCGGTGGTAAGATTGCTATTCCTGATTCTCGGCGTGTTAGCGTTCCGGCCCGGCCCCGGCGCAGGATACGTCTGCATAGGTATCGCATACACCGGCAGTGCCCACGCCAAAAACGACATGCAAATTGTGATGATCTGCTTCATCGTATGACCCTCACATTCAGCGACACAGCGCCGGGAGTTACGGTTGCGCCCGTCCAGTTACAGACGTTCACATTGATGTAGCTGGCTGTCGGATAAGTATCGATGCTTAAACCTCCCGAAATTGAAGCCTGATATCCGCTAACGCTCTGTAAGCTCACCTGTGGCGTCCAGTCGATAATGTCGGTGGTCGCTACACTCGTTGCCGCCACGCTGTTTACGGATCCAGCGGTTACCGTCTGACACGCGCCTGAAGGGATAGTGTTAGTGGCCAGAGCAATGGTTCCCGCAAAGATCACCTGAGGAATTCTGGCCGGACTATTTACCGCTGCCGGAAGTACGTCGATGCCTCCGCCGGTTGCGGCAGTTTCAATGACCGTGGTTCCACTCGTTGAGCCGGCCAGTTTCAAAGTTCCATTGTTAAAGGTCCATGCTCCGCTTACAGTCTCCGTTCCCGACAGGAGACCGGATGCGGCCCCGAAAGCATCGTAAACACTGGCGCCAATCGCGCTTTGAACCTGGGCCGATGTTGCAATCGACGGAACTCCGGTGGAGGTTGTGTTGTAAAGCAGTCCGGTGGCAAGCCCGGAGAGCGCGGTCCCGTTGATTCCCCTTACTGTGACTGCGTTGGACCCGTTGGTGATCGCATCGCCGCTTAGCTCCGCGCCGGTTGCCGTTTGCGTCCCGCCAGCAACTCTCATCAAACCCTGTGCCGGATTCACAGCGGCTACCAGGCACGTCGGGCAGGCAATGCTTCCCATGGCGGTGATTGGACCACCGGTAACCGGACCGGTTGTGGCAATACTGGTCACCGTTCCGCCGCTCCCCGGAGAAATCCACGCGCCGGATGCATCACATACCTGCGTGCCGGTTCCTCCCGGTTGACACGTCACCACCTGCGAATTGGCGCTGCTTGAGCTGCTCCATTCCGTCCCCCCGTTCAGCGTAAAACCAGGAGCGGCTACCGGCACCGTAAAGGTCTTGGCCGTCGAAGTCAGGCGCTCAAGGTAGTTCGCATTGTCAGGCACATGGTTGATGTATTGGCTGATCGAGGTGGAGTCCATGAATGCCAATCCAGCAGTAGCCTGATCTACACATGCCGCAGTATCCCCCGCATCCCATGTTGGCCTGTTTCCCGGCAATGCCTCTGTCTTCCAAGGATTGCTGTCGATGAATGTGAAGAAGCAGGTCGGCCCTCCTTGCCACGCCCAACCGCTATCGTTTGGTCCTAAGTTGTACAATCCCTTCAGACCTGGCGCGGTGTATTTATACCACGCCGGCGTGATTATGGCGGAAGGCGCGAATGTCTGAGCATTTAGCCCAGAACGCCGGTTTATAACTCCCGCTGTATTGCCGTAGCTATTTCCAGAGAATCCATCCAGTGTGCTGTTTGTGCATGTTACATAAGGCTGTCCAAATGAGCTAGTGTACGATGGAACTATGATTCCTCCTGCAACTGGACATGGACCTGTATAGGTCGAATAGCCGGTATTAGTCCGATTTAAGATCATAGATACTGCAAACCATCCGTTTAGCCCAAGCGTAACCCCATAGGTGCTGGGCACGTTAGACGGTCCGGCAGGCCACGCGTAAGAACTACGCGCCCCCGTATCAGTGAAAGTCACATACGTCCCCGCGCCAGGGCCGCAAGCCACACCTTGTTGCCCTGTAATTGCGTAGGTATTCGTGCTTCCGAAGATTGGCCCTGATTGAGTTGAAGTCTGATCGACTGCCAGGAAATCGCAAGTATCCCCTGAGTTGGGGCTGGTCGGCGCAACTACAGTCACGCTGCTTCCGGCAAATGAGGAATTGACCGCCGCTCCAGTTATTCCTAGAAACAACGGTTTAGTTACAGATGTAAAGGAGGTTCCTTGGTGAATAACCACATAGTAGCCGAAGTTTTCCGTGCATGGTGAAGTGGTGCAGGTGACCGCCGTTACGCCGTTGCCTCCCGCTCCGGGTGCGTTAGAGTTATTCAGAGTTATGTTTACCCCTGCTCCAGCCACAATTGCAGTCCCGCCCTGCGCCCCATTTAGCATGGGATTTCCCACTGTGCCGATAATCCCTGTGCATGTAGTCGGGGATACGTACACTCCATTTCCTACCACCGTACCTGCCCCAGCCCCATTGTGAAGCACTAACATACCAAATTGATTGTAGCTTTGGAGTGTGACATTGTTCAGGTAAAGCGTGTTGCCGCCCTCCCAATCAATAGAGTTTCCAGAGCATCCCATTGTCAGAGCGACGTTGTTGAGTGTGGCAATACCCGCATTATTGGGAGGATTATAAAGGGCTGATCCGCAGAAGGTGGAGTCGCATCGCGTGACTGCTTGGGCTGAAGATTGCGATCCGCCAAACGCTGCGCCGTTAGCTTGCCCATTCCAGTTGCTCATGCCAAAGACTTCATCGCCGTCAACCTGAATAACGTGATACCAATACTGACCGTTACCAGGGCTATTTCCAGCGAGTTGTACCACGCCTCCGCCGTTGATGGTCAATGCCCACCCGGCATCTTGTATTGCTGACCCCGTACTTGCTGTTCCTGGGATGAGTATGGGCTGGTTGATTGTATCCCCCGTTCCAGTTACTTGAATACAATCTGAAGTGGTCATGCATTTGATCCCTGCGCCATGGAAGTTTAGAACGACATAGTTTTTGGAGTCGATTATCGTTGTATTGACCACGTACATTTGTCCCGGCATGAGGTCTATTGTTCCGTTTGGCCCCGCCGCCGTGATTGCGGCCTGAATCATAGCCGCATCCGTCCCCGTAGCTGGCCCCACAGTCTGATGGCCGTTGGTCGTTGGAGCTGAAATTGCGCCTGTAAAGGCTGCGCCGGCCAGCCCTGCATAAGTACTGGTTGCGTTCGATGTCGTCAGATACCCGGGAACAGTAGGCGAACCGGTAAAAGTCGGACTCGCCAAAGGCGCGCCACCCAGATTCGCCAGTGCTGCGGCTGCGGTTGCAGCCCCTGTGCCGCCCGCCGTAACTGGAACTGCATTCATGCCTCCAACCGCTGTTCCGGTGGCAGTGTAATACGCGATCTGTCCGGCATTTCCTGAGTTGACTGTGCCGCTGCCGCCGGACCCTGATCCTGTTTCGCAGGCTGATCCGGTATTGGTCACATACCCCGAGTTATCGATTTGCAGACAGTAGTGACCGCTGCTTGCCGCTAGCCCTGGAAACATAATTGACGTTGTTCCCGTAAAGCTTGCATACAAAGAGCTGCTACTACCTCCGTAAACTTTAAAACCCGTACCCGATCCCGTTTCATAGTTGATGCGCACCACTCCCGAAGAGTCTAAGGCATCGATGTAAGTGTCACCGCCGTTGGTGCTCTGGTATGCCTTAAAGCTGTCCAAGTTGCCCGTCGCCGAGTTAAGCGCCCAGTTATTGTACTGATCCTTCACCATGTACCACTGGCTATTGCCGTTCCAGTCCTTGTAAATAAGGGATTCTTTCTGGCTGGTCGTCAATCCAGCCCACAGGATGTCGTCGATCTCCGCATCCAGCTGGTTCTTCACGGTCGCCGTGTTGATAAACGTTGAGGTTCCGCCCACTTGCAGAGTCCCGGCGAACTGCGCGTTCCCTGCATTATTGATCGTGGCGACGGTGGACTCCGTCGCGCCGCCCGATCCGATAATCACGCCTCCAGTCCCCGAGTTAGTCGAGCCGTTTAGCACCACCGCGCCCGTTCCGGCCGCATTGATCACCGTCTGGTTGTTAGTACTCGACTGCCCGTTGTTATACTGCCCGATCGATAGCCGGTACACATCGTTCAATAGATCCTGGATCTGATAAAACTGCTCGCCAGCCGTTGCATCTGAATACCCCTCCAGCCAACGATATCCATAATCTGTCTGGATCTCGTTCAGCATCCCGCGCTCGTTCCCCGCGCCAATTCCGAGCCGGAAGTGATTGGTAACCGTAGCGTCTTTCTGGCTTCCGTACCAATCTCCATTCATTCCGTTGAAGCTACGATGAAAGGTATCCAGAAAACTATTCCGCGTCCCGTTGTCCGTCAGTTGACCGGTGAACATTGTCCCGCCGGTCATCCAGTCGTTGTAAGAACTGCCTGCATCCGCAACCACCTGGTTAGTCGAGTTCTCATTCCGCAGCCCAACAATCGTATTGTTCTGCGCGTTCGCCCCCAGGTGCAGAGCCGTCGAGCAATTCTCAACGTCGCCGCCGGTAAATGTATTTCCATCTCCCTGCTGCAGATTGATTCCATAAGTGCCGCTGATTGGGTTACCGTTGCTGGTCGGGCAATCGATGTGCAACCTTACAAATGTGCTCGCATTCATCCAATCCGTCGTTGCTGAATTAGAAATCTGGTGCCCAATCGCATTTACCGCCGTCTGGAACCCCCCAAACTGATCGCCAAAGAAACTTCCACCCGCATAATTCCCTGTCCCGTCCAGAGTCATGCCCGTCTGATTCGAGTTACCCAGGAAATAGAGCCCTTCCATATCCATCTCTTGCGTGCGATAAGCAATGAGTCCCTGCGTGGTTGCACTGCTTGCAGCGGTTGTATTGATCACCGCATCGTCCAAGTGAAATCCGGTTGTATCCGCGGCATAAGTTGGGTCGCCTACCTGCACCATCGCGGCCGTTCCCGAATACAGAAAGACCGTTCCACCCTGGCTTCCGCTGGCTGTGCTGGCTCCCCGCAGTGCGCAGCCGCGTAGCGTTACATTCCTCGTTCCCGCGGTAACAATAATCTGGTTAGCCGTCGAAATCGTGGCGCAAGGCAGCAGCACAGTCGCATTCGCTGTCGAAATCGTCAAATTCGACCCCATCGACTGTGTTCCGGTAAAGTTCCGCGCGTCACAAGTTCCACCATAACTCGAGCTGAGTGTCCCCAGGCAAGCTTGTAACTTGGCTCCAAAGTCCACGCCGGGATACTTATCCACCTGGTAAGCGCTACCCAGCTTGTTATTAAGAACAAGTGCCCCATAACTCCCGCCGCCAGGCAATGTTCCCCCGCCTCCGTCTAACTGCGTTCCATAACTCTGTGACCCTCCCGCATTCCAAACGGTGTAACCACCGTTGCCCTTCAGCAGGTCCCCAGCAAAGAACGTCATATTCTGTCCGCCGATCAGGTTCACCGCCGCAGCCGTATCCCAATTTCCGGCCGTGTTCACGCTCGCCGTCGTCGTCCCCGAGCAACCCACCCCGCCTGAGGTAACACTGACCGTCCCAATCGACCCATTTGCATTTACGCCCGCTGTAGCCGTCGCCGTGCAGCTCCCGCTGAACGCAATCGGGACCTGCGTCCCATACGGATCGAATCCCAATCCGTGCTCCGAGCCAACGCTTACAGCCGTCACAGCACCACCCGCGGCCGTCACCGTCAGTGCCGGCTGCACCACGTTCCACGACGGCAGCACCACCCCATTGCGCACTGTCCAGCCCTGCTCGGTTCCACTCAGGTCAAGCACCAGCCCCGTTGGGGGCTCGCCGGTCGCCGCGGAATTCCCCGCCTTCTCCACCACGTTATCCAGCACGTTGTTCGATCCCGCCGCAGCAGTAAATCCGTGCGTAGCCTGAATCGTAAGGTTCTGCCAGCGATTCGAGTCCGCCGTCAGTCCCGTCGGCGTAGCCACCGGCAACGCTGGCATCGCAATGCCCGTATTCAGGCCGCGAATATCAATATTCCGGAACTCGCTCCACAGCGGCCACTGCGCTAGGTAGAGTCCGCAAGTATGCGTCGAGTGTGCCCCCGGATATTGCGCCGCCATCGGGTCCACGCCGGTCGCAACAATCTCCAGGTTCTCAATCTCCGCGACTTGCAGCCCGTTTCCACCCTCTCCCGTCGCCGCAGGCATCGCTATCGCGCAATTGCCCACTGACCACGCAGCGCCCGTTCCCACCGTCCCGCTCAGCCCGCTTCCGCCTGGCGAAAAAATCGAATTGTTCTCCATCGGCCTGCTCAGCGTGCAGCTTCCCGCCGGCGCGCGTCCCTCCGCTGCCGAGCAGGACGCATCCACGCTCTGATCCACATAAATCGTCAGATCGTGGATGCGCGTATAACTCAACAGATTTGTGCTGTCCGTTACCGAAGCCAGCACATCCTGCCCAGGAAATCCCATCAGTCCCGAAACCTGCTTACCCAGTCCGCCGATCGATTCCCCATGCCAGCTAAGCGTATGCGTCTTGCACGTCCCCGCCGGAATCGTCAACGAAACCCCATGCGCCTGGGCATAGTTAATCGCCGCCTGCAGCGCACTGGTATCGTCCGTCGCCCCATCGCACACCGCGCCAAATTCCTTTACACTGCGCTCATATTGCTGCGCGACCGTCGGCCGCAAATCCGCGACATAAATCCCATTCGGATTTGTAAAATCATCCGTCCCCGCATAGGTAGGCGGAATCTCGACCGCTCCATTCGTTCCCGCCGCGCTCACAGCTTCCTGAAGAGTCGTTTGCGAGCTCACCGATTGCGGCGACTGCACTCCGTTCACCGACGGCGTCGTCAGCGGCCCGGTCATATTCCCCCCAGCGAGCGGAACTGCCAGGGCAAAGCTCTCATCAACGTAATGTTTGTCCGCCGCCTGCAATGGCTGTGTCGGGTCCCCGCTCAAATAAAGTGGACCGGTCATCGTCCCGCCCGAGTCCGTCACCGTGGTCTCCGTCAACGTCGCAATCAACTGGTCTACATAAGCCTTGTTCACTGCCTGCACAGCCTGTGCCGCCGGCATCACCTGCGCCTGCACCTGGGCCAGAGCCGCTTGCGCCGCCGCCGGCACAACCCAGTACTCGGTGCTTGTCGAGCCGTCGCTCATGTAGTAAACGGCCGTGTAAAAAAGCCCCGTCGGAGTCGCCCCTAGGTTCGGCGCCAGATTCACGCTCACAAATCCATCTGCGGCGATTGTCACCGTTGTGCTATCGGCTGCCACCGCCTGGCCGCTCGCCGTACTAAATGCCGGCCAGCTCACAAACAGGGTTCCTGAGCCTGGTTGCCCATTGGCTAGGTACACCGTTCCCTGAACCGTCGTCGTGCTCACCGCCTGTGCATTGGCAACCACTCCCAACGCAATCCAAATCAGGCACAAGCACAGTCCCAGTCCCAATTTCAGATTCTGTCCCGTCCGACCACCGGCGCCCGTCCATTCGATTCCTGTGAGCTTCATCTGTGTCTCATCCTTCTTTTCGTCCGATTGTGCGTTGAGCTAATCTCTCTCCGCCACTCTGCTGCCCAAATCGTTTTCCTGACAAACCGCCCTGCCAGCCAATCCGCTGCGGCTCTCCAATTTCACTGCTCCGCAAAAGCCACTCGCCGTTGAGTGGCTTGATTCCATTCTGCGGTCTGAAGGCAAATTCGGTCACCCAGCAAGCGACACTTGCCTGCCGGGCTACCTGCCAGCCTCTTCATGACGCGGCCATGCCCCACAAAGATGCTTGCCAAATTCCATCAATCTTCCGGTTCCCGGCTCTCGGTCCCCGGTTTCATAAGCATTTCAACTTCCTCTTCACTCCACTCCGGCTCTTCCGCCAGCGCCTGTGCCGTTTTCCCACCATGTTTCGTCTTCTTGGCGCCTTCTTTCGCCGGTTGCGAATCTGTCAGCATGAGCAAGAGTTTTGTGCAATTTGCGTCGCCTTTCTTCGCTTTTGTCGCCAGTGATCTCGTAATCAATGCACTTTGCTGCTTTAAGGTCTTGCACGCCGCCCGGCGCAGAGTCTTCGCCCCGTCCACCTCGCACATCGCACAGTCCAAATCGCATCCGGAACACGAGTGTTTCTCCGCCGTCGTTTGCTCCCGTGTCTCATCCTCGTCCACATTCTTCTTCTCCCTACTCTCCTTCTTTGCAGCCATCTTTCCGCCATTCACGGCCCACCATTCCACGGAGTTTCGCGTCCGTAAAAAGGAAGAAGGAGCAACCCATTCCGGAATCGCTCCTTTAGCGCTCTTAAAAAATGCTGTAGCCTCGTCTTCTTCTCTACGCCCGCGAACCCGCGGTGATGACCCGAAGAAGATCGGGAAGGCCCTATGCCCTCTCCGTAATAGAATCATTTCTCTTTGAATGTTCTAAGCTTATCCAAAACCACCTAAATTACATGCAATCTCGCTCGAACCACCTTTCTCGCGCATTTTCAATAACATAACCGGTTCCAGCTTTCTCGCATAAGTTGACACCATGCCAGAAATGGCTGAAACCGCTCGCTGGATGGAGCGTCCAACGCCCATCCACGGCATAATCAATCTATGCTCATCCTGGCCTCCGCATCTCCCCGCCGACGCGAGCTCCTCGCCCAGGCCGGCTTCACCTTTGAGGTCCATCCCGCCCACATCCCCGAGGACCCCCACCCCAACGAAGATCCCATCTCTTACGTAATCCGTTTGGCTCGCGAAAAGGCCCAATCTGTTTTCGCAGAATTCTCATCCAAAGGCCCCGCCCCACCGCAGGTGGTTGGCGCAGATACCACGGTTACCCTCGACAATCAAATTCTCGGCAAGCCTGAAAACCCCGCCGACGCCGCCCGCATGCTTCGCCTGCTCTCCGGCCGCACCCATCGCGTCATCACCGGAGTAGCCCTGGTCACCGCCGAGCGCACGCAAGTAGCCTCTGAAGCCACCGCCGTAAAATTCCTCACCCTCTCTGACCAAGAGATCGCAGCCTACATCGCCACCGGCGAGCCCATGGACAAAGCAGGCGCCTACGCCATTCAGGGTCGCGCCGCCCGCTGGATTCCTCGCATTGAAGGCGATTATTTCAACGTAGTAGGCCTTCCCATCGCCCTCGTCACCACCATGCTCGAATCCTGCTCCCCAGGCCTTGACCGATAACCCCTATCGCGAGATTGCTCAATCCATCTGCTTTGCATCTGCGACCCTTCATCAGCATCCATTCACTTATGGCCCACCCTCTTTTTTCTCCCTTTCACTTGCGCTCTCTCGTTTTCCCCAATCGCATCGGCGTCTCGCCCATGTGTCAATACTCTTCGCAAGACGGCTTCGCCACCGACTGGCATCTGGTCCACCTGGGCAGCCGCGCGCAGGGAGGCGCCGGCCTGGTCATCCTTGAAGCCTCCGCCGTCGTCCCCGAAGGACGCATCTCTCCAGCCGACCTAGGCATCTGGAAAGACGCGCACATTCCCGCGCTCGCGCGGATCGCCTCCTTTCTCCACTCCCAAGGTGCCCGTGCAGGCATTCAACTCGCCCACGCCGGCCGAAAGGCGAGCATGGCTCCGCCTCAAATCGGTGACCGTCTTTTCCTGCCCGCTGAAGGCGGCTGGCAGCCGGTCGCACCTAGCGCTCTCGCCTTTTCCCCCACCTACGCCGTCCCTCAATCTCTCGATCAGCCCGGCATCGACGCCGTAGTCGAAGCCTTTCGTCAGGCAGCCCTCCGCGCCATCACCGCTGGATTCGACTTTGTTGAGATCCACGCCGCCCACGGCTACCTACTCCACCAGTTCCTCTCCCCACTCTCCAACCAGCGCACCGATGCCTTCGGCGGCAGCTTTCAAAACCGCACCCGCCTCGTCCTTGAAGTCGCTCGCACCGTCCGCAACACATGGCCCGCCCACCTACCCATCTTCGTCCGCATCTCCGCCACGGACTGGGTGGAAACCAGGGTCCCCGGCGACAGGTCTTCGTCGCCGGGGTGGCAAGGTGGCTGGAATATCGACGACTCCGTCCAACTAGCCCGCCTCCTCCGCGACCAGGGCGTAGATCTGGTCGACGTCTCCTCCGGCGGCCTCGTCCCCAATGCCAAGGTTCCCGTCGGCCCCGGTTACCAGGTCGAGTTTGCCTCCAGAATCCGCCACGAAGCCCCTATACCCACCGCCGCCGTAGGCCTCATTACCGCCTCCGCCCAGGCCAACGCAATCATCGAGCAAGGCGATGCCGATCTCGTCCTCCTCGGCCGCGAGTTCCTCAACCACCCTTACTGGCCCCTCCGCGCAGCCGCCGATCTCGGCGAACCAGCCAGTTGGCCGCCCCAATATCTCCGCGCCGCGCCACCCAAATCGCCCGCTCGCACCCCCATCACCCGCCCTGAAAGCGCATAACCAATCCCGGGCCGGAACCTCTCCGGCCCACCCCTTGCCTAACCAGGTACCACTAACCCATTTCGCCTAAATTGCTTCACCATTGATGCAAAATGTGCCCTATACTGCGCTTAGAGCGAGGGTGTATGCCCTTTTCGCAACCCTCTCCTCACAAGGCTCCATGCCCACGCAACTCGCCCAAAAACGCGCCTTCGACTCGCCGACAATCCCCGACCGTCTTTACTTCAAAATTGGAGATGTCGCCCGCATCTGCGAGCTAGAGACCTACGTCCTGCGCTTTTGGGAGTCGCAATTTCCCCAGCTAAAACCCAACAAGAGCGGAACCGGCCAGCGCCTTTATCGCCGCCGCGACGTAGAGTTGGTTCTTGCCATCAAGCGCCTGGTCCACGCTGAGGGATACACCATCTCCGGCGCCCGTCAGGTTCTTGAGCAAGTCCACCGCCGCCCCGGCCCGCAGCCGGCCCCGCAGCTAACCCCGCACCGCGCCCCCGTTCACGATTCCCAATCCCGCCTGCCGCTACCCGGCAGTGACCCCGCCCAGCGCCTCAATGCCGCAGCCGCTACCATCGGCAATGCCCGCACTGAGCTAAGAGAAATCGCCGGCCTGCTCTCCTCGCCAGTCCCCATCCCCCCGCGCCGCCGTCCCCGCTTCGCCCCACCCCCAGAATTTTCCGGCACCCTCTTCCCGTCCTAGACCGAATTGCGAAAAACCTCACAAGAACGCCGTCATCCCTCGGAATCGCCAGGGAGGGCAGGCAACAAAGGGACCGCCTAGGTAAATCTATTCCCTTTTTGCTGCGCAAAAACTTGCAGAAATTCTCCTTTCGAGTCTCCAAAGTTAGTGATTTAGTTCACTTTGGATTGGAGATGGAATTGCTAAGTTGTTACCGCAGCTTTCTCTGGGAAGTTGCCCTTTAGTCAAGCGGTGGGTCCCCGTGAGTCTTCCTACCGCGGCAACTAATTTCCAACTATCCACCTATCTGGAGGTACCCCATGCGTGGTAAGGTGCTTAGCGCCCTAGCCCTAGGTCTTGCAGCAGCTCTGGTCGGCCCCGCAGCCTTTGCGAGTGCGATTCCAGTCGGCTATATCAGCTACGACGTCACAGGTACTGGCGTCGCTCAGTTTGACATCAACAACGAAACCGGAGTGAACTCCTCCGGCGACTCAACCTTCCCCGTAACGACATCGGTTTCTCTTTCCGATCTGAGCCTCGATGTCAAATTTGCCAGCGGCCCCGATGAAATTTTCGGGTCCTCTTACTTCACCCTCTCAGCCGACGGAATCTCCTGGACCGGTGCCCCTTTGTCGACCGGAATTGGACAGCCCAGCGGCCTAGCCGGAGCCATCTCTGCGACACTTACCGGTGACTTCAGCACTACCAGCTTCACTTTGTTCGATTCGAGTACGGACACGGTGAACTCAACCTTTTCAGCAACGATCACTGACCCTGCCGGCCTCTCCGATGGCGACTTGGCCGTAATCTATGCCACCACTGGCACAGTCGGGGCGACGCCGGAACCTGAGTCGCTTTACCTGCTCGGCACAGGGATGCTTGCGCTTGCCGGCCTGCGTCGGCGGTCTATTGCCGTTGTGCGCAGCGTGCTTTCTTCCAAGCTGTTTGGGATGGGTTCGATTTTGGGGCTCATTGCCCTTATCGCTTCAGCCCCGGTTTCTGCCAATGCATCGGTAAAGCTCAACACCTGGACCAACCCGGACTCCGGTGCTTCCGGAAGCACCATTGTTACGCTCACAGGGAGCGGTTTTCCCGCTGGAAAAATCACTCCCTCTAACGTGAATCTCTCCTTCAGCGCGACCTGCGATGGCTCGGTAGCCGCAACCACGACGGCGAATACTGTCGTTACAGTCATTGGCTCCAGCGACAGGGTCACATTCCTGGTGCCCGCCGCCCTGGCCACCGGTACCTATTACATCTGGATCACGGGAACCTATGCGAGCTCAAACTGTTCGGAGATCACGGTCACGCATACCTCCAGCACGTTGGCAGCCTGCCTGCCCTCTAGCTCGCTCGCTGTGTTGACCGGAAAACAGGTAACCGCCTATGTGCCGAACGGTGCGTGGGATTATGGCACTAGCGGCATTTCTGTTGTCCCCATCGAAGGTGGTGGCTCAGCCACGTCAATCTCTACGGCCAACCGCGTTAACTCCTGCTCGTCGAACGCGTCTACCGGAGAGACCGTCTGTGTGGATAACACCACAAACGTATTTGAACTCAGCGGCTCATCTATAACAAAAACGCTGACCAGCAGTTCAAATCAGGAGGCGGCGTTCTCCGGTGGCTACTGCTATAACTGCGGCGTCGCTATTGACGCACTGACCAACACGGCGGTCATCTCCGGTGGTTTCTCCGGCGGTACGTCTGGCGACGGGCTTCAGCTTCTGAACCTCGCCACCAACACCTTCGCCACACCCTACCCGTCCGCGTATACAGTTTCAGAAAACATCTCGGTCGATCCCAACCGCAACCTCATCCTGTCGCCCGACGAGGATGACGTCTACGACCTCTTCAAGATCAACTCCGACGGAAGCCTTTCTGAGTTTGGAAACAACCTGTCAAGTGCGGTGTACGGAGAATTCGATTCGGCGGCAGAAGATTGCACCACCGGAATCGCTCTGGCAACCGAGGAATTCAATTACCAGGACGGCCTCTACATCACCGATCTCACCCAGGCAACGTTCACCGCAGGAAGCCCGGGAACCTGGACCGCTCCGGGGCAGTCGGTTAACCTGTTCCCCTCCTATGACCTGGAGTTCTCCGCCGGCACATGCGGAATCTCGGTTGCCGCCGGAACTACCCACTTGGGCATCACCGAGGGTGAGTTCGGCGGGAGTTCTTTCGCCGCCTTCCAACTGCCGGCGACGTCCGGCACTGGAACGCCCAACTTCGTCGATTGGGCAGGCGCTATCATGCCCAACACGCCTGACGGCAACGCCTTTTCTGCCGGGTACGATCCTCACACCATTACCGCCTACACCAGCCCGAACAACGGTAAGGCTTATGGTGTGGTTGCCGATTGGGGCACAGGTGTCCCAACCTACGTCGGCGTCATAGATCTGCAGGCCCTCATGAGTGCCCCGCGTTCGACTACCGACCCGCACCTCGTCGATTCCAGCGTCAATCTGCTGACGAGTGGCATTGTGACTTACATAGCCATTCCTTAAGCGCTTGACAACTCCGAGGGAAGACTTTGGGCCATACGCCCTTGCGGATAACCCTCCGCACCTTCCCCCAAACGTAAATGCCTGAGAGCCCAAAAGGCCTTCGGGCATTTGCATTCATTGAGTCTGCGGCATCGGTTCCAAATTTCCATCTATGCCGGAAAATCGCGACCCAGCTCTTGCCGAATTCATAAATGCGGGTGCCCCTCCATTCGCGCGTGTGCTGTGTGCACCAGCGCGAAGCCTTGTGCCGGTTGACCCAAATCTCTTGGCGACCTGGGACAGCTCTCCTCCCTTCTGTCGGGGGACCTGTACCCCGTTTAAAGCAAATCACTGATGTATGATCTGGTTGCATTGGAGTGCCCTGAAGATGCACCTGTTAGACCTTGAAAAATCGCTGCTTGTCGGCTGCGCGAAACAACCCTTCCGCCCCCGCTCGTGCTCTGCCTATTTTCACCGTGTACTACTGGTGGCGCTTGCCTGCGTTCTTCTCACTCCTTTCGTCGCTGCACAAAATAAGAATCCATCGAAAACACCGGAGCCGTTGGCGGCGTTTGGCGGGCAACCAATTGATGAGAGCCAGCTGCCGCCCGGCGAGCAGTCCCAACTGCAGAGAATGATGCAGCAGGTGTATGGAGTCAAACTCCGGGCGCTGCATGAAGTCCTGGATCAAAAATTGGTTGAGGCGGAGGCAAAGAGACAAGGTGTCAGCGTGGACGACCTCTTCAAGTCGGAAGTGCTCGCGAAAGCCACAGATCCTACCGAGGATCAAGTGAACGCCTACCATCAGGCCCATCCAGGCCAGGCAAATCAGCCGTTTGACCCGGTAAAGGTCCGGCAGGAAATGAAGACCCTTGAAGTCCAAAGGTTACGGTCGATTTTTATCCATTCCCTCTGGCAACAGGCCATCAACAATGGAGAACTTGTCCTCTTGATGACCATGCCCAGAGTCGAATTCCCCATCGATCCGGTACGGCTCCGCGGGGACGCGAAAGCGCCAGTTACCGTCGTCGAGTTCTCTGATTTCAGTTGTCCCTACTGCCGCAAGGCTGAGGCCACGGTCGAAGGGCTGCTTGCAAAGTATCCGGGAAAAGTAAAGCTGGAATATCGGGATTTTCCACTCATTGAATTGCATCCCCAGGCGCACCTGGCGGCCGAAGCCTCCCGTTGCGCCGCGGAGCAGGGTAAATACTGGGAGTACCATGATTTGCTGTTTGCGAGTCCCGAAAAGCAGACTCAGGAAGCCCTGCTTGCGGACGCACGCACGCTCAAATTGGACGATAAGCAGTTCGATGCCTGCCTGAGCAGCGCCCGCTTCAAGCCTCAAGTCGATCAGGACATATTGCTTGGAACTCGCGCCGGTGTGATTTCCACCCCCGCCTTTTTCGTCAACGGCACTTTCATCAGCGGCGCTCAGCCCGCGGACATCTTTGAAAAGGCAGTCGAAGAATCGTTGGCCCAGTCGAGGCAGGAACACTCCGCCAACTGAATCGCCGCGTGACCGGTAAACATGCTCGAAGGTTTGCAACGCGACCGGCAAAACCAGGGCCCATCATGCGAATACGACTGCCTGTGGAGTTGGAGAGTGTCACAATTACAGCACAATTGCCCAAATAAAAAGCCTCCGCAGATGAGCGACGGAGGCTTGAAACCACAAAAAATGGAGTCTAATGGTCGGGACGGGCAGATTTGAACTGCCGACCCCTCGCACCCCAAGCGAGTGCTCTACCAGGCTGAGCCACGTCCCGACACGATCAAGCCGGTCCGCCGCGGCGGACCGACTATGGGGGT
>Ga0187851_10000317_pt1 | contig 50102 bp, 44 predicted proteins | sample June2016WEW_6_10_FD_132997 | JGI IMG/M metagenome (GOLD analysis project Ga0187851, IMG submission 132997) | Peatland microbial communities from SPRUCE experiment site at the Marcell Experimental Forest, Minnesota, USA - June2016WEW_6_10 | ecosystem: Environmental > Terrestrial > Soil >... | reverse complement strand
GAACACATACTCGTGCCCGGAGAACTTCGCGTGTTCGGCCAGAGCCAGCGCCCGCAGCTCGCGAAAGTCCTGTGTCAGGTAACCCAGAGGAAGAGGACGCCGCGATTTGTCGGTCTTCGGCTCGTCGGTGTCGCCGCGGTAATAACGCTCCTGCACATGCACCAGGCCATGCTCCAGATCGACCGCACGCCACTTCAGACCAATGATCTCCGACACCCGCATACCGGTTGATACCGCCGTACGGACCATCAAACCGATTTCCGGGGGTAATCCGGCGAGCAGGGCGCGAAGTTGCTCATCGTCGAGGATCCGCCTCTTTCGCTTGAGCCGCTTGCGTCCCACCCTGACGCGCAAGACCGGATTGCGACTGCCGTTCCAATAGCTCCAGTCATCCGCCTTGGTAAAGAGGGAACCGAGGATGGCGTGCATCGCTTTCCGTGTCCAATAGGAGAAGCCGTCTGCACACTACCGCACGATCCGGCAAGCTGCCTCCGCGGTCTCGCGGGCCACTCGATGTGTGGATACGGCGCCATCAGAGGGAATATTCACAAAGGCCCCTGGGCGTCCCGCTTACCGGTGACGGCGGTGGCCGAGGCTCGCTCGGCCCTACATCCTGCACGACATTCAACAACTTGACCTCGACGCCCGTGCCGCCGAGTTCAACATCGTCGTCAGCGGACACTCGCACAAGCCTAGCCGCACCGCACGGTCTGGCGTGATGTATTTGAATCCAGGGAGTGCCGGCCCTCGCCGCTTTCAGTTGCCGATCAGCGTTGCGCGCCTTGACCTTCGGCGGTCACCGTGGAAGGTTGAGTTTGTCGACCTCTCGGACTTAGGGGCGTAGCCGCTGACGGGTTCGGTGTTCCTCTATGTGCCTTGAAGATGCGGGCGCTGACTCGGACCGTACATACGACCTGAATCTGCTCTGAGAAATTATGCCGCGCGGCTAATCGCATCCATCCCGGTTTTGAGTACTAACGCCTGTCCGCGTAAGGCAGATTCGGCAACTAAATCCAATCCGTGAGAAATGAACTTCCCGGCTCGCGTTCTCGTAACAATCGAGAGCGCGCCAACACTGTCGCACTATGCTGGCCCGCCCAGGAGCGTACATGACGAACACGAAGAATGCGCGTATCGCTGGCTTCACTTTTCTCTTTTACATCATCGTCGGCATTGTTAGCATGGTTTTGTTCAGCCAAGCGACGGGCGGTGCAGGAATCACTGAAAAGCTGGCGGGCATCGCGCACCATACGTTCCAACTGCGCGTGAGTATTCTGCTCGGCCTCCTTCAGGCCGTGTGTGCGATCGTGCTAGCCGCGACGCTGTACAGGGTCACGTGCGACCAGGACTCCGACCTCGCAATGCTGGCCTTGACCTTCCGCGTTGGCGAAGGCTTGCTCGGCGCCATTGCTACTCGCGCAACGGCTGACCTGCTGTGGCTAGGGACCGCCCCCGGACCAAGGCCACTGGATGCTGCGATAGTGCCGACGATCGGCACGTACCTTCTCAACGGGCCGAACTGGAACGTGGGCGCGATCTTCTTCGCTATGGGAAGCACTCTGTTCTCATACCTCCTGTTGCGCGGCCGGTCGATCCCCATTCCACTGGCATGGCTCGGTGTGGTCGCCTCGGTCCTTCTTCTGGTGGGCCTTCCTCTCGAGTTGGCAGGATTCCTCAGTGGCTCGGTCGTTTCATTCATGTGGATACCGATGGCCGCGTACGAGGTGCCGCTGGGCCTCTGGCTGCTCGTCAAAGGTGTTAGAACGAAAACAACTTGGTGAGCCCCACGGCGAACAGTCGTGTGGCAAAACCTTTTGACAGGCTTCGCCATATCTGGCCCGAGAAATTCAGGTGCGAAATGCGGCCGTCTCCGTCCGATTGGTCGCCCACTCGGAGAATACCCCGCGAGGACGTCCCCGTCCGTTTCTTCCGTGAACACATCAACTAGACGAAGCAAGCCGAGCACGCGCGCCATGCGATTAGCGCGGAGAGCGACTCCGCAGCGCACCCGCGGGCGAGTCGACGAATCCGACGCGCGCGGAGTGGAGCGCGCGGTTGCGCCGACTGTGCTCGGCCGCGGCACAGACCACCGTGGGTGGAGTCGCACGCGCGATTGCACCGCGCGCGACACGGCACGAAGGGGGCGGGTCCGCGGCGCCGGAAGCGCGGTTCCCGTCGAAAGGCATTCGGGGCTTGCGCCGGCGCCGCGCTTGGGGGTCCACTTCCGTGGACGGCGTTTCACGGGAGGAACGCCCGCTCGCGCCCAGTCCATTTGATGCCCGGACGCAAGCCGGCTTCAGGGTACCGATCCGCACTCCGCGTCTCCGTGCAAAAGTCATTCGACATGCGTAGGGCAGACTGACGGCATCCGTTTGACGGCATGCCGCGGAGGATTGCCGTCAATCAACACCGATACCAGCTCACGCGCCGCGGCCAGCGCGATGTCGCGCCTGGCGGCGTTTGTGGCGGACCCCAGATGGGGTGTGAACACTGTATTCAAATCCCCAGCGAGCAACTCGCTCGCAATCGAGGGTGGCCTGTCCGCCAACGCCCAATCCTCCATTTCGAACACGTCGGCCGCATAGCCCGCCAGATGCCCCGAGCGCAACGCTTCGGCGACCTCCCGCTCACAGACCAGCGATCCGCGCGCGACGTTGATCAGATAGGCGCCATGCTTCATTCCGGCCAGACCCGCCGCGTTCAGGTAGTGCCGCGTATCCGGCCTGAGTGGCAGCAGCAGGAATACGAAATCGCTCGCAGCGAGCAGGCCCTCAGGCGTCGCATAGAGGACGCCGTACAGCGCCTCCTCGGCGTCCGCGAGGCGCCGCTCGTCCGAGTACAACATCGACAACCGCAACGGCTTCAGCCGCTCGGCCAGCTCTCGCCCCACGCCACCCATGCCGATCAGTCCGGCGCACCGTCCGCTCAGCTCCGTCCCGTAAAGTCGCGGACGCCAGCCGTGAAACTGGCCTTCGCGAATCAGCCGATCGCCGCGGAGCAGGTTTCGGGTCAGCGCGAGCAAGAGACCAATGGCCAGCTCGGCCGTGGGAGTGGCCAGCAGGTCGGGCACAATCGTCAGCCACACGCCCCGCCGTGTCAGTGCCTTCACGTCGAAGTTGTCGTAGCCCTTGAGCGCCGCACTGATAATGCGTAGACGCGGGCATGCCTCGAGGAATTCGCCGTCCACCCAGTCGGGCATGAACATCATTGCGCCGTCGGCGTCGCGGCAGCGCGCCAGCACCTCCGCGCGCGGCCACGTTTCGTAGGTCTGGTTCGCTACGACATGGAAGTGGTCCGCGAGAAAAGTAAGTACCTCCGGGTGGACCCAGTGGGTCACCACGACGACCGGTTTTGTAGCGCTAATCACTTGTACCTACGCTGGAGCAATCTGCCCAGTCCGTCCACCAGAGTCACCATCACGAGGATCACCAGGATAATCGCAAGCACCTGCCGGTACTCCAGGACACGTAATGCCGCGATTAGTTCGAGGCCGATGCCGCCTGCGCCGACCGCGCCTAGAATGGTCGAGGCGCGGAAGTTGTACTCCCACCGGTATATCATCACATCCCGCCAATAGGGCCACACCTGCGGGAGTATGCCGTGGAAGATCACCTGCAGCGGACTGGCCCCGGTCGCGCGCACCGCCTCCACCGCCGCTGGGTCGGCATTCTCGATCGATTCCGCGAAAAACTTCCCGACCATGCCGATGGAATGAAATCCTATCGCTAGAACGCCTGGCAACGCGCCAAATCCCACCGCCGCTACGAAGACGATGCCCATGATCAGTTCCGGCACCGCCCGCAGCAGGTTGAGCAGCGTCCGCGCGCATCCATACACCACGCGATTCGGAGCCGTCGTCCGGGCCGCCAATACGCCTAGCGGGACCGAGAACAGGACCGCCAGAGCCGTGCCAGCGATGCTCATCCCCAGGGTCGACAGCACTGGCCCGATCCAGGCGCCGATGCGAGTGAAGTCGGGCGGAAACATCTCACCGACTAGGCTCATCAGGTCCGGCGCGCCTTCCCGCAGGCGTTTCAGATCGAGCAGTCCGCTGGCCCACGAAGCCACCAGCACGACGGCGACGATGATGAGGGCTTCCGGCGCCAGCCTCCGCCAGCGCCGCCGGTCCTCGCGCAGAATTGCCTCGATTTGAGGACCTGCCGCGGCTTGGGACCCCACCTTATTTCGAGAGTTTCGCAAGATCCAGGTTTAGGATTTTCGCCATATTTCGGATTCCGTCGTAGTCCTTGTCCTCTATCGGCGCGAACCCCTCGGCTTTGAATGCCTGCAGCACCGCGGGATCCTTCAGTTCGATAAACGCCGCGCGGATCTTCACTTTGAGCTGCGGCGCGAGCGTTGTCTGCATAGTCCAGGGGTACTCGGGAATCGGCTGTGACACGGCAATCACCTTCACCTTGGCCGGGTCAATCGCTTTTTTCTCCACCAGGGACTCGAAGATCGGCTTGCTCAGTCCGCCGGCCTGGGCTTTGCCGCCTTGCACCGCGAACGCTACAGCGTCGTGTGCGCCTACGAACTGCTCCTGATAGTCGGTCTTCTCGGTCAAACCCACTCCGCGCAGCATCGACTTCGGCACGAGATGGCTGGAAGTGGAAGCCGGATCGCCAAATGCCATGACCTTGCCTCTGATATCGGCGAGCGAATGGATGCCGGACGCGCTGTTCGCGATGACAACGGCCTCATAGGTGGCGCGCCCGTTGCGCATGAGCGCGGCGAAAGGCTCGATGTCGGATTTCGACCGTGCCAGCACATAGGAAAGGGGTCCGAAATAGCCCAGTTCGAGCCTCCCATGGCGCATCGCCTCGATCATCGAAGAGTAGTCGGTGGTCACCACCAGTTCGATCTTCTTGCCGGTTTTCTGCTCCAGATATTGCTTGAGGCCCTGGTTGTGTTGAATCACAACCGAGGCGTTCTCGTCGGGCAGAAGGGCCACCCGGAGGACGGAGGGATCAGCGGGGTTTTCAGCCCACAGTTTTCCGCCTGTCGAAGCCAGGCAAGCGGCTAAAGCGAAGATGAATCGGATCGAAGTATGCATAAGGAAAACTCGCGGGGATTAGTAAACTGTGAGTGCGGCGGCGGGGCATCCGCGTTTCCGTATATCCGCTGGAGCACTTCCTGGGTCATCCGTTCCGGCCGGCCGTCGAAGACGACCTTGCCCGCCGTCAAGCCGATGACCCGGTCGGCGAACACACGTGCCAGTTCCACCTGATGGAGACTGACGATTGCCGTGATCCCGCGCTGCCGGCAAACCTCGGCAATCAGCGCCAAGGCCTGTTGCGCCGAGGTCGGATCCAGACTCGCCACCGGCTCATCGGCCAGCAGCAACTCCGGCTGCTGGACCAGGGCCCGCGCCAGGCCAACGCGCTGTTGCTGGCCGACGCTCAGCTGATCGACCCGCTGGAGGGCCTTGTCCAGTAGACCCACCTGAGCAAGCGTGTCGAGGGCGAGCCGGCGATCCTCGATCGATGCCGGAAGGACGGTGCGCCATATCGAGTGGTAGCCCAGTCGCCCATGCAGGAGGTTGCGGAGGACGGTCAGACTCGGCAGCAAGTTGTGCTTCTGGAAGATCATCGCCGCGCCGCGGCGGTGCTCCCGCAGCAATCGTCCCCAACGCAGTGTGCCGTGGCCAGCCGAGTAGACCTCACCAGTACTCGGACTGACAAGTCCATTGAGGCAGCGGAGCAATGTCGATTTTCCTGCACCCGAGGGACCGAGAATCACATGCAACAGCCCCCGCTCGAACGTCAGAGTCGTAGGCGCGAGCGCAGTCACGCCATTCGCGTAGACTACGCCGGCACGCCGCATCTCAATCACAGGAGGGGAAGGCAAAGGGCAGATTAACACGCCCGAGTGACAGACACGTTACACGAAAACCGAGGAGTGAGCCATAGGGGACGCCCACCTGGAGGTGGTTCCTTGCTGGGGGCGGTAAGTCTGTGCCGAAGTCGTTCAACTTCCCAGATTCGGACTTTCCGGGCAAACGCTGATTCGGCACACGCGATCGCCGCAGCGATGAGGGCGCCGAGCGAAGCATCACGAACAGGAGAAATTCAATGTCCACCAATCTCCAATAGCTCAATTTCGAAAATCAGCGTGGCTCCGCCTGGGATCACGGGCGGGTGCCCGTTCTCCCCGTAGGCGATGTCGGACGGGCAAACCAATCGGGCCTTCCCACCCACCTTCATCTTCTGCACGCCTTCCGTCCAGCACCGAATGACGCCACCCAGCGGGAACTGCGCTGGTTGATTCCGCTTGTAAGAGCTGTCAAACTCCGTTCCGTCGACCAGCGTCCCCCGATAGTTTACCTTCACCGAATCGGAGGCACTCGGGGAGGCACCGGTTCCGCGCCGGATATCCCTGTAGATTAGTCCAGATTCTGTCTTAATCGCGCCTGGCTCCGTGGCCGCCTTTGCGAGATACACGTGGGAGGCCACCTTCTGTTTCTCCGCCACGCGAGCCGCGCGAGTTTGACCAAACGCCTGAAGCTTAGGTCCCCATTCGTTCACATCCACCGCTGGCTTGCCAGCCGAAGCGTCGCCGAGAGCGCGCTTGATTAGCTCCATTTCGGCTGGTGAAAGGTCGAACTGAGCCAGGGACCGGTACATCTGGAGGCCCAAGGCGTAGACAGTCTTCTGTTCGTCGGTAGTGATCACCGGCGCGGTGGCCTTCGCCGCAGGAGCTGACTTTGGAGCGGATTTGGGCGTAGTTTGGGCATTGGGCGCCGCGGTCGTCGACTTGGCTGGGGGCGCCTGAGGAGCCGTGTTTTGCCCCATCATAACGGCCGGTAGCAGGAACATTAGAGCACGCATTTGTCCAGGCTATCATCCTTCCGCATTCGCAGGAGCCCACAAGCCGCGCCCTGTGAAATGTGTACCGGGCGCCCTCCTGACACGAGCCCGTTCGAAGCGTTGCGAAATGTCTGGCCGGCGGTGTGCAAAACGTCGGAAACATCGTCCCATGCGTGTTCACGGCGATATTGGCAAAACATTCGAAGAACTTCTCGCTCCAGGACAGCCTGTCGGTCGGAGTGGACCGCATGCAACGCTTCGAACCGAGGCGTTGCCAAGTCGCGCGCTGGCGGGACCAGCAACTCACAGACGCCGCGGCGAAGCTGATTATCTACCGTGCATTCATCGAGTCCGACCTTGATGTCCCGAAGCACCTGGCGCCGCGCGTGCACGACCTCTATTTCAATCCGAAATACGCCGAGTTTGAGCCTCGCGCGCTGTGGAGCCTGCCGAATGCGTTCACGTGTTATGCCGTTGCCGGCGGCACCAGGGTCTTGAGGAATTCGTGCGCCAGGCGGAAACCGCGCTTGTACTGTTCCGTGAAGTTGCTGCCTCGGTAAGCGGGGTAGTAGAACTCGTCCTCATTCTCGATGTTCATGGCTCCGGTGTAGCCGACTTCTGAGAGCACCGTAAAGAAGCCTTTCCAATCCATCGAGCCGTAACCGGGTAAGCGGAAACGCCACCAGTGAGCGTGGTTCACCGGCTGGATGCCGCCGCGCTTCAGCACATGCCAGAGAATCTCCGTGTCTTTGAGGTGGACATCGTAGATCTTGTCGGCGAATTCGCGCGCAGCCGCCACCGGGTCCATGAACTGCCACACCAGGTGCGACGGATCGAACTGCAGTCCCACGTGCGGACTGTCCTGGAAGGCCTTGAAGAGAGCCTCCCAGCCCACCGGTCCCGTGGCGATGTTGGGCCCGCCGGCGTAGGGCTCCCACAGGATGCGCACTTTGTTCTTCTCGCAGGAAGAGAAGTATCTTTCGGTGTAAACCTTGACGATCTCATCCACCTGCTGCTTCAGCTCCATATTCGGGATGGTGCCGCTCTGCCCGCCGATGTTGGGGATGCCAAGTTTGCCGCACAGATCCAGGCATTTGAGGGTGTATGCATTCTGGCGCTCGCGTTTGGCGGGGTCGGGATCGATGTGGTTTCCGTCCACCGCCAGCGCGGAGATATAGATGCCGCTTTTGGCGATATTGTCCTTGATGGCGGCAATGGCGGCATCGTCCAGTTGGTCGGGATTGAGTCGGAGTTGCGCGCTGGTAAAGCCTTCGGCTTTGACGAACTCCAGGTTGACATCCGAGTACTGCATCAGCACGCCGAGCCGCGGTCTCCAATTCGGCGGGCGGTCGCGCTGCGCCTGGGCGGAGGCGGCCGCGGATATGGCGGCAAGCATGGTACGTCGCGTGACGGTCACGACATGACGATACTCCGCTAGCGGGCGCATGCGCAAGCCTCACGCCGAAGCTCAGGGCTTGGCAGCAGGCGAGCAGAAGGGATGGCACTGAATCCAGGGTAGCCGGACAGGCATCTAGATGAGCGGCGAAGTTTGCCGTAACCCAGCGGCGAGGAGGAAGCCATGTACGTGATTACAGGGGCCACAGGGAATACCGGAAGCGTGGTGGCAGAGAGATTGCTGGCGGCGGGTGAGACGGTGCGCGTTGTGGGGCGGGACCCGCAGCGGCTGGAACGGTTCACGCAGAAGGGTGCAGAATCATTCATCGCCGATGCGACCGATGCGGGTGCGCTCACGAAGGCGTTTGCAGGTGCAAAAGCGGTGTACGCAATGATCCCTCCTAATATTGCCTCCCCGGACGTTCGCGCCTACGAAGAGAGCGTGAGCGATGCTTTGCGCGCCGCGATCGAGAAGAACGCGTTCCAGTATGCAGTCGTTCTGAGCAGCGTCGGCGCGGACAAATCGCATGGAACGGGTCCCGTCGCCGGGCTACACAGTCTTGAAAAGAAACTCGAAGCAACTCCCGGGTTAAATGCCCTCTTCCTGCGAGCCGGCTACTTCATGGAGAACCTTCTGCCACAAGTCGGAGTGATTCAGTCGATCGGAAGTATGGCCGGTCCCGTCAAAGAGGACTTGCCCTTGCCAATGATTGCAACGCGCGATATCGGCGCCTTTGCAGCCGAATCGCTATTGAAATTGGATTTCGTCCGAAAAAGCACGCACGAACTGCAAGGGCCTCGCGACGTCACTTATGCGGACGTTGCAAAGATCGTGGGCGCGGCGGTTGGCAAGGCTGACCTTGTATATAGACTCGCACCATCGGCCCAGTTGAAGCCCGTGCTTGTGCAGATGGGGATGTCGTCCAACATGGCAGACCTGTTGCTGGAGATGGCTGGTGCGCTCAATTCGGGACACATGAAGATGCTTGAACCGCGATCTGCGGCGAACACGACTCCGACCACTCTAGAAACCTTCGTGGCCGAGATCTTTATGCCTGCGTATCGAGGAAAAGCATCGCGCGCGTAGCCACTGCGGCGGGATCAAGCCGATCACGAATCCTGGTCGTGCTCCCAGCAGGTCTGGCTAAGCGCCGGGAATAATTCAGGCTTGCCGGGGTCTTTGTTACCAGGCTGCGATTCGGGCTCTCTTGACATGAAGTACTTTGAAGTATAAAGTATTTCCATGAACGGTATACGACAGCCATTTATACAGCCTCCGAAACGCCGGTGGTGTCCTAGCGAGATGACCCATCCGCCACTTCTGGATGCCGCGATTAGCGCAGGGCGGGTGCAGCCGCGGTATGCGCTGCTGATCAACCCGTTCTACCCGAAGGATCCCAACGCGAGCTTCGGCAAGCACGTCCTGACGCCGACGTTGGCTTTGACGAGCTTCGCGGCGACCACACCGGAACACTGGGCGGTCCGGTATTGGGACGAAAACCTGCTTGACGGGCGACCGCCATTTGCCCCGATGCCTGAGGTGGTGGGAATCACGGTTCACCTGACGTTCGCGAACCGGGCGTTCGAGCTGGCGCAGTGGTACCACAGGCGCGGCAGCAAAGTCGTGCTGGGCGGCCTGCACCTACAGTCGTGTCTCGCGGAGTGTGCGCCGCATGCGGACGCGCTTGCCGTGGGCGATGGCGTGCAGCTCTGGCCGCGGATTCTGGCAGACGTGGAGAAGGGCTGTCTGGAGCCGGTCTACACGGCCACGTACACGAACGACTATCGCCAGGACCCCGCGCCGCGGCGATCGATTCTGCCGCGAAAGAGCTTTCTCACTACCACCAGCTTGATTGCCACCCGCGGCTGTCACAACCGGTGCGGGTTTTGCTACCTGGCGACCGATGGCCTGCGTATGCCGTATCGAATGCGAGATCCCGCCCAGGTAGCCGCGGAGTTCGCGGCGGATGGGCAGCCTTATGGCGTCTTCACCGATAACAATCTCGGATCCAACCGTGCGTATCTGCGCGAGTTGTGTCAGGCGCTGAGGCCGCTGCACAAGATCTGGAGCGCGGCCGTTTCCATCGACGTCACCGACGATCCGGCTTTGGTCCGCGTCATGGCCCTCGCCGGATGTACCGGCGTATTCGTGGGATTCGAGTCGCTGACGGATGAGAACCTCGACGACGCGAAGAAGAAAACACCGAGGGCGAGCGACTATGCGCGCCGGGTTCGCATGCTGCACGAGAATGGCATCCAAGTCAACGGTTCCTTTGTAGTGGGGTTCGATCACGACCGGAAAGACGTCTTCGCCAGGACCGCCGACTGGATCGAGCGAAACCGCCTGGAGTGCGCCACGCTTCACATTCTTACGCCCTATCCCGCGACGCCGCTGTTCCGGCAGATGGAAGCCGAGGGGCGCCTGCTGCACCGCGACTGGTCCAGGTACGACACGGGGCACGCGGTGTTCCGCCCGAAGAATATGTCGCCGGAGGAGCTGGAGCAAGGTTATGCCTGGATGTACGAGCGCCTCTTCTCACACGCCTCGATCTGGCTGCGCCGGCCCGCGGATTGGCGCGCCGTGGCTCCGTATCTGGCGATGTCGTACCTGTACAAGCGCTCCAACCGGTTCTGGCGATTCCTGATTCGGCACCATCTGGTGAATGCCGTATGGCGGCCGTTGATCGAATTGACGCGCCTCAGGCACGTACGTTTCCGGTTGGAGCTGGCCGCCAGCGAATCGTCGCATCGGCCCGGCCCCAGCGTGGTGGCCGCCGGCGTATAGCGATGGCCCCCGCAGGACGCGCAGGGCAGTCTGCCTTGCCTACCGCAAACAGCCGCATCGCCGCCTTCGCCGCCACGCCTTGCTGAGCGACGCCGCCTGGAACAGTGTTGATGTCTTTATCGAAATACACCAAACATTTATTGACAATCGATAATCTTTGCCGGATAATGGATATTGGTTGGAGGGTAAAATGCATCTCGCTGCCACGAAGTCGCCGGCATCGGCGCTACATACCGCGTGTACGAATCGTCACGCGTTTAGGTTTGCTTCGCTTTCATGGCGGAGGAATCGCATACGATCCGGCGCGCTTTTGCTGTCCATCTTTGTCGCAGCCCATTGCTTGCTGGCGCAAGCATCGCAACCAGACCCGGAACAGATACTTCACGATCAAGCACAGAAAGCGGATGCGCTATATCAGAAGCATTCTTACTCTGAAGCGGCTGCGCTTCTTGAGAAGCTATCCAGTGATCCCCGGATCACGGCCCTTCCTGATTGGCTCAGCGTACTGGATGAGCTAGCTTCGTGCCAGGCGCTTGCAGGTGAATCGAAAGACGCTCTGCGCACGCTTCGGCAGATGTCCGATCGAGCTATCCTCCTTGACGTAGATAAGTTGAGAAACGACCCTGACCTCGCGCCTTTGCGCGCCCAACCCGAGTTTCAAGAATTGGTGACTAAAATGGCTCGGCAGGGAGCCGTTTGGAAAGACGATCCTGCGATCGCCTCACCTTATAAGGCTGAGTTAACCCTCGACGAAAAGGTCGCAGGTCTATCGAAGATATGGTCGGAAGCACATTTCAACTTCCCCTTTTTCGGGCGATTGGCGGATACGGACTGGGATCGTCTGTACGTGGATTATCTGCCTCAGGTACGTGGCGCTCAAACAACTGCGGATTACTTTCGTGTCCTTCGGCGCTTTACGGCCGCGTTGCAAGATGGACATACCGAAATATGGCTGCCCAAAGAACTAAACGATACCTTCTTTGCGAGTCCGCTTTTGCGAACCGAGCGAATCGAAGACAAGGTACTCGTCACCGAGATCTACGACCCAGCGCTTGAGACCGAGGGAGTCAAGGTCGGTTCAGAGATTATTTCGATTCATGACAAGCCAGTGCGCGATTATGCGGAGAGCTCCGTTGCTCCTTACGCATCCGGTTCCACGGCTCAGGACCGGGAAAACCGCACCTACGGTTACATGCTCTTGCAAGGCGCCAAATCGGAGCCGATTCCGCTTACTGTACGCGAAGAAAACGGAGAGGCAAGATCCATTATCGTGCACCGCTACTGCGAACCCTCCTCGAAATGCACCGGGCCCGATCGTAATCCAGTGCAATTTAAGACGCTGCCCGGAAATATCGCTTATCTCGCTGTCCATGAATTTGTGGACGACAAGGGCGCGAAGGCAATGCGAGACAACTTCGCGGCGATCGCGCAGGCGAACGGCTTGATTGTGGATGTGAGGGAGAATTACGGTGGCAATCAGCAGAACGCGGTCGCCATCTTGAGAATGCTCACCAATAAGCCATTCGCTCAGGTTCGAGTGCGAACGCTGGACTACAAGCCGGGTGCCCGCATGTATGGAATCGTGGGATGGTCGAACGAGAACGGCGGACAAGAAACGCCAGATCTTGGGTATTACTATGCAAAGTCTGTCGTCGTCCTGACCGGTCCAGGAACATTCTCAGCCGCAGAGAACTTTGTCGTTCTTTTCGATGCCATGCATCGCGGCACGCTTGTCGGGGCAGCAACTCCGGGAAGCACGGGAGATTCTGTGATGTTCAAATTGCCGGGCGGCGGCACGGCGCGGATCATGACGGCCGACGTTGAATATCCCGACGGCCACATATTCGAGGGCACGGGAGTCCAACCGCAGGTGAGCGTTGCGCCAACGATCTTGGACATCCGAGAGGGGCGCGATCCAGTTTTGGAGAAAGCTATTGCGATCCTTCGGAATGGGCTTCCCGTTCATTAAGAACCGATTTCTGCGATGTTTCGCCGGTCATCGTAATGTTCACGTTTGCACCTTGTTGTGTTGACCTTTACGGTAGCGCCGACGGTGATTAGATCAAATGCCATTGGTAGGAGGATGTATGAACCTGATTGGCCCGAAATCGATCGCCTCAAAAACCCATCTGGTGTTGAAGGTGGTGTTTATTCTGGCGATAGTTCGTGTCCTGCTCATGTCAATCGCTCCGGTTCTTCCTTACCGCTCTCTCCAACATCTTTCGTTCGATATCCAAAGTGGCCCGTTGTTGGTCAGCTTCGATCTGTTGCGTGGGACGGAGGCGAAATGGTGGATTTGGGCAATGGAACTGGTTTCACGGACGTACCAAGCTGTTGTTCTTTACCTGCTTATGCGAATTCTGGCGCCCGTTGGATTGGGAGAACCTTTCGATCTCAAGACTCCGAGTCGCCTGCGGATCATGGGTTGCGTTGTCATTTTTGGCTCTGTTCTGCGAACATTCTTTTGTGCCCAGTTACTTAAGCTCGGATTGCGGCCCGAACCGGGCGTCTGGATCTCCTGGGCGATCGATTTCGACGCAATTCTCATGGGAATCGTGCTCTTCGTTCTAGCTGAGGTCTTTCGCCGCGGCTACGCACTCAAGACCGATAACGAACTCACCGTATAGGCAGGTAGCGATGGCGATTCGCATTCATCTTGACCGCGTCATGCTCGAACGTGGGATTTCTCTCACTGAACTCGCTGGCCGTGTTGGAATTACACTGGCGAACCTGTCTATCTTGAAGAGCAATAAGGCAAGAGCAATTCGATTCTCGACTCTCGACGCTCTGTGCAGGGAACTGAACTGTTCTCCGGGAGATATTTTGAAGTATGACTCAAGTGGCGGCGGGCGGAGTGAATCGCCGCTGTGATCCTCGTCTGCGCGAAATCCGCGCTGGTGTGATCGCACTCTCGAGAGCACTCGGCGACGCGCCGCTGCGTGGTGGCACCCACTGGATTTGCGCTGGAAGGACAACGAGATGCGAAAAGGGTTTACGAGAAAACCGAAAGCGGACGAGCCCGCGACGCCAGGCAAGAACTACATCACTCCGAGCGGGCTGCAGCGCCTCCAGGATGAGCACCGGTTTCTGCTCACCAGGGAACGCCCGGCCGTGACGGAGGTGGTGGCGTGGGCTGCCAGTAACGGCGATCGGAGTGACAACGCCGACTATCAGTACGGCAAGCGGCGGCTGCGGCAGATCGATGGGCGGATTCGCTTTCTCAGGAAGCGGATCGAAGCCGCGGAAGTGGTGGACCCGGAAACTCCGAGAACGGGGCAACCGGCCACGAGAGCATTCTTCGGCGCGACCGTGCGCTATGTCAACGCCGCGGGAGTGGAGCGAGTGGTGAGCATCGTGGGCACCGACGAAGTCGATCTCGACCGTAACCACATCAGTTGGGTGTCGCCTCTGGGGCGCGCGTTGCTGAAGTCAGCAGCAGGCGACAGCGTTGTACTCCAAGCGCCGGGCGGTACAGAATACCTTGACGTGCTGGAAGTGTGTTACGAGCGCATTTCAGTGGAACCGTTCCGTGAGCCGCCTGGATCCGAGTCCTCGTCAAAGGGATCCTCTCGCCGACCCATTCCAACTGACGAAGGTTAACGAGGCGGCACGCGAGAATCCCACGTCACGAGCAAGGACGATTGCGTGGTGCAAATACTATGACCACTCAGGCGTGCGAGACCCCGACCGGCTGGCGCTCGCAAGATGGGACGACGACGGAGGGCAACCGTGGCCGCGATCATGAGATAGAGATTTCTCGCCTTTGCGGTAAGTGTGACTTTGACCACAGTACCCCTGCCGCATTGAACACTTGCGGGCGAACAAACCGGTGATATACTTCCAATGACTTGTTTCTCCCGGAGGGGCTTATGTCAGCCGGACTGGATAATCTCAAGCACGTCGTCGTCCTCATGATGGAGAACCGTTCCTTCGACCATATGTTGAGGGCTCTCCGCGCGGCGGACCCCCGAATCGAAGTTCTTATCGGCAATGAGACCAATCCACACCGGATCATCCACGCCCCCCGGCAGCATCTATGAAGACCCACATCGCACTGCTCTCCGTCCTCGCCCTCGCCGCATCCGCGCGCGCGCAGTCCACCATGGCCCCGCTGCTCACCCGCGCATGGGACAACCACCGCTCGGGATGGAACCAGCAGGAAACCGTCCTCACGCAGGCCAACGTCAAAGCCCGAGGCATCACCCACATCACCACCATACCCGTCATCGGCGACGCGCGCGGCATGGAGTCACAGCCCCTCATCCTGCCCGGCGTCACACTGGCCGACGGCACCACGCACAACGTCATGATCCTGCCCTCGATGGCGAACATCGTCCGCGGCGTTGACGCCACTACCGGCGCCGGGCTCTGGCAAACCCCACCCCTCGGCACACCCATCACCGGCAGCGACTCCCTCGGCCCCAACGGGCCCGGCGCCATGTGTCCCGGGGCCAATCAAACCATCGACTGTTACCAGATCAATCAGTATTGGGGCGTCCTCTCCACCGGCGTCGTCGACCCCGACACTTCGCTCGTCTACCTGGTGGCCTGGATCTCGCCCGACGGCACGCCGCAAAACGGCAAGCACTATATGTGCGTGCTCAACGTGAAGGACGGAACCCAGGCCGTCGCGCCCGTCCTCATCGATGGCGCCAACGGCACGCAAACCTGGTCAGCCTACATGCGCAAGCAGCGCAGCTCGCTGGTCATGACGAACATCAACGGCCGCAAGACCATCTTCTTCGCCTCCGGCACCATTCAGGAACTGGGCAGCGGCGCCGCAGGCTGGGTCCTGGCCTATGACGTTGCCACCAACCAAGTCACGGCGGCTCTGCCCACCACGCAGGGATTCGGCGGCGGCATCTGGATGGCGGGCCAGGGTCTCGCCGCCGATTCGCAGGGCTATCTTTACGCCGTCACCGGCAACGGCTCCTTCGACGGCGTCAACAGCTTCGCCGAATCGATCCTGAAAATCCGGTACACGCCGCCGTCCGGCCCGACGCCCGCTTCTCTCACAATCGTGAGCTGGTTCACTCCCTACCTCGATAGAGCGCGCTCGCCCGGCGGCTACCCCGGCCCGACGTCACCAGCGGCCACCAAACCTGCTGGCATCAGCGCGCCGTCTGAAGCCGTCCGCCCCGTCAATGCCGCCATGAGCCCCTCCATGAAACACGCACGCGTGGTGAAGACGAAGAACGCCCAGGGCAAAGCCGTCCGTCTGTTCTATCCCCGTGTCGCCACGCCCGGCGCGTGGTGGGATGAAGATCTCGGCTCCGCGCAGGGGGCGCTGCTCGAGAGCTATGGCTTCTACGTCGTCAGCGGCAAGGACGGCATCGCCTACGTCACCAGAATCGCAGGCCTCGGCAACACCATGCCCACCGACTTCGGCAACGCCAAAACCAACTGCGCCAAACTCGCCACTCTTCCAGTCTTTCTCACCGAAGACCCCGGCCCCGTCGACCCCTGTCCCCAGGATCCCACCACGCTGAACTTCTTTCCCTGGGGCAAAACGCGCCACATGCACATGACTCCGGTGCAGTACATGAGCCGCACCCGCGGCCAGGTGCTCTTCGCCTGGGGCGAGAACAGCCAACTCCACGCCTGGTCCGTTGCTCCTTCCGGCACGCTCACCTATCTCGCCCAGGGCAACGAATTTGCATCGCCGAATGTTACAAACACCCCAGGCGGGATGCCCGGCGGCTTCTGCTCCATGTCCAGCAACGGATCCACGCCCGGCACGGCGCTGCTCTTCTGCACCGTCCCCTACGGCGATGCCAATACCACCGTCACTAACGGCCGCCTCCTTGTCTACGACCCCGACAACTGGGTCACAAATGCCGACGGCAGCCAGACCATCCCCGTCCTCTGGGACTCGCAGCAATGGAATATTCAGTTCCTATTCAATAAGTTCAACCCGCCCATCGTCGATGGCGGCCAAATCTACGTCCCCAACTACAACGGAGGCGTCGACGTGTATGGACTGACCCCGCAACCGACACCTTAGCCGATATGAAGTCAATCATCATGGGCAATCATCAGGTCAAAACCAACATTGACACCGCATCTGGCAAGCGCTTCTTCCTGCGCCTCCTTTTCGAATCGCGCGTTAAGCTTCCTTTCGTCGTGCATTCCGATCAATCTGGTGGATAAGCGATCCTATCAACCCGTGTTTGACGACAATGCGCGCGCCAGCCGCTACTACGTTCAGATTCTGGATGACTCGTGGGGCCCTCCGGAGATGAATTTTGAGCGGGGTTGTCGGCTGGCACAAGAGTGCAAAGCGGACCCGCAGATGCCAATGAAGGGGGGCCGGATGGGTCGAAGCGTCTGGCGGAGCGACAACCGGGGGAATCAACTCTGGCGCGCTTACCAGTCGGCGCGTCCACCGGCGGCAATCACACGCACCGGCGCGAGTTTTTCCACGAGCCCATTGGCGTACATCTTCGCCGACGGCTCCTTCGACCTTCGACGTCATCAACGGATTCACCTTGAATACCCCTGGATGAAGTTCTCGTGGGCATAACTCTAATTGCGCCATTTCGACGCGCGAGGGCAGCTCATAGCCGATCAGCGCATAGGCCAACCGACGTGCGGTATAGCCGGACCTTATCCAGCTAGCGATCTTGCTTTTGGACCTTATGGACGCTCCGGGAGAGCGCTCCACTCCACTTTTCACGCGACCAGCGAGACTAGGCCGATAAGCTAGGTTATCCAAAGGCTTCTCGAAGTCCGCGGTCGTGGCGAAGTGGCTCTCGGAATCCTGCTTACGCTATCCTTCCTGCTTCAGATCGTCCATCGCCTTTCGCAGGCTGAGCGGTCGCATATCAGTCCAGACCTTGCCGATACGCCTCGGGGGACAGTTGAAAACCGGCCAATGAGGGACACCTCAAAAGCGGCCAACGGCGTCAGACAGGACAGACACACCAGCCGTCAGTGATGACCAGAATCGGGCCGGACTCTGGGAAGTCCGCGGCGCGCTCCAACAGGTCGATGCCCGGTTGCAGCACCGTGCCGCCACGCCCCCGGACCTTCACGCTCCCCGCGATATCGTCGGGCCGCATATAGCCGGCGTCATAGGCGAAAGCGTCGCAGAACATCACCCGTGCCGCTGACACCTCGCGCGACTCACTATAGCTGCAATCGCGCCCAGACAGTCGCTGAGCAGCAGTCGGTCCATGGATCCCGACGTGTCCAGCACCACACCGAACGTCCTCCCGTCCAGCGACAGTGGCGCTTGTGTGTAACGAGGGCGCGGAATATCCGGTGTGCTGCTCTGCCGCCGGCTTGGTCGCGCATAGCTGCGGACCTTTTCGAGCGGCGGAAAGCAGTCGTCGAACCAGCGTGCGAGTTCCACGTCCCAAGGGATCGGCGGCTGGTTCGGAGCCCGGATTTCTTCTATGAGAGCAGCGGGGAGCAACCCACGTCTCTGCTCATGGTGATAGAGCAATCCTTGCGCGAGACAGCTGCGATAGAAAGCGTCGAGATCTGTCCCGGCCTGCGTGGCCCACCAGTTCACGGACGGCGCATCGAGGATGTCTCCCAGCCCAACTCCGCGGAACGTGCCCAACCGGCGGAATCGTCGCAGGTCAGTCACGATCCGGTCGTAGACTGCCTCTGCCGATAGCCCCTTGAGGCTTTCATCCAGGAGCAGACCCACCTGGGGGACGGAGCCAATGCGCATCGGCAAGCCATTCGTTGATCACGAAATCCGACTTCATCGGCGAAGCGCTGCACCAGCGCGGATTTCCCTATGCCAGGTGGACCCCAGATGAAAACCGGGCGTACCACTGCGACGTTCAGCAGGAAGTCGCTAAGTTGTCTTTGCGTAAGTGTTGTGCAAGCATTCATCGGCTAAGTTGCAATTGGCGTTGATAAAGCCGCGCGGAGTATCCTCCTCGCTGCGGCAAGTGGTTGTGGCAAGAACGCTGGAGACAAACGTAACCCATGCTTCCTCGCAGCCAGACAGGCGCGAAGAGCGGAACTCTTCAGGGCAGTAGAATCACTTGCTGTTATTGGTAACGAGTCGAATAGCCCGAGAGCGCGAAATCATGCGGCCTCGTGGCCTGTGCGGACTTGCTTGGGCGAAGAAACCGAGCGAAGAAGAATGACGAACTTATTGATGATAATCCAGACACTGGCTCCAATGCAAGAGAATTCAGACAGTGGCATCTGCTGCAACCGCGCTGAGCTATCCTGAAGTCATCCCCGATGGGCCGCTATTTCACCGAGCTTGCGACCGCGTTTGTGCGAGGGCGATTGGATCAGTCGCAGGCGACCATTGATACAGGCCTTCAGGCTGCGCGCGAAGAGGCCCGCGCACATCTCCGCGGGGCCCGTGATTTCGCCTGGAACGCTACGAACCTGAGCCGCGACGTACGCCGGCAACTGATTGACGTTTTCGCCGACTATGGCGCGAGGGTTCGCATTGTCTATGTTGAGGCGAGCCCAGCCCGGCTGTTCCCCCAGAATCGGAACCGCGAGGCTGCGGTACCTGAGGGAGCCCTGCAGCGAATTATGGAACGATGGGAAGTGCCCGATGCCACCGAGGCCGATCAAGTCGAATGCTGGGTGAACGGCGAGAGGAGGTCTAGGTGAAGCAGCACCACCCACAGAGATTTACGCTTGGCCGCGTGGTGGCCGCTCGATCACGGCCGCGGATGATCCCTGTAGTGAGGCGGGTGTCAATAACGGTCGACCTCGAGAGCATCTCCGCGGTTTTCACGGCCCGTAGCGCAATGGTGGCTCATTAAGCCCCAGATGAATTCTCAGCATTGATAACGGACTCTGCGGCCACGCTGTGACGCCCCGCTCGAAGGAATTCTCCAGAGATGGTACCCACAAAAGTCCCCACAATGGCGCTGCACTCGCACGCTTCGAATCCACGGAATCCACACATGTCAAAGAGGTTGGAGAGTTCTCGAACTCTACAACCCTTCGGCAGTTTCCCCGCTGGCACCCACGTGCACGAAGAATCAAACTTGCGTAAGCTATTGAAAACATGGTCGGGCCGCCGAGATTTGAACTCGGGACCTCTTGCACCCCAAGCAAGAAACGCTTGCACACTATGCCTCCGCATGCTGAAAACAAAGCACTTGCGACTTTAAGTCCGCGGGAATAATGCGGGAATTTTGCGGGATTTGGCGAGTTTGCGGGAATATTGCGGGATGAAAAACCACGGCTCGGCGGGGTTGGCGGCATCCCGGATGACACGGCAGAAATCGCCGGGAGGTGACTGCATGGGAACCGAGATTTCCGGCCTGAAGCAACGGCTTGAGAGCGTCAAAACTGATGCTATTCGGTTCGTTGAGGAGATAGATGAAGGGATCGTCACTGGTCCCGAGACTAGTATCCAACGCTTGATGGGCGTGTGGAGCGGCAGAAGAGAAAAGGATTACGCACGGGCCGAGGAATTACGATACCGACTTCGCGTGTTCACCCTCGATCTAGCCATGGCGATGGAACGCTCGCCGGTGCTCACGAAAACCGACCTCCGCGATATCGGACGGACCGGAAAACGCATGTGTGCTGCGCTCAGATTTGAGCAATACACCGGCAGCTTGGTTGAGCGCGGCGAACCGATTCGCGCGATCGACGCGAAATTCATCCTGGAGGACGGCTTTGAAGCGATGACGCAATGGGTCGACTTGGCGCCGGATCCCAGGCTGACGCCTCGTGACGAGGCACACGGATGAGGAGGGCTGATATGGCAAAGCGGTCGACACCAACCAGTGATGCGCTGGAGATCCTGCGCCGTCGCGTTCACGAAGGGATGCCGCGTCGATTCAAGAAACTTGAAGGGGCGCGGGCGAACGAAGAAATCGCCCGCAAAATCCAGCAGTTGCGCATAGCAGCGAACCTCACTCAAGGCAGCTTGGCAAGTTTGCCGGCACCATCGCGCTGGTCGTCCGCCGCCTGGAGGACGCGGACCGCGAAGGTCATCCTCTGGTAATTCTGCAAAGGATCGCGACCACGCTACATCAGCGAGTCGAGATCCGGTTCGTCCCGATGCAGCGGTCCACGTAGCAGATTAGACGGTCACCACCGCGCCCCCGTAATCCGCCCTTCGGGAACCGCAAGTTGTACGGTCCCGCCCGTTTGCCGTTTTGGCTCTGCCTACGCGCTCCATCTCATCCGATTTTCTCTAGGGGCAGAATGAAGCCTTGATGGTCGTGGTCCCTGCTCGTGATGGTTTGACCGCGCATCCACATATTCGGCGACGCGACGCCGACGTCGCGGTGACTAACCCGCGCCCGCGGCCGCCGACCCGGCGCGCATTCGTGATAGCAACTCGAGTTTTCGCGCCGAGCCCTAAACCACGAACCACGCCTGAATCCTCTGGCATGCAGCTTGCTATGTTGATGGCTTCGAGTCCCTCGATGCGGCCACTTTTAGCTTGTGTTTTGGCCTTGTCATTCGGCATATCGGGCTGCGCGATTTCGCAGTCCGGTCCGCGCCAGACTTGGCAGACGGGCTTCTGGTTGTGGGAGGGCTACAGCGCCATCCCTCCATGGAAGGGCGACCCTCTCGACGTCATTTTCTTGCAGGTGGGGAGCATGGGACCGCGCGAACGGGGTCAGCCATACTGGGTGAGCGCATACCCGGGAATCCCCGCCAATCTACCCCCGGCACGGGAATATTGGCTGGTGTTTCGATACGAACAGCAGGGGATTCCCGACCCGGAGATCGCACCCTACGTCGCCGACGCGGTCACGGACCTCCGCCTGTCGGCCCAGCGGCAGCAATTGAAAATCGCTGGCATCCAACTCGATATCGACTGTCCGACCGCGAGGCTGCATGACTACGCACGCCTGATCCACAGCCTGCGCGAGTATCTTCCCGGCGAGTACCAAATCTCCATCACCGCGCTGCTTGACTGGTTCCGCGAGGGCTCGGGGGTCGGTGAAGTGATTCGCGAAGCCGACGAATTTGTGCCTCAGTTTTACGATGGCGGCGGCCGCTACGGCGGAGAGAGCGTGATCGCCTCGAAGGTCGACGGCGCCCGGTGGGGACCGATCTTCAATCGATTCGGGAAACGTTTCCGTGTTGGGATATCCACATTCGGGCGCGTTCACAACGACGCGCGCTACTATTTCGGCGATCTGAGCCTGCTGGATGTCGGATCGAACTCGGCGTTCCAGGTGCAAGCGGCACGCAGCGAAACCAACGAGTTAGTACTGAGGTATCGCGCTGTCCGCAAGACGAAGGTCGGTTACGTCGGCTACGAGCCGGGAACGGGCTTCGAATTCGTACTCGCTACTCCCGAATCTGTCAGTGGCGCAGTGGATGCAGTCCGGCACATGGGTGGACAATGCGCCGGAGTGCTATTCTTTCGCTGGCCGGCGGCCTATGAAAGCTTGACCATGTTTCCCGAAGAAGTACTGCAGGCAGCCGGAATCGGAAGCTCGGCCACCCGAAAGAGTCAACTGCTATAGGTTGACGGCCACTGTGCCACGGTTTCCTGCCGGGACCTGTACCTGGAGAGCGCGCACCCACTCGCCCCGGCGGTCCTTCACGGCCGGGTGCGCGTCTCCGCCGAATTGGAATACGTTCTTCCCGAACCGAAGCTGCAGACTCGCATGAGCGGGCCCTCGCAGATCGAGTTTGCTGTACCGGCGTACTGTGGGCGCGGCCGGTTGTTCATCGGTCGCGCTGTCACCTTGAAGCCGGCTGAGTTCACGTTGGAGGATCTCCGATGATCGGGAAACGATTCTTGCGAGCAGCCGCGGGCGCTCTTCTTGTGCTCGGTTGTCTCTCCGCCTGTGGGTGGGATGACACGCTGCGTGAATATTTGGACGCACGCTTCTGGCAGCCGTTTGCCAAGTGGGCCGAAAGCTTCTCAAGACCGAACGTGAAGAGGATTTCCGTTCCGTATGCCGGAATGACCGCGGCGCAGAACGATAGTCCGCTGCAGCGGGCCCGGACGGCGTATCAGCAGTTTTCGGGCACCGATGAGCAGCTAAAGGCGGCGCGTGAGGCAGTCGCGGCGGCCGACGCCGACTCGTCGCTAGGAGTCAAAGATCGCGAAGAACTGAGTCTGATCGATGCCAAGGTCGAGATGCGGGCGGGCGAACCGGATGATCGAGAACAGCTTGGCCGCGCCAAGACGAAGCTGAAGGCGTTTCTGCAAAATGCGCGGGACGAGGCATTCGCCAGCGAGGCGCGCGGGTGGCTGGCGCGGGTCAATTACCTGATGGGCGATCAGGCTGCCGCCGGCAAGATCTACCTGGATGAGTTGAACCGCAGCGGCTCAAACCTCAGTCGTGACACTTTGCTCAATTCGCTGCACATCGTCTACGGGTACGATGGAGGACCGCAGTTGCGGGCCCAACTCGATCAATATTTCGACGCACCGGCGCATGCGGCGTTCGCGATCGAGGTGGCGACGAATCCCCACTGGGACCGTTACGATCGGCAAATGGATGCTGCGCGCGAGACGCCCGCGTTGTACCCCAGAATCCGGGAGCTTCTGGACCAGCATCGCGCGCTGCTGAACTCCGGGACCCTCGCGCTGCTTGCGATGCGGACGGCGCTGCGCGCTGGCGATCCAGCCGGGGCAGGGAGGATCGCCAGTGAAGTTCCATCTGACGCGCCTGTACGCAGCGATCCCGATTTCAACTGGATGACCGGCGCCGCAGCCTACCTCTCGCACGATTATGCGGCCGCAGAAGTGCCGTTGCTGGCGCTGTTTCGATCGGCGAAGGCATCGCGAGATCAAAAAGCTGCTGCCGCATACGGACTGTGCGGCGTGTACTGGAAGACCGGAAATGTGACAGAGCGGATTCGCTACGCGCTATGGCTGAATACCCTCGACCGCAAGGAACAATTGGGCCTCTCATACGCCGGCCAGATCGACGACTACACAGTGTATTGGAACTGCTCAGGTTGGGATTTGGGCATGCTTTTGGACGCCGAAGCCCCTATCGAAACCATGCAGCAGTTCGTCGAGGCGAATCCCAAACTGGAGGATATCCGGCTGGTCCAGTATGCGGTGGCGGTGCGATTGAGCCGGGAAGACCGGTACGCCGAAGCGGCATCGGTGTATCAGGAAATCCACGCAGTTGTGCGCGCGCCGCGGACGCGCCGGCTGGCGGCACTGTATAGCGAGGCCAATCGCCAGGATGTGACCGACACAGAGCGTTGGGAGGCGAAGATCCGGTTGGCCCAATTTCTAAGTGACAACGAGGATCGGATCTATTACAATGACACGCTTTGGAGAGGATTTCAGCGCGATGCTTTCGAGGCATCCGGACGTGGTGATACGACGCACGAGGAGCGGGACAGCCTAGCGGCCCGCGAACGCCAACTCAAGGACGAACAGGAGGAATACTGGCGTGCGCACCTAATCCTGCGCGACGTGGTGCGCGAGGCGGGAAGAAATTCCATTGGCAAGAGGGCGGCCGCACTGGAAGTGGACTGCCTGCGCCGCATCAATACCGATCGCTTCGGGCGGAGTGACGAGATTCGAGCGACCGATATCGAGATATCGAGATATCGAGGTGGCTGCGAGTGGCGGTGCACTAAAGGCGGGAGTCCTTATGATGATACACCCGTTTCAGATGACGCCCAGCCACAAAGGTCAAGGTGGGTGTGCGACATAAAAGTGAAGACCTGTGCGAATCTCCCAGAAAGCGGAATAATCTGGGAGTACTTGCTACTTCAGTCCAATTCACCGCCGTCGCGACGAGCCGAGCTTACAGCGACCGCGCCCTGTCAGTCGCCAAAGGGCTCAAATCTGCGCGACGCTCGCGCCGGCTGAAATCCCGTTGCGGCGTTCCTTCACTTCTATGTCGCACACCCGGTCAAGGTCGAAACAGGGCACGACGCGTCTGCAGTTTTGCCTGTTCCCTAGCGGTACTGCTTTCCTGCCTACCAGCGGCCCGCCCGGACCAATTGCCTCATTTGTTATTCGGCCAGAGAATAGGGACCGACTGGAAACCCGAGTCCGAACCATGGATGAACTTCGTAGCTATCAGCTCGGACGGCTTGACAGTGGCGGCCAACGGAAATGTTCCCGGAGGCAATGCCCCCGAACTGGGCCTGTGGACCTTTCCCGCCGGAGAATACCTTCGACGCATCGCTGGAACGCCGATAGCCATCTCCGCGGATTTCCGGTATCTCGCCACCGAGAATAGCGTCCTGGACCTGCGGACCGGCAAGCCGGTCTTTCAGTTCTTCCGCGAGCAGGACACGATAACGAGCGCGGCGTTTACTTTAACAGGAGACTATGTTGCGCTTGTGGGAGGCCGGGGTACGGAAAAAGGCAAACGTACGCAAATCTGTGTGCGGAGGACCGTTGACGGATCGCTTGTTTCGAGCTTCTGCACGAGGTATACGGGATCGCTGGCCTTCCATCCCGACGGTCACACCCTGGCGTCCGGCCACTGGAATAACGTGACCCTCTGGGATGTTCGCTCCGGCGTGAGGCTGGCGCTCCTGGCCGGTGTCCCACGACCCGTCGACGTCAACGGATATGATCGAGACGGCAGATACATGTGTGGGATGGGGTTCAGTCGCGACGGGAAGGTGCTGGCGGCTGGAAGCGATGACGGTGAAATCCAGCTTTGGGACGTCGGAGCCCGCAAGCTCCTGCATTCCCTGAAGATCGGGTGGAGTGATGTGTCCAATCCAGCGTTTAGCCCGGACGGAAAACTGGTGGCGGCTGGAACCTACGCCGACGGGACTGTATCCCTGGTGGACGTGCAGTCGGGAAAGATCCTTTCTCAAGTTCAGGTTTCAATGTTTGGCTGCGGCTCGGTGGCATTTAGCCCGGATGGCCAATATCTGGTCACGCCCTCAAATGGGGGCGAACTCAATGACGGAAAACACGACCGAGGCGGAACGATACGTGTCTTCCGCGTGGTGGAGTGAGCAGCGCGCCCAGTTCCAAAAGGCTGCTTTCACTCGAGACCTAGCGCCCGTCGCGCCCCATATGTTCGCTTGGGGGAAGTGTGCAAAGACAGCAGCACCCGACTGCGGTAAACCAAGCGACCCGGACTCGTAGGCGCGATTCCGCCACCAGAGCGGCTCGTCGGCGGCTGGACACCGCGCCAGGAACCGCTCGGGCCGCCGGAAAGCACCTTGAACGGAACCTGGTCTGAACTCCAACGGTGCTTCCGTTTCGCCCGCACGATCTAAGGACAATTTCGGTAGCAACGTCCACGATTGACCTGCAGTATGTTTCAGTGTAATAATTGGTTTCAGCAAATGCTGAAAATGGCAAATCCAGTGAAAGAACGGAAGCCAGAACGTGAAGCCGCCGATCGGCTGGTGGCGGTACTGCGGGAAGTCCCCTTCCTGGCGCCGATCAGCGTCCGGCGAGAGAACGCGCGCGGAGACTCGCTAATCGATTTCATTCTAACGCTTCGTTCTCCGGCGATCGATCGACGCCTTGTGTGCGAAGTGAAGTCGAGCGGACAGCCGAGGATCGCCAGGGAAGCCTGCCTGAATCTGCTGGACTACGTCCGCACCGAAGAACGGGATTACCCGGTTTTCATCGCACCCTACATCTCGCCCGCCGCGGCGGTCATCTGCGATCAGTACAAGGTCGGCTATTTCGACCTGGCCGGCAACTGCCGCTTGACTTTCGATCAGGTGTATATTCGCCGGCAAGGCTTCCCCAATTCAACCGTGCAGAAACGTGATCTCCGATCTCTGTACTCGCCCAAGGCGGAGCGAGTCCTCCGGGTTCTTCTCGCTGCCGGAAGGCGAAGCTGGCGAATGCAGGAACTCGCGGACGAGGCCAACGTCAGCCTAGGCCAGGCGGCCAATGTCAAGAAGATCCTGTCCAACCGGGAGTGGGCAGAGGCGGTGGCTGGGGGTTTTCGCCTTCGTTCGCTGGACGATGGCGTCCTGCCCATACTCACCGAATGGATCGAGAACTACCGAGTCGAGCGCAACGACGCTCGCGAGTATTACTCGTTGAAACCAGTTCCGCAGACAGAAGCCGAACTGGTAGATGCGAGCCGGCGGATCAAAGCACGGCTTGCTTTCACCGGCTTCTCTGGTGCCGTTCGGTTCGCCCCGGCAGTGCGATATCAGCGGGTCACAGCGTATGTTCTTGGTGACCTTCCAGCTTTGGCCGATCGGCTGGGTTTGAAGCCGGTGTCATCTGGCGCCAATGTCACATTGGCCGAGCCATCTGACGAGGGCGTCTTCTACGGCATGAAACAAGTCGAAGGAGCACCGGTCGTTGGTCCTGTCCAGCTCTACCTCGACCTCATGCAAAACAAGGGCCGCGGAGAAGAAGCCGCCTCAGCGATCCTGGAGGAGGTCATCAAGCCCCTATGGCGCTGACCTTTCGCGACTACTCCGCCGATCAAGTTGAGGCGGCCCGGTCCGTTCTGCTGGAGCTCGTACACCTGCTGGGCGAATACCGTGACGACATCGTGGTCGTCGGCGGGTGGGTTCCGCAGTTGATCCTTCCTCCGGGGCCGAAACAGCACGTCGGCAGCATCGACGTGGACCTGGCCCTGAACCATCGGAACCTCCGTGAAGCAGGATACGCAACCATCCAGGCACTCCTCTTGCGACGTGGCTACGAGCAAGATCCCCGGCAACCATTCATTTTTCACCGCACCGTCGTCGTGAATGGCAACGCCATCAAAGTTGAGGTTGACTTCCTGGCTGGCGAATATGAAGGCACTGGGCGAAAACATCGCACGCAGCAGGTGCACGAAGGACGCGCCCGCAAGGCCCGTGGCTGCGACCTTGCATTTGATCTTTACGTCGAAACAGACATCGAGGGCGAACTGCCCGAGGGCGGACGGGACCAGGCTCGTATCAGAGTGTCATCGGCTGTAGCGTTTCTGGTGATGAAAGGCATGGCGCTCCACGATAGGCTGAAAGAAAAAGACGCATGGGACGTCTATTTCACCGTCGCCAATTTTCCGGGCGGCCTCGATGCGCTCACCCAACAAATCAGGCCTCACATGGACAACCGGTTGGTGCAAGAAGGCCTCCGGAAGATAGCCGACAAGTTCGCGTCGCCGGAACACATGGGCCCTAAGTTCGTCGCAGACTTCGAAGACATCCAGGATCGCGACGAACGCGCCTTACGAACGCGGGACGCCTTCGAGCGCGTCAGCTACCTGCTGAAAGCTCTCGGCTTGGGCTAACGCATCAGCTCATCTCGGAAGTGTGGCGAGGCACAAGTGAGGCGACCGGAGAGCCCAACCATGCCTGTGAGCCTGCTCCATCTCACGGCTGTAGCTGATGAAATGCACGGTCGCGTCCACGCCGCACAGAGTGCGCGTACCTGGGCCGCTTTGGAAATCGAGTGGTCGCAGATATCATCCTCGACCCACTCGGCACATCCTGGCTAGCGGAGGACTGGTGGGCGCGGGCAGACTCGAACTGCCATTTTCGGTTTAGAAGACCGAGGCCCTGTCCGTTGGACTACGCGCCCCATATGCGCCGGGCAATTGGCGGGGATGGGGAGATTCGAACTCCCTGCCTGCTGTTTAGGAAACAGCCGCGCTGTCCTTTTGCGCCACACCCCCATGCCTATGCGAACAGATATCTGTCCCACGCTCTTTCATCTCCCCGGAGCAGTTTGTGCTTCGCGTGGATGGAGATCTGCAGCGGCTGCTTAATCAGCGGCATACCCGCCTCCAGTGGCGTACGGTTCGATTTGCGGTTGTTACACCCGAAGCAGCATGCGACAAGATTCTCCCAGGTGCTCATACCCCCGCGAGACCGGGGCACCACGTGATCCAGGGTAAGATCCCCCGCCGGCAGTTTGCTCCGGCAGTACTGGCACGTGAACCCATCTCGAAGCAGAATCCCTTTCCGGGAAACCGAGCGGCTCTGTCGGGGGACGCGCCGGTACCGCACCAGCCGGATCACGTTCGGGACCGGGATGCTGATCCGACTGGCCCGCACCAAGTACTGAGACACTTCTTCCACGAGCGCCACGCCCTTGCAAACCATGATGATGGCGCGGCGCGCGGTGATAATATTCACAGGCTCATAGCTCGCATTGATGCAGAGCACTAAGCGATTGAGAGACATAAAGACCTCTGGTGCGCCGGGCCATTCCCGCCATGGCTGCGTCTCGCTTAAAAGGCGAGTCCACGTTCTCTCAGTGGTACCGGCGCATAACTTGGTACCGGGTACAGGGATCGCACCTGTCTGTTTCGGTTTGTAGGACCGACCTGGGCCACTAGCCCAGCTACCCGGCATGGTGCCCGCGCTGGGAGTCGAACCCAGCCTGCGCTCTGATCTGGAGCTTCGGAGCTAACAAGGCTCCCCAGTCACCGTAACTTTCGCGGGCCAACCTTGGCTCTCGGGGCAGGACTCGAACCTGCACATTTCCTGATTAACAGTCAGGCGCATTGCCAATTTTGCTACCCGAGAATAACCTGGTGCCCCCGGCAGGACTCGAACCTGCAACCTTTCGGGTAAGAACCGAAAGCTCTGATCCAGTTGAGCTACGGAGGCAAAACTCTGGTAGGGGCAGCGAGGCTCGAACTCGCGTCTGATAATTGAAAATCATCGATCCTGGCCATCTAGACGATGCCCCCATGGCGTCCCCGGCGGGTACGATCCCGCATTGCTGGAGTGAGAAACCAGTTTCCTGGCCACTTAGAAGACAGGGACCAAACTTATGGCGGAGCGTACGGGAATCGAATTCGCCTGAACCCGGTAGACGGCCGGGCACCTCGCCAGTCGGTCTACGCTCCGTGGTGACCGTGACAGGAATCGAACCTGCGACCTCGACTTTCGGAAAGTCGCGCTCTGATCCAACTGAGCTACACGGTCATAACTGTGGCGCCCGTGAGAGGACTCGAACCTCTGGCCTCTTGTTTCGTAGACAAGCACTCTGATCCAACTGAGCTACACGGGCGTAAACTTGGCAGGGGCGGATGGATTTCAACCACCGAATGGCAGGGTCAGAACCTGCTGCCTTAAGCGCTTGGCTACGCCCCTATGGCTGGGAGAGTGGGACACGATCCCACAACCTGCGGATCCAAAGGCCGCCGCTCTGCCGGTTGAGCTCGTCTCCCAATGTTGGGGTGACCGGAGAGAATCGAACTCTCGTAGACTGGTTCACAGCCAGCCGCCTGAACTCGGCTACGGTCACATCTGGTGCCGGAAGCGGCGCTCGAATCCGCGTCTGCTGGGTTTCAACCAGCCGCTACACCGTCTCAGCTATTCCGGCGAACCTGGTGGAGATGGAGAGAATCGAACTCTCATTTGATGGGTGCAGGCCATCGGTCCTCCCGTTGGACGACATCCCCGTGGTAGCGGGTGACGGTAACGCTCCGTCTCGGCTCGGCTTATGAGACCGTGCTGTGGACTTCCTCTACCCGCAACAAACCTGTTGGTCCCAGCCGGTTGAATCGAACAACCGTCTCGCGCTCATCGGGCGCACGTTCTCCCATTGAACTAGGCTGGGATGGAGCCCTGTGTCCGAATCGAACGGACTTCTCCGATGAACAGGACCGGCGCATCGCCATCTATGCTTACAGGGCGCTTGATTCTGGAGCCAATGGAGCGAATCGAACGCTCATCGGTTGCCTACCGTGCAACTGCTCTCCCATTGAGCTACATTGGCTGGAGCCGGAGGGGGTAATCGAAACCCCGACCTCCGCGGTACGGGTGCGGTGCTCTTCCGCTTGAGCTACTCCGGCATGGAGCGGGTGCGGAGAATCGAACTCCGTTGACCGGACTGGCGATCCGATGCCCAACCAATAGGCCACGCCCGCAGAAGCTCTGGAGCGGACGGAGATAATCGACATCTCTTCTCTGAGTTGGAGGCCCCAGGGCACACCCTATATACCACGCCCGCTCACGTCATACTTCTCGTGATGCTTATTCAAATGTCAAAGACCTGCGCTGAGACACACTTTCGGCGCGTCGCTTCCAGCCGGAAGCAAGTTAGACAATGCCTCAAAGGACCGATAAAACAAAAAAAGCGGGCGGCCATTTTTGGTGGCCGCCCGCTTCTTGAAATCGGAATGTTATTCCAAGACGGTCAGGTCACCTCGCGCGCGACGTGATTCATGCGCCGCGTACCTTTCGCTTCGGTCCCGAATTGGATAACGTATATCACGCAGTTACATCCTAAGACACTTTGCGGCATATTTCAAGCCATCTTAAGGCCTTTTAATAAACTTCACATCAACTGCCGCTTGTAGGTCAGACTCGGTTGGCGGAGGAGGAGGGAATTCAACCCTCGGTGGTCCTTGCCGGACTCACGCCAGTTTTCGGGACTGGTGACTTTAGCAACTCGTCCACTCCTCCGTGCGAAGAACTTTGGAGCGCCGCCGCGGATTTGAACCGCGCACACCGAGTTTGCAGCTCGGCCGCTCACCACTTGCTGTTGCGGCGCCTGGCACCCCGGGGGTGATTCGAACACCCAATTGCGGGTTTGGAATCCGCTGGCCTCACCATCGGCAACCGGGGGGTGTGGTGCGCCCGGCTGGATTCGAACCAGCACTGTACCGCTTTTGAGGTGGCTGCCTCTGCCTGGTTGGACTACGGGCGCATGGTAGGCTCGGTCGGATTCGAACCGACACTGGACGCGGTCTGAGCACGTCGCCTCTGCCAGTTGGGCTACGAGCCTGTGGTGTTCGGGGCGAGACTCGAACTCGCAACAATGCGGCTCTCAATCGCACGCGTCTGCCAAATTGCGCCACCCGAACATTGGTGGGCAGTCAAGGATTCGAACCTTGGATGTTTCCCTAAGGGTTACCGGGGCTACAGCCCGGCGCTTTCAGCCTCTCAGCCAACTGCCCAAACACGAATTGTCAAAGATCTGGCGGAAGGCAGGCGACTTGAACGCCTACGTCCCGTGGGACCCTGGCTTAGCAAACCAGTGGGATACCAATTACCCGAGCCTTCCAGGTACAAATTGAATATGTGGATTTAAAGGGAGACTACAGACTTAATGAGAGACACCAAGCCTGTCCGACTGAAAGTCGGTACGATAGGAGGCCGCGACTCAAGAAATGTCGCATCTATGACCACTGTACAACGAGATCGTGATTTCGTCAAGAGCTAAGCTGACCAAGTTCATTCCGATACTCGGCCGCCGTATTCCCGTTCGCACTCCCGCCAGTAACCACAGTACCGGCGTGAACAGAACGGACTGCTGCGACGCGGAACATAGATGCCATCTCTCATCGCTTCTTGAGCCATCGGATAAATCGTCTCAGCATACCGGCGCTCCTCTGGACCTATCTGACAACTGTGCTGCACAAGTTGCACTGTAGTGGTCTTCGTGACCGTGTCTAGCCGACACAGTCCGATCGCGCCTGGCGTGATCATCGAATACGTCGTCAACTGCAGGTTGTACTCCGGTGTGATCCCAGCCGGGCGACGGGTGGCGGTCTTGCAATCGATGATGCGTCCTTCAACGTCCAACAGATCCACAAAGCCCTGCACGCGCACGCCGGCGATCGTTCCCTCGACGGGCAACTCTACCGCTTTGGGCTGGACTGCCGGCGCGGCGTCAGCCATGTACTTTGCGACGAGCAGTTGTCCAGATTCGATCAATGCCGTCGGTTCCTCGTCTTCGCGAAACTCGGCATCCTCCGCTGCAATCGCGAACGCTTCACTGAAAGATTCCTGCAGCGTCTCGCTCGGGAGGTCCTGTTTAGTTTCGATCTTTTGACGGAAGTTGGCCGCCAATGCGGAATGAAACGCGGTGCCCAGCGCCAACGCTCCCGTCGCCGGTTCTCTGAGCCCCAGGGCATACCGGAAGTACCACTTCGCCGCGCATGACAAGAACGTGTTGACCTGGCTGGGGGAGAGTAACTCCCCCAGCGCAGTGTCGACGACCGACGCGGTCATCTCAGGCCTCCTTCTCGCGCATGTTGGATGAACAGGCTGAGCGCCATCGCGCGCAAGTCTTCGCTGCCGAAGCGCACCGAGAATCCCTTCGCGGCGGCGTACTGTTCGGCCGCAATAGCCGCGTCAATGCTCGACGCGAGTGCACTCTGCAAGTGCGGCAGAGCGTGGCCATTTGCAGTTTTCGGGCTGGCGTGGCCGTTAGTGTTGCCATCTGGCGGTGGAGCCTCCCCAAGAGGCCGGCCGTTCGTGGCATCGTCCTTATTCACCTGCCACTCGATGAAGCGGCGGTTGCCCTGTTTGCGTTCTGCCTTGCAGATCGTGAACATCTCGCCGGGCTGTATGCCGAGTTCAACAAGTTTGCTTCGGACTACCGGCGGCACGTACATGACGCGTTCGTCGGCTAACGTATACATGATTTGGTCTCCGAATCGGCCTTCAACTTGGAGACCGTCGGCGTACGCCAATGCAGCCGTCACCGGAACATTGGCCTGGAATGCAATTCTTTCGCGCATCATTCATCTCCTTTTTGGGTTGTGGTCTGAGTAAGCCGTTCCTCAGCTGAGGAACGGAAAGTCGTGAGCAATTGCCATCGCTGAACAAAAATCCGAATGCGGGCTAGTCCACAGGATCTAGTCCGCGTTCAAGTCCTTGGCAGGCACGGACATCGCGCATCTCCGGCAACAAAATCGAAATCGAACGGAAAGTCAAAGGGAGCTACGCGAGGTTTATTGGCACGGCTGCGTTCTTTGGCAGCGGTCCGCGATAATCTCGGTGATGACCAAACAGGAACTTGAACGCAGGTGCTCCGAGATGAGGGCCAAGTACGCTGAACCTCGGAACGGCGCCCCGCCGACCACTGTGGTCGCTCGGTCACGCGCGGTGACCAAGCGTGTTGTGCCGCCGCCCATAACGCCCGCCGTGTTTGAATGTGGCTTTCAAATCGAGCGGCCGCATCCCCTGGTTCGCGCGAGCCGAGCGGGACTTCGGGATGTCCGGGTGGACTACGACAACTTACTCGACATCGCCGGTCCTGACCGCTTGGATCTAAAGGTAAGCCGCGCAGCCCTGCCACGGGCCCTTTGGATCATGGACCGATTCATAAAGCGGTTTCAGGCGGAGGGCTACCAGGTCGGGAGCCGCGGCAGATCCACGACAGTCGTTGGAGAAGGGAAGCATATTCCGGTACGCATCCGTGAGAGCGTGAACCGCTCCGAGAAACCGAAAGTTGAGCGTGAGTATTCGTGCCACCGATACAACTATGCCCCCAACGGCGTTCTCACATTCCACGTGCTCAATGAAAGGGGTTCGGCCAGGAAGTACTCCGACTCGGTACGGTCGCGGCTGGAAGACAAACTGGAATCGGTGCTCAAGGGAATCCGCGAGGAATTCGCGCGGCTCAAGTGCGCCGAGGAGGAACAGCGTGCGCGCGAGATGATCCAGCGATTCGAACTGAAAGCTGAAGCAGCGCGCGAGCGCGAACGCCTTGGCATGCGCCAGCGTATTGAGAGCCTGTTGGCGGATGCCGATGCCTGGCAGAAGAGCCAGCGGATTCGCGCGTACCTTGCAGCATTCTCGGCCGCGTTCGAAAAATGGTCTGGGCCAATCGATCCCGCGAGCGAGGTCGGCAAGTGGCTGCAGTGGGCCAAGCGACACGCGGACAGCCTCGATCCACTCTGTCCGGACATTTGAAGCAGAGTGCTGAGCGATCAGCCGAGCACATCCGCATTGTGCACAGGCGCGTAACTCTATTGGATCTCCGTTTGACACGTCTTGGTCGGCGCGCAGTCAGCACACTGCATTTGGCGAGGGAGCTGGTTCTCCGGGCGTATGAAGATCGGCCCACTGACCACCAGTCAGTCTGCATTTTCCAAGACCCCTCCAACGACGTCCAGCATGAGAAGTCGGCATTTGTAAACACAAGACTTATGCGTCCAAGGCGCTGATACAAGGCAACCTAACTCACTGATTCCTCGTGACCACCTCCCGAATCCGTCGTTAATGGAATAAACAAAACACCATCTGCCGGAAGGACAGGAGACGCTGATCGGAACTGCCGTCCGGGCCGGAAACCGTCCGCCGCCTGTACTTATGCCAAATAGTCGTTTTAGGGCGGGATTCTGACACGGATCGGCCGCACTCCTGGGCCGCGGACATCCTGCGAGGGCCGAACTCCCCGAGGGCCATAGCCGAGCTTTTGCATACTACTGCGGTATGGCGTCTGAGGTGCGCACGCTAGCATGTCCCCCCCAACGCCGGCCCCCCGGGTCCCAGCCTGGTCCGGCAGATGGACAAGCTCTGAATGCCGCCGGCCCTGCGGTCAAACGGTGATCGCAAGACCCCGGTGCATGACTCGCCAGGAACCATCAATCGCGCGCGGAAAACGTTCGTAAACGCGGCGCTTACCAGGGAGGATCTATTGCTCAAAACGCCGCGGCTCCGGGCCGGCCACGCGGGCCAAGGTATGAGATGGCGACTAACATTAACCGACCAAGTGGCCTAACGTCGCTTCTATCTAATCGTCGTCTTTTTGGATCAGCCGTTCGTAGAAGTGGTCTCCCTCGACTTGATCTCGTATTTGAAGCTGTCCGGATCGAGGCTGTCGAGCCGACCATCGGTCGTTTCAGCCTGCGGATATATGAGGAAGCCGACTGGCTCACCGGCCGATGTTGGCAGTGCGACGTCGTGCGCGAAGTTAAACGCCATCCAGTTCATCTCCCAGGACCCGAATAGCCGAGCGCGCGCCTTCTTCACAATCTCGTCGTCAAGCGACCGATTTCCAGGTGGTTCTTTCCAGCACAACCTTCCGCACGTCAGCGGGATCTACGGGAACCCAGCCGTGACCGCGGGGGTGCACTTCGGCTCGGCAGTGCTGTGCTTTCGTGATGTTTTCCGACGAGGTCTCAAGGCTTTCGTATTCCAGTTCCGATCTGGCGATGCGGATGCCATACACGTCGCGCGCTGGGAGGCCCGCGGCACGGGCCAGGCCGACGTAGAGCGCGTTGAGGTCGGCGCATTTCCCACCCAGATCCCTGGACTCCAGCATGAAGCGGATGTCGCCGCGGCCGCAGCCGCGTATTTTCGAATCCCGAAACGTGTTATCGACGATCCACTCGTAAATTGCGCGAGCCTTCTCGATGTCGGTCTCCGCACCTCGCGTGATTTCGGTGGCCGTCGCTCTCACGATGCCGTCGGTCGGCAGGAGCTTGGTAGGTCGGAGAAAATGCTCCAACTCCGCGCGGTTTCCGCTTTCGGCGCCTCGCCGGGGCGCGGAAAGATCGACCGCATAGTTCCTTGTCGCGACCCGGCTTGTGAGCGTCAGGACTGGCTTCACGCCGGCTGGGAATTCCGCTGCGACGATTGCGAGCCCGTCGGCCCTGACTTCCACGATCCGTCCGGCGCCGCCCTCGGCTCTGAACTCGTTAGAGAGCGTCTTCTGGAAAGGCATCTTACGGCTGAGCGACGCTGGCAGCCACACTCGCGTTGCCCCTGGAGATTTGAGGATTTCGACGCGCGTTTTCACTTCGAACGTGCGCCAGCCGTCAGACGTTGCGCCCTCGGCAAGCAGACGCTCCGCTTGCGGGAACGCGAGGCTGGCAGTCACAGCGCCCGCGGATCGCACAAAATTCCGGCGGTTCATAGACGAACCCTTTCGACCGATTCCTTAACTCACCGCATTGTACACTCTGCCGCACGCAGGCGTTTTCACCCGGCTGGATCGTAATATCTGTAGCATCGACATGTGCGCCGATCTGACCGCAAGAGCCGCTCAGCCAGTCGAGCCGTCACGGGATCTTCAGAATAGTAGCTGCCGCAAAGCAGCCTCTAACTGAGATGGTTCGAAGCCAAACGGACCGGGCTCACTCTTGTACACGAGCCGTCCTTCGCGGTCGATCAACATCAGGCGATCGGGCCAGCCCGTATAGAGTTGCTCAACCGAGTTGTCGATGCCGTCAATCAAAGCGGGGAAGCGGATTCCCAACCGGCGAACGCAGCTTTCCGCGACTTGGAACCGTTCCCCGTCCGTGCGCGGGTTCTGAAACACGACGCCTTCACGGACGTTGCTGCGCATTTGCCAGATGTCGCTGGGGTGCGCCTCCTGAATGTAAATCGCGTAGAACGCCACCCTATCGCGATAAGAATCGTATAGCTTGTTGAGCGCGGGAACCTCCCGGCGAAATGGCGGTCAAGTGTAGCTGCCGAACACAAGGACCACTGGTTTCGAACCGCGAAACGACGAGAGCCGGACCGTATCCTTGTGGTCGAGTGTCGGCAGGCTGAAGTCTGGCGCAGTAACGCCCGGGCGCAGGACGCCGGCGCGCGCATGTGTCCAGAGTGCCTCGAAAGGCAAAACCATCATGAGCGGGGACGGGGTCCGCGCCATAACCCGCCCAAAGAAATCGGGCGGCTGCCGCATGACCCAGAAAAAGATTGCGGATAGGGAAAGATAAACGAACAGGAGAGACGCCGCAGCGACGGCCAGAGAGCGTGCAATCCGTCGGGGCAGTGGATTGGCGGGCACCGTGCTCACAACCCCATCTCCCGTTCGGCCAGGCGAGTGCCTTCCACGCGCGCCCGAATTTTCGCGAAGGCAATCTCGCGCGCCGTGGAGACGTCATCGGCGAAGGGGGCGAAGCCGCAGTCGTCCGTGGTGCCCAGCCGCTCTGGCGGGATAAACGTGGCGGCTTCGAGCACGCCAGCGCAGACCTCTTGGGGCGACTCGATTCTAGAACTGATCGGATCGATCACCCCGATGAAAACCGTCTGATCCGGATGCACAAACTTCTTGATGAGCCCCAAGACATACTTCCGGTCGGGTTCACTGGCGAGTTGCAGGTAGAATCGTCCAGCCTGGAGGGAGAACAGCGCCGGCAACAGCCCCGCATAGTCAACGGAGGCGCTATGCGTGGAGTCACAATCGCCGCCCGGACAACTGTGAACCCCAATACGGGAACGCTCCACAGGAGTGAACCGTCGGAGAACCTGGTTGTTCAAGTCAATGAATTTCCGCAAAACGCCGCCGCTCGCATCTAGTTTAAGCGATAGTCTTCCTTCCGTGAAGTCGATTTGCACGCAATGCGCCCCGGCATTGAGACAACGGCGGATATCCGACTCAGCTTCGTTAACGAGGTCCATCTCGAATTGCTCCCTCCGGTAGCCAGGAATGGATTCGCCGGGATACAGCAGGCTCAAGGCCGAGGCTGAGATCACAGCCTGCTTCACCGGAAGACGTGTCAGTCGCCGCGCGTCGATCAGGTAAGTTTCAGCGTAGGTCCCATACCGGAAGGGCCCGCCGGTGAGCCTTGGAAGCTGACGCGTATGCCCGTCGGCGAATGAGATCGTAATGCCATCAGCGGCCAGATTATCGACACCGGTTAGTGGATAAGTCGCGAAGCTCGGTTTAGCCTGTTCTCCGTCCGTGAGCACGGGCGACCCTGTGTGCTCGAATCGGCGGATCGTGTCACGCACGGCGGTGTCGAGAGTCTGCTCATACTCAGGTGGCTGAATTCTGCCACTACTCAGCCTCCCAAGCGCTTCGATGAGTTCCGGCGGCCGGGGAATACTGCCGATCGGTTCAGTCGGTATGGGCACGATACGTTTTCTCCTGATCTATTTGCTGGCAAAACACTTACAATGAATTCAAGTATCGCGCCATCTGTGGTTCGAGTTCCATAGCAAGAAAGCACTAGCAGAAACGACCAGCGGTCGGCCAATCGGGCGTAGTGATTACCTGGGACGGGATTCTCCCATTCTTCGTTTCTACCTGAAGCCACAGCCGGTTGTAGTTGGCCTCCGTGATGGGTTGTTGCAATTCGAAATTGAAATCCTTGCGCCCGCCGTAGTGCGCCGGCGCCAGGGTACGATTGGATCTTCGAGGTCAACAAGCCAGCGAGCACCTCGATGAGCACTCCGCACCGCTGAAGTGCCAACTCTCTCTATGATTGGTATGATTGGGTCTGCAATTGGAGGTCCGGCATTTCGAGCAGGCGTCGGAACGCATCGACCAGTTGCGGGGAAGTGGGACACGCTTGTCCTTCGGACCCTCGTGCTTGGTTCCAAGCGCGGGCTTAATGATCGCCATCGGCCGCACCTTCGTGAAGGCTGGATACCGATCACGCGTGGTGGTGAGGCATTCGTGCCCGCTCGGGTTTCGATGCCGTCATTACCGTCATTACACTGAGGTACGAATACATGAATATCGTCCGCACCTTCGCTCTCGCCCTGTTACTGGCGGGTGGTCTTTCCGCTCAGGCGCCGGCCAGCGATGATTCGATCTGGAAGCAGTACTTCGCTTGGTTTCAGGAAGGCGATCCCAACGCGAATACTCCGCAGAGATATCGCGCCAAGCTGATTGCCGAAGGTCTGACGGAGGCTCAGGCCGATGAGCGGCTGGGAGTTTTGAGGAATCTCTCGGCGCAACACCGATCCGACTTTGTCGCACTGTTCTTCGACCGCTTCTACACGGCGCCCGTGGCTGCTTTCAACACGCAGCCGAACGCGTTTCTCGTCAGTATGACTACCGACCTGAAACCCGGGACGGCTTTGGACGTCGCCATGGGACAGGGACGCAATGCGCTATATCTCGCCGCCAAGGGCTGGCAGGTGACCGGTTTTGATATCGCCGAAAAAGGTCTGGAGGCTGCGCAGACAGCAGCCACGCAGCGCGGCCTCCACATCACCACGGTTAAGAGCAGCTATCAGGACTTCGATTTCGGTCATGAAAAATGGGACTTGATCGTATTCAGCTACGCCTGGGTGCCGCTCGCCGATCCAGCGCTAATCGAACGCGTGCATGCGGCGTTGAAGCCGGGAGGGCTGGTCGTGATCGAGCACCCGGCGGAAGATCCGCTCAAGCCGATGGCCCAGCGGGAGGGGCCGTCGGACCCAACTGACGACATCAATACGCTCGTGAGGGTCTGGACAGCCGGCTTCCGCATCCTGCGCTACGAAGATACCGAAGACGTATGGGACTGGCGCATCCGAAAAGCGCGGATACTGCGCCTGCTTGCCGAGAAGTGGTAGTGTCCGCAATTCGAATGCAACGCTCTTTCGCCCGGCCTAATGGCCCGTCGGCCAATCGGACGCGATGATCACCTGGTATGGAATTCTCCCGTTCTTCATTTCCACTTGAAGCCACAGCCGGTTGTAGTTGGCTTCCGTGATGGGTTGTTGCAACTCGAAATTGAAATCCTTGCGCCCTCCGTACTGCGCCGGCGCCAGTTCGAGTGTCGTGATGGTCAACTGAAACGGCCCGGAGCTGCTGATGCCGGCGATATCCGTATACCGCCAGGTGCGCGACTCGCCCAATCCCTGAGTGCGGTATGCAATCGTCTCCGGCGTCAGTTCGAGCGTCCCCTGCGAACCTGCGCGGCCCACGTGCTTCACGGGCAGCGACCACACCGGTCCGGCCGGCGGCGGCTGCGTCGTCTCCGCTATCAACCGCTGGTCCATGCGATCCTTGAGCAACGCATACAGTTCGGCCGCCGGAACCGCGCCGCTGAATTCGTAGCTGCGTTCCGTTCCCGGAAGCCTGCCGTTTTCGTAGGTCGTCACCACGATGCGGTCCGGCGCCAGCTTGAGTTGCCGGATCTGGCCGAGCTTCCACTGCCACCCGTGGCTCTTTGGTCCCGCGAATCGCACCCCGCTTTCGCTGACCTCGAGCGTCCCCTCGCAGCCGCCGCGCAGGTGCCGGTGCCGCATGGGAAACTGTGCCGCCGCCCCGGCCATGGCCCACGCCAGAATCGCTAGAATCAATCCGCCTGTCTTTTTGCTGAGTGCCATTTCCAAACCTCGTAAATTGCCGGATAGACCACCAGCTCCAATAAGAACGATGTAAAGATGCCGCCGATCATGGGTGCCGCGATGCGCTTCATCACGTCCGCACCCGTTCCGTGCGACCACATGATGGGCGCGAGGCCCACAAACATGGTGGCCACCGTTATGAATTTCGGCCGGATCCGTTTCACCGCCCCATGAACAATCGCCTCGCGCAGGTCCGCATGGGTTCGCATGAGCCCCGCCTGCCGCCGCTCCTCGAAGGCCAGGTCGAGATAGAGCAGCATGAAGACGCCCGTTTCCGCGTCCACGCCCATCAGCGCGATCAGCCCCACCCACACACCGATACTCATGTTGTAGCCCAGCAGGTTGAGCAGCCAGATGGCGCCGACCGCCGAAAACGGCACCGCCAGGAGAATGATGACGGTCTTGGCGGTGGAGCGCGTGTTGAGATACAGCAGCAGGAAGATCAGGAACAGCGTCAGCGGTAGCACCACTTTCAAACGCTCGTGGACGCGCTCCATGGCTTCGTACTGCCCGCTCCAGACGAGCGTGTAGCCCGGCGGCGTGGCGACGTTTTCGAGCACTGCCTGTTTGGCCGCCGCCACGTAACTCCCCACGTCGCGTCCGGCTACGTCGACATAAACGTAGCCGCTCAGCATGCCATTTTCGTTGCGCAGCATGGCGGGACCGGTGGCCAGTTTCAGAGTCGCAATCTCCGCTAGCGGAATCTGCGCTTTCCCGCCCATCGCCGGTACCAGCACGCGGTTCAGGCGCTCGATCGAGCTGCGCGAATCGCGGTAGTAGCGCACGTTGATCGGGTACCGCTCGAGGCCCTGGATTGAGGTGCTGACGTTCTCGCCGCCGATCGCCGATACGACTACCGCCTCGGCATCGTCCACGCTCAACCCGTAGCGCGCCAGTTGGTCGCGCTTGAGATCGAAATCGAGGAAATAGCCGCCGTTCACCCGCTCGGCGAACACGCTGCGCGTCCCGGATACCCGCGGCAGCACGCCCTCGAGGGCCGTCCCAATGCGCTCGATTTCCGCCAGGTCCGGACCGAAAACCTTGATCCCCACCGGCGTCCGCACGCCCGTGGTCAACATGTCAATGCGGGCTTTGATCGGCATCGTCCAGGCGTTCGATACGCCGGGAAACTGGAGCGCGCCGTCCATTTCGTCCACCAGTTGCTCGGTCGAAATGCGATCCGGCGTGATGCGCCCGCACAGCGGCTTAATCGACTCCGGCCATCGGTCGTACCATGTCGCCACGCGCCGCCACTGCGATTTCGGCCTCAGCGTGATGACCGTTTCCATCATCGAAAGCGGCGCTGGATCGGTCGGCGTTTCGGCGCGGCCCGCTTTCCCCAGCACCCGCTCCACTTCCGGGAATCGCATCAGGGTCCGGTCTTGCATCTGAAGCAGCCGGCCCGCCTGCGCCGCCGAAATTCCCGGCAGCGTGGTGGGCATGAACAGCAGTGTGCCTTCGTCGAGCGGCGGCATGAACTCCGATCCCAGCCCTTGATACACGGGTATCGTCACCACCACTAATGCCACGGCGCCCGCCAGCACCAGCCACTTCCAGCGCAGAGTCCATTCGACCACCGGGGCATACAATCGCATCAGCGCACGGCTGAGGGGGTGCTTTTCTTCCGAGTGGACCTTGCCTACCAGCACGCCGTTGACGATCCACCCGAACCAGCGCGGCCAAATCTTGAAGCCTTCTTTGCGGAAGAACAGCAGCCGCAGCGCCGGGTCCAGCGTGAGGGCCAGCACCGCCGCCACGATCATGGTGAAGTTCTTGGTGTAGGCCAGCGGCTTGAACAGCCGGCCTTCCTGCGCTTCCAGCGTCAGCACCGGCAGGAACGAAACCGCGATCACCAGCAGCGCGAAGAAGCTCGGGCCGCCGACTTCTTTCACCGCCGCCACAATCGCCCGCTGGTAGTCGCCGGCGCTCCAGCTCGCGTCCGCCCCTTCCAGCTTTTTATGGGTCTGCTCCACCACCACGATGGCCGCATCCACCATCGCTCCCACTGCAATCGCGATTCCGCCCAGCGACATGATGTTGGCGTTGATCCCCATGAGGCGCATCGGCACGAAGGAAATCAGCACCGCCACCGGAATGGTGACAATCGGGATCACAGCGCTCGGCACGTGCCACAGGAAGATCAGGATCACCAGCGCCACCACCGCCAGTTCCTCGATCAATGTGTGTTTCAGGTTGTCGATCGAGGCCAGAATCAGCTCCGAGCGGTCGTACGCCGTCACCACCTTCACGCCGGGCGGCAGGCCCGGCTCCAACTCCTTCAGCTTCGCCTTTACCCGCTCGATCACGCGGAGCGCGTTCTCTCCCTGCCGCATCACCACAATTCCCGAAACGGTTTCGCCCTCGCCGTTCAGATCCGCGATGCCGCGCCGCAGGTCCGGACCCAATGTTACTGACCCCACGTCGCGCACAAGGATCGGCACCCCCGCCGCGGTGACTCCCAGCGAGACTCGCTCCAGGTCGCTCACCGAGCGCGCATAGCCGCGCCCGCGCACCATGTACTCCCGGCCGGTGAATTCCACCAGCCGCCCGCCGACGTCGTTGTTTCCCGCGCGCACCGCCGCCACCACTTTGTCGATAGTTACTCCATACCCCGCCAGGCGGTTGGGATCCACGGTCACCTGGTACTGGCGCACGAATCCGCCCAGCGGCGCCACTTCCGCAACGCCCGGCACCGCCTGCAACTGGTAGCGCAGGAACCAGTCCTGTGTGGATCGCAATTGCGCGAGGTTGTTTCGGCCGGTCGTATCCACCAGCGCGTACTGGAACACCCAGCCGACGCCGGTCGCGTCCGGCCCGAGTTGCGTCTCCACTCCCTGCGGCAAGCGGGATTGAATCTTGGAAAGGTATTCGAGCGTACGCGAGCGCGCCCAGTAGATATCCGTGCCGTCTTCGAAAATGATGTACACATACGAGTAGCCGAAATCGGAAAACCCACGCACGTCCTTTACGCGCGGCGCTCCCAGCATGGCGCTAACCACCGGATAGGTCACCTGGTCTTCGATGATGTCCGGGCTGCGGTCCCATTTCGAATAGACGATCACCTGTGTGTCGCTCAAATCGGGGATCGCGTCCAGCGGAATGGATTGGAGCGACCACCAGCCGGTCAGCGCCGCCGCCGCCACCAGCAGCAGCATCAGGAACCGGTTGCGCGCCGAAAACTCGATCAGGCGGCCGATCATTTCACCGTCCCGCCGGGCGCCGCTTTTAACAGGCTCTCCGAATCCAGCAGGAAGTTGCCCGAGGTGACGATGCGCTCGCCCGCCTTCAGTCCATCCAGGATCTCCACCCGGCCGCCCGCGTGTTCTCCCACGCGCACCGGGCGCGGCTCCAGATTGGCATTTCCGAGATCCACATAGACCACTTGCCGGTCGCCCGAATCAAGGACCGCGGATTCCGGAGCCATCAGCCGGCGCGCGCCACTGGTATGAATCTCCACTTGCCCATACTGATCCGGCTTCAACTGCCCGTCTGGATTGGCGAACTCAATTCGCACCTTCAGCGTGCGCGATGCCGCGTCCATGCCCGGCTGGATGTAGCTCACTCGGCCATGAAAGGTCCGGCCCGGCAAGGCATCCAGCGTGAGCGTGGCCGCCTGGCCCAGCCTCACACCCGCGGCCTCGTACTCGAATACGTCCGCCATCACCCACACGGCCGATAAGTCGGCCAGCGTGTAAAGCGCCACGTCCGGTGTCACACGCTGCTTAGGAAACGCGTTGCGCTCGGTCACGTAGCCGGAAGCCGGCGCGTAGACAGTCAGGTACTCGATGGTCTTTCCCGTGCGCCGGACTTCGTCGATCTGCTGGGTGGAGATGTCCCACAGCTCGAGCCGCTTCCGCGCGGCCGCCACCAGGTTGTCGTTGCCCGCCGCGATCGCCGGCAAGGCTCCGTCACGCATGGTATACTCCGCGCTCAGCGCCAGCAGATACTCCTGCTGGGTGGCCAGCGCGTCTGGGCTGTAGACCGTCGCCAGCGCATCGCCCTTCTTCACATACTTGCCGGTGAAATCGGCGAACACGCGGCCGATCCAGCCCTCCAGGCGCGTCTGCACCTTCACTATCTTGGTTTCATCCAGCGTCACGCGCGCCGCGGCATGAATCGTATTGGCGGTGGTTTCGTATTCCGCCGTGCCGTACTCGACGCCGATCAACTGCTGCTTTTCGGGCGACACCTCGACCGCGCCGGCCGCCGTGTGGTTCGGCAACTGATCGCCTGCATACACCGGAACCAGCTTCATGCCGCAATCGGGTGCGATCCCCGGCTTATCGGACTTGTACCAGGGATGCATCGGGTCCACCCAGTAGAGTACCTTGCGCTCGGCCGAATCCGCCGGCGAGTGGTGCCCGCGCCAGCGCTCATAGCCCAACCCGGCTAAAAAAGCCGCTGCCGTCACCAACACCACCAAGGTCGGTTTCATCTCGTTTCCACTCCCGTCAGTTCTTCGAGCTTGGCCAGCGCAATGCGGGATTGCACGATCTCCTCGTGGTCCGTTAGTGTATAGTCCACCACGCTGATGAAACTGGTAAACGGCGCGATGAAATCGCCGCGCCCGGCTTGGTAACTTGCCAGCGCGGATTCGTACGCCAGCCGCGCCTCCGGAATCACCGTCTTCTCGTACAGATTCACCAGCTTTAGCGACGCCTCCGCCGTGCTGTATTGCTCGCGAATTTCCGCCTCCACCTCCACCAGCGTCGCCGCATACTCGTGGCGCGCCTGGCTGGCGCTCGCCTCCTGCCCGGTCACCTCTGCACGCTGCTTGCGCCAGAAATACGCCGGCAGTTTGAAATCCACCTGCGCCTTCCACAGCGGCGGCAGGCCGCCCTGGTTGAAGTAGCCGCCCGAGAGGGTGTAGTCCGGCGCATAATCCTTGCGTGCCAGGCTGGCCGCCAGTTCGCTGCCCTGCACCACATCCTTGCCGCGCTCCACCAGCGGCGAGTTCGCCCGCGCCTGCAGCAGCATCTCTTGGAGAGTCGCCGAAATGGGCACAGCCGTCACCACGCCCGGCACCTCGATCCGCCCGCCCTGCGGCCGGTTGAGGAGAGCGTTGATTTCGATCTGCCTGGCCGCCCGCGTCTGCTCATACCGCACGCGTTGCGTTGCGTAAATCGCCAGCTGCGTCTGCGCTCTCAGAATGTCCTGCTGCGACCCGCGGCCCGCAGCGTAGCGCGACTCGGCAGTGCGCAACATACCATTGAGTAGTTCCTGTTGGCGGTCCAGGTAATAGAGGCTGTCCACCGCATGGTTCATCAGCTGGTACGCCTGCTTGAGGCGCCACACCACACTCAGCCGCGTGGCCCGGTATTCGCTGAAGGCCGCTGCCGCCTCTTTGTCCGCGATCTCGCCACGCAACCTGCGCTTGCCCGGCGCCGGCACTTCCTGTGACACCAACAGTCCGATGTAGCTGGTCAAGTAGATCCCTAGTCCCGACCCCGGCCACGGGGCTCCGTTCGAGGCCCAAGCCAGCGAAAGCTTGGGGTCCGGCAGGCTACTCTCGCTGGCCGGCCTTTGCCGCAGCGCTTCCACCTTCTTCTGCGCCGCCAGAATCTCGCGGTTGTTGCGCAGCGCCTCTTCCACCAGCGTGGATACTGGCTGCGCCCCCGCGACGGGCGCCAGCCAAAGCCAAATCCAATAGCGAACCCTCATTCCCGTTCACCAACCCTGTTTTTCCCGCTTCGCCGAAGGGGCAGCGCCCAATCAGGACACCCACGAGCGACGCGAGGCGTGAACCGGATCACCGAATGTCGACCGCGCGGATTGCGTCCGGGATAAACGAGCGGTCGACGAGGTCCCGCATGTCGGCTCGCTTCTCCAGAATGCCCGCTCGCAGCGCCATATCGGCAATCTCTTGCAGCTCCACGTCGGTCGGATTGAGCATGCGGTAGCTGACCCGGTCTGGCGGCTCGGTTAGAACGTGGCGGATGAGCGCTTCATCCTGGCGGAAATAGGGCGCGACCACGCTGGCAGCGCGGACGCGATGGGTTTCCGCCCATTCGCCGCTTTCCGCGATGCCGCGCACAAGATCGCGGGCGACATCCGGACGCTCCCGGATTAGCTTTTCGTTCACCACCAGCACGCAGGAGATGAAGTGAGGCCAGATGTCTTTGGCATAGTAGAGCACTTTGCCGCTGCCATCTAGTTCGGCTTTCGCGCAATAGGGCTCACCCACGAAATACGCATCGATCGCCTTGGAGGCCAACGCTTCGGGCATATCCGGAGGAGCCATCTCCACGAAACGAATCTCGTTCGGCTTGACACCCTGATCCTCCATCAGCTTGTGAATCACCAGATTCTGATTGCTGTATATGCTCGGAATCGCGAAGACCCTGCCGCGCAGATCGCGCAGGCTTGCCGCCGGCAGGTCCCGGCGCACCATTACCTCCGATCCATCGCGATGGCCCAGGTAGAGAATCTTGACGGGCAAGCCCTGCTCCCGCAGCTTCATTGCCAGAGGCGCAATCAGGAAAGAGGCATCCAGCCTTCCGGCCTTCATGGTTTCCACAACGGTGGGAAAGTCGTTGAAGCGCTGTGACACAAACTTTGTCATTCTGCTGGTTCGCGTCGCGAAGTCGGTCACCGGGCATGTCAGATGACAGGTCACCGGCAAGAACCCGACCGTCAGTTGCTGGCGGGCCGCGATTTCGCGCGCGCCTCCCTGCTTCCACGGCTCGTACCGCAGCACACCAAGTACCGCCGTAAACAGGACTGCTCCAACCGTCCATCGTGCTGCATAATAGTGACGCATAATACCTCCTACTTAGTGCTGGCCAGCGCCGCTTTCGACGTTGAGTTCAGCCAGAATTCGGCGCACCGCATCGACGACCTCGGGGTTTGTGGGCTCCCGGGGACGAGGCGTCGAGATAGTGAACTCATGACGAATGCGGGCAGGGCGTTGGGTAAGTACAACTATCCGATCCGCGAGCTGCGCGGCCTCCTCGATGTCGTGAGTGACCAGCACCGCCGTTCTGGGCATCTCGCTGAGCAGCCGAGCCAGCTCGTTACGCATGCGAAGACGCGTCAGATAGTCCAGGGCTGAAAAAGGCTCGTCCATCAGCAACACGTCGGAACCGCCGGCCAGCGCGCGGGCCAGTTCCACAAGCTGGCGCATGCCGCCGGATAACTGGCGCGGGTAGTGGTGCTCGAAGCCTTCAATGCGAATGAGCCGCAGCAAGTCGCCGATTTGGCGCTTGCGCTCGCGCCGATCGCCGATGTGACGCAACCCCAAAGCGATGTTCTCGGTCACGGTCGCCCACGGAAACAAACCATCCTCCTGATACACCATCCTCACCTGGCCATGGCATTCGACTGAGCCTAAAGAGGGCCGCTCAAATCCGGCAACGAGGTTGAGCAGCGTCGTCTTTCCGCAGCCAGACGGCCCGACTACGGCGACGAATTCCCCTTGCAGAATGCCGAGCGAGAGTTCGCGAATTACCTCGACTTCGTCGAAGAAAACAGAGACGTCCGTGAGTTCCAGGCACCCAGTCATAGAGGAGGTCGCCTATCTCTCATAACCCCAGCGCACACTGGGAACGTTGGTCAGTTGCACCAGAAGGCGATCGATAAGGACGCCAATGATGCCGATGACAATCATTTCCACGACCAGCAGATCGGTGCGGAGCCCGTTGCGCGCGTCCATCACGGCAAAGCCAAGGCCGTCGCGACCGGCAATCATCTCTGCGGCGACGTCGACTAACCACGCGACTCCCGCCGTCACGCGAAGGGTGGTGATTACCTGAGGCATGATAGCCGGAAGCGTCACGCGGGTGAGTTTCTCGAATCGGCGCAGTCCGTAGTTCTGAGCGACGTGGAAATATACCAGCGGAATAGTTCCAACGGCAGCCATGGTGGCGAGCACCACCGGAAAAAAGACCGAAAGGAAGATCAGAAACATGGCGGCGGCGTCGCCGACTCCGAACCAGAGAATGGCGAATGGCATCCAGGCCAAAGGAGAGAGATTACGGAAGAAGTTTGTCATGGGCAGAAAGGCCAGACGGGCGGAGAGCTTCTGGCCCATCCAGACGCCGGCAGGAATACCCAAAGCCACCGCCAACAGGAATCCGCAAGTCACGCGAAATAACGACGTAACGCTGTCGCTGAGCAGCCTTCCGGTGGCGATCTCCACGCCAAAGCCGCGCACCACCGCCAGCGGCGACGGGAACGCACTCCGGTGGAAAACGCCCGCCCTCCAGACCACAGTCCAAACGACGATGAAGATAGCGGCGACCAGCGCGGGAAGCAGAAGGGCGCGAACGGTATTCCTGTTCTCTTTCATGTTGAACCTAGCTCTGGGAGGCCGGTCCCGCGCTTAGACGGCAGCACCAGGAGAACGGCGCGCAGAGCGATCGCACTGGAGCAAACGAACCCAAAGAAATGAACCGGGGTTAATGGGACAAGACCAGCCGATCCGGCATAGAAGTATCGCTTCTGCCGGATCGGACGGAGCGGCCGGGGTTGGAACGGCCTCCCTGCGCATCCTACTTCTTTTTCAGGAGCGCAACGATTTCCTCCTGGTTCTTGACGATGGTATCCAGCGTGGCCTGGTTCTTCTTGATGGCCTCTTGGTTGGCCTTGATGGTTTCCTGGTTCCCTTGGATGTGTTGTTGATTGGAGAGAATCGTCTTCTGGTTTTCGATGATCTGCTTCTGATTCGCGATAACGTCGCTTTCAGGCATTGTGCATCTCCTGTTTAGTACCATGCGGAAACGTCGTGATGCATCTGACAGTAATTTGGCGTTTCCGGTTGGCCTGCCGAATTTTCTCACCGGCAGCGCGGGCTGGTCAATACTTGTTTTTAACTACGGCTCTCCACAAACTGCGGCCGCCGATTCCCGGATCGGCGGCGATGCGCAGTCCGTTGAGGGCTAGTGCATTTCTACTATTGTGACAAATAGTAATTACAGATACGATACTCTTCAATTGAGGAGCAGCTAGGCGATTCAGCGTCCGGCGATCAGTCTCGCCCTAAACGACACTGAAGCCTAACAGCTACGTCGAACACCCGTTACAGGTGAGTGCGGGAGTCGTGTGTTCGCAGGGTGCCACCCCCAATCACGGGCCTCGATTCCTTCGTTGCGGGACGTTTCGCTCGAACTATGTGAACTTGAGTGAGGCCTTATAATGTTCAGACTTACAGCAGGTATTGCCATTGCGTGCGCGTCTCTTTGTGCGCAGAGTAACTTCGCGACGTTGAGTGGAAGAATTCAGGATCCATCGCAGGCGCCCGTTTCGGGCGCACGCATCTCAGTGACGGCCAAAGCGACCGGCGCGGTCCGCCAGGTCGTCACCAACGGCGAGGGTCTGTTCGAATTTCCGAATCTGCTTCCGGGCGGCTATTCGGTTCAGGTCTCCGCGCCGGGATTCGCCGTCGAGACGCGCGCCGTCCTGCTCGAAGTCGGCCAGAATATGGCTCTCGATCTGGCGCTCGCGCTCGGCGAGAAGCACGAGACCCTCGAAATTGTCGAGGCCGCGGATCTGCTGCGAACGCAGGACGTCAGCCTGGGCGAAGT
>Ga0187851_10000315_pt1 | contig 50305 bp, 50 predicted proteins | sample June2016WEW_6_10_FD_132997 | JGI IMG/M metagenome (GOLD analysis project Ga0187851, IMG submission 132997) | Peatland microbial communities from SPRUCE experiment site at the Marcell Experimental Forest, Minnesota, USA - June2016WEW_6_10 | ecosystem: Environmental > Terrestrial > Soil >... | reverse complement strand
TACGCGGCCGGCGAGATGGCGCTGGGCGCTGGCCAGGGCATGTCTCAGGGAGGCGGGGCGGTCTCGCCCGCCTTCATGGCCGCCGGTTTCGGCCTGGGCGGGCAGATGGCCCAACCGGTCCAGGCCGCTCCGGCGCCGGGGCCCGGCTTCCCGGGCGGCGGGGGTGGCTACGCCCCGCCCGCCCCGGCTCCCGCCGCGGCGACGGTCCAGTGCCCCAAGTGCCAGGCGGTCAGCCCCGCCGGTGGCCGGTTCTGCCCCAGCTGCGGTGGCCCGCTGGGCACCGCTCACTGCACCGGCTGTGGAGCCGAGCTGGCCGCCGGAGCCCGCTTCTGCGCAGGGTGCGGGCAGGCGGTCGGCGCCGCGCCGGCTCCCCCTGTCGCACCACCCGCTCCACCGCAACCGCCCGCCGGCTGAGGCCGCGCCCGCCGTCCCCAACCGGTCGCCGGAGCCGTCTCACACGACCGGCGGCCGGGTGGTTACGATTTCGCCGTCCGCAACAGGGAGAAGAGCCATGGTGGAAGCCGTCGGCCAGCGCGTCGAGTGCCAGTGGTGCCACGGCCAGAACCCGGTCGACGCCCAGAGCTGCGCCACCTGCGGGGCGCCTCTCGACGTCCGCAACCTGGTGTCCGACTCCGGGTGGCGGGAGGCCCCCCGGCTGCGCGACATGACCGAGTTCCACTTCGGGTCCTCGTCCTGCCAGGTGGAGGGGGAGCTGGTGCCGGTCGCCGAGATCACCCTCTCGCCCCAGGACGGCATCTTCTTCGAGCACCACGTGATGCTCTGGAAGGACCAGACCGTGCCGGTCGGCGTCATGCCCCTCCAGGGGATGATGAAGCGATCGTTCGCGGGGATGCCCCACATCATCACCACCGCCCGCGGTCCGGGTCGGATCGCCTTCTCCCGTGACGCCACCGGCGAGCTGGTGGTCCTGCCCCTCCATCCGTCCATGGAGCTGGACGCCCGGGAGCACGCCTTCCTGCTCGCATCCCACACCGTCCAGTACTCGTACACGCGGATTCAGGGAATGCGCACCGCCCTCTTCGGAGGGCAGGGCATGTTCATGGACCGCTTCATCGCGGCAGGGCAGCCGGGGCTGCTCATCCTCCACGGCTACGGCAACGTCTTCGAGCGCACGCTCGCGGCCGGTCAGTCGATCCTGCTCGAGCCCGGGGCCTACCTCTACAAGGACTCCTCAGTGCAGATGACGGTCGAGAGCCAGAAGCTCACCACCGGTCTCTTCGGGGGGACCGGGCTGCACATGGTGCGGATGACCGGGCCCGGGCGCCTCGGCATGCAGTCGATGTACGTCCACCACGCGACCGAGTAGCGGCGAGATGGCCTCCAACCCGCCGCAGCCGCCGGGCCAGGGCTCTCCCAACTGGGGCTCCCCGGCCAATCCCGCGCCGCCTGGGCAGGGTTCCCCGAACTGGGGGACGCCGGCCGGCCCGACGCCGCCTGACCAGGTCCACCAGGGCTGGAGCCCTCCGCCCGGATCGCAACCGCCCCCGCAACCCGGCATGCCGTTCGCTCCGCCGGGCATGCCGTTCGCGCTCCCGCAGCCGCCACCCGCGATGGCGCAGCCGCCCGCACAACCCGCGGCCCCGGCCGGCTCCTACACCTGCGCCTGGTGCGGGATGTCGAGTCAGAACCCCGGCGGAAGCTGCCCCTCCTGCGGTGCGCCGGTTGACGTCCGGGCAATTCAGGACACCTCGGGATGGACCCAGCTGCCCGCGGTCAAGGACATGGCCCGGATCCAGTTCGGCCAGTCCACCTGCCAGATCGCGGGCACCGTGGTCCCCGTGGCGGATGTGTCCCTCGACGGCGGCGAATCCGTCTTCTTCATGCACCACACCCTGCTGTTCCGCGAGGACGGGGTCAAGATCGACACCCTGAAGCTCCGGGGCGGCTGGAGCCGCATGCTCGCCGGGATGCCGTTGGTGATGGTCCAGGCCAGCGGCAAGGGGCACATCGCCTTCAGTCACGACGCGGCCGGCGAGATCGTCGCCCTGCCCATCCAGGTCGGCAGCGGGGTCGAGGTGCGCGAGCACACCATGCTGATCGCCAGCGGGGCCACCGCCTACGACTGGGTGATGAGCGGGATCTACTTCACCACCCTCAAGGGCCAGAACGAGCAGGAGACCCACTACCCGATGGGCCAGTTCCTGGACCGGTTCTCGGCGCCCCGAGCTCCCGGGCTGGTGCTGCTCCACGCCAAGGGCAACGCCTTCGTCCGGCGACTCGGGCCCGGGGAGACGATGCTCATCAAGCCCACGGCGCTGCTCTACAAGGATCTCTCCGTCTCCATGCACCTCCACTTCGAGCACCCGGCGGGCGCGTACCAGTCCTGGCGGTCGTGGGGAAACCGCTATCTCTGGCTGCGCTGCATCGGCCCGGGTCGGGTGGCTGTGGAGTCCGCCTTCGTCCCGGTGGAGGACCCCGGTCTCGACCTGATGGGCAGCTCGCCGGCCACCCGCCAGCAGTGGTGAGGGACGGGCACACCGTCTAGGGCTCTCCCCGGTCGCCTTCGCCGCGATCGGGGATGCCCGCATATACTCGATCGATGCCGAGGTCGATGTGGCGGGGCGCCATCAGTTTCGGGATGGTCGCCATCCCGGTGCGGATGTACCTCGCCAACGAGTCCAAGGGGGTCTCCTTCCGCCTCCTCTGCCCGCGGGACGGCGCGCCGCTCCGGAACAAGCGCTGGTGCCCCGTCGAGGAGTGCGAGGTCGGCTGGAACGACGCCGTCCGCGGCTTCGAGGTCGGCAAGGACGAGTACGTGCGGATCGAGGACGAGGAGCTGGACAACCTGCCCCTGGCCACCACCCGGACCATCGAGATCCTGGAGTTCTGCGACGACTCCGAGATCGACGCCGGCGTCTACGTCAAGGGCGCCTACTACCTCGAACCCGAGGCCGTCGGGGTCAAGCCCTACCAGCTTCTGAGGAAGGCCCTGGAGAAGACCGGGAAGGTGGCGGTCGGCAAGGTCGCTCTGCGCGATCGTGAGCACCTCTGCCGTCTCGCCCTCCACGAGCGGGCGATCCTGCTCAACACCCTCCACTGGCCGGACGAGATCCGTGACCTGGGCCAGCTCGCCCTCCCCGACGCCGAGGTCGAGATCCACGCCCGGGAGCTGGAGATGGCGGTGATGCTGGTCGAGAACCTCGCGGCGCGCTTCGACCCCGCGCGACATCGGGATGGGTATCGGGACGCCGTCGAGGGTCTCGTCGAGGCGAAGCTCAACGACCGGCCCCTGGAGCGCATCCCGTCACCACCACTCGCCCAGATCACCGACCTGATGGCCGTCCTCAAGGCGTCGGTCGAGGCGTCCGCCCGGCAGCGGCAGGCGGCCGGCGGCACCGAGGCCGAGCCGGAACGGGCCACCGGCTCCGCCCGCCGCCGCCGCGCGTCCTGACCAGGGTGCGCCCGACCGCCGACCGGCGTAGGCGTCCCAGCGCTGACGGCGCCGCTCTTCCGCTCCGCCTCCCCGTCCCTCCGGCGGTGCCGGGACGGGTCCTTCCGGAGTTCTCGGTCCCCTGCGTCGGAGCCTTCGACGATCCCGACTTCCGCTTCTCGATCGACTGGGACGGCGCCCGGACGCTCCTCTTCGCCTCCCCCGAAGCCATCCGCCTTCAGAGCGAGACCCTCGCCGACGTCAGCGACCGGTACCCGGAGATCGTGGCCGCCGCCCTGCCGCTGGCACCCCGCTCCGCCGTCCTCGATGGAGTCGTCGCCGTACTCGACCCGTCCGGCTGCCCCGATCTGGTCGCCCTGGGGGAGAGGATGGCCCTGGGGGCGGCGAGCCAGCAGAGGCTTCCCGCCGTCTACCTGGCCATCGACCTCCTCCACCTCGACGGCAGGGGGATCATGGGGCTGGCCCTGGACCGCCGGCTCGAGCTGCTCCGGGGCCTTGACCTTCCCGACCCGCGGATCCAGGTGCCCGACTGGGTCGTGGGTGAGGGGGAGGCACTCGCGGAGGCCGCCGCCGCGCGCCACCTGCCCGCGCTCCTCGCCCGTCGGGGGAGCGCCCACTATCACCCCGGGGTGGCCTCGCCGGAGCGTCTCCGCATCCCCCTGCAACACCGGGCCCACTGTCTCGTGGTCGCCACCGACAGGGTGCTGGGTTCCACCCACCTTCGCCGCCTCCGGCTGGCGGAGTACCAGGGTTCACGGCTGACCGAGGCGGGGACGGCCGAGATCGCCGAGACGTCCATGCTCTGGCGGTGGGCCGCGCCGGGCGGCCGGATGCGGTCACCGCTCATCGCCACCGTCGATTACCGGAGTCGCGGCGCGGACGGCGGCCTGCGGGGTGTCGAGGTCGTCACCCTGCGCGACGACATCGACCCGGTCTGGTGCATCCGCCGGGACTCGGTGCCGCCGCCGCCCAGCCAGCCGGTCCCGGCTCGTGGTTTCCGGCCCACCGTTCTGAGCGCCCTCCCTCTCGAGGTGTCACCCGCTGTGGGATGATCGGCCCATCGGTTGACGGGAGCTCCCCGCCTCAGTGCGATCGGCCCGTCCCGACGAGGCATCTGCGGTGCCCATCCTCATGTGTCCCCCCACCCACTTCGGGGTGGTCTACGAGATCAATCCCTGGATGCACGTCGCGAGCCCCGTCGACCCCCTGCGGGCCACGGACCAGTGGGAGGCGCTGCGCGCCACCTATACGGACCTCGGCGCCGAGGTCGTGCTCGCCGACCCCCTGCCCGGGCTTCCCGACATGGTCTTCACGGCCAACGCCGGGGTGGTCTGGGGCGACCGCATGGTGCTCAGCAGATTCCGGCATCCGGAGAGGCAGGGGGAGGAGCGCCCCTGGCGCGAGCTCTTCGCAGACCGCGGCATGCGCGTCCTCGACACCGGAGGCATCCCCTTCGAGGGTGCCGGGGACGCCCTCTTCTTCGGGGACAGCCTGGTCTGTGGGTATGGCTTCCGCTCCGAGCGGGCCGCGATCCCCCTGGTCGCCAGGGCACTCGGTGTCGACGTGGTCGAGCTGGAGCTGGTCGACCCGCGCTTCTACCACCTCGACACCTGTTTCTGCGCCCTCGACGCCGGCACCATCCTCTTCGTACCGGCGGCCTTCTCCCCCGCCTCACGCGAGCGGGTGCGGCGCCTCGCCGGGCGGGTCATCGAGGTCCCCGACGGCATCGCCGCCGGCTTCGCCTGCAACGCCATGGCGATCGGCGACGTGGTGATCTCATCGGAGGCCGTCGAGGGGTTGACCGACCAGCTCCGGGAGGCGGGCTACCGGGCGCTGGGTCTGCCCATGGGCGAGTTCATGAAGTCGGGTGGCGGAGTGCGCTGCCTCTCCCTCCCCATCCCCGAGATCACGGGACGTGGGGGTCCGGGAGAGCCGTCCGTCTGACGGCGAGCAGACGGTCGGGGCGGTGCGGAAACATGTGCGGAAGGCTGTGCACAAGCCTGTGGAAAAGCCGCCCGGAGGGGGATGACCGGGCCAGCTACTCCGACGCCATCAGGTCGAGGACCGTGCGCTGGTACTGCTGGGTGTCGAGGAACAGGCCGTGCTCGGCGATGCTGGCGTCGCCCTGGTAGTAGGCGGCGAGCGCCTGGGCGGTGTCGCCCCCGTGCATCCAGATCAGGTGGCCGATCAGGAGGGTCCCGGCGGTCACGTTGTCCTCGGCGGTGCGCAGGTTGAGGGCCCGGTGGGCCAGGAACTGGGAGACCCACTCGCCGGTGTAGGGCTCGATCTGCATCAGGCCCACCGCTCCGGTGGGGGACGCCAGGTCCTGCCGCCAGCCCGACTCCATCCACGCCACCGCCTTCACCAGTCCCGGCTCCACCTCGGCCTGCTGGGCGACGTGGCTGAGCAGGGCGTTGACCCGGACCAGGCGGCCGGGGACCTGGATCTGAGCGCCGGCCGGAACCAGCGCGTTGACGTTGAGCCCGTTGGCGCGGGCCAGGGCCGTGGGGTCGACGCCGTAGCGCCGGGAGATGGTCCAGAGAGTGTCGCCGGCGGTCACCGTGCAGGTGTCGAAGTCCTGGGTGCCCGCGACATAGGAGGGCAGGCTGCGCGATGGGTCCGGGATCTCGAGCAGCTGGCCGACGCGGAGCGGCCCGGGGGCGCCGAGCTGATTGGCGTCGACGATGGCCTGGACCGAGGAGCCGTGGCGCAGCGCGATCCCCGTCAGGGTGTCGCCGGGCCGCACCACATACGTCGAGGCCATGACCGCGGTGGGTGCGGCGGCGACGGCAGTCATGCCGAGCGCTGCCAGGGCAAACCGAGAGCGTGGGGACATCAGGATTTCCTGCTGGGACGTTGGGTGGGACCGGTGGGGGACTGCACCCCGCTCTTCGTGGTGCGCACAGAGAGTATCCGCCTGCAACGATCCGGTCAACCGACGTTCCAGGTTTGTTGCACATTGTCATGAGACAGCCCCCGATGTGACGGCGCAGCCCCTCACAGCGCCCAGCCTGAGTTGCCTGGGCCCGCGGTACTGGGTGGTACGCTGGGCGGCATCATGCCCCTGCCGCGCGAGCCGCGCCTCAGCCTTGCGCTCCCCCTCCGGGGAGCCATCCTCGGTGCTCTCCTGGGTCTCGTGACGTTCACCGTCGTGGCGCTGATGTGGCATGCCGGTGCGACCCACGCGGCCGCCACCACCGCCGGCTCCGCGCTCTTCATCTCCCTCTTCTGTCTCGCCCTAACCGTGGTCTTCGGTCAGCCCCCACGTCGCCGCCGGGCGCGCGTGCCGATCAACCGGGCCGTCCCCCACGAGTGGTGGCCGCGGGAGACCGATTCGGTGCAGATGTTTGCGGCCTGCGTCGGAGCCCCGCTGATCGTGGGTGTCGGCGCCGCGATGCTGCTCTTCCACTGAGACCAGCGCTGCAGGCGGCGAGGCTGCGACACCCTTCTCGTCCGCCCCGCCCGAGGGAGCCCGCTGTCGATGCCGTCGTCTTCGACTTCGACGGCACCCTGGTTGCCAGCCGCTTCGTTGACGAGGCCGCGGTGGCCGCATTGGTCGCGTCGGATCCCGCAGCCGCCGCCGGCGTCGAGACCTTCTGGCGCCATGAGGGGGAGCCCCTCGTGGACCGCATCGAGCTGGCCTGGCCGGGCCGGATCGCGGAGATCCTGCCGCTCTTTGAGCGCCCAGAGGCGCCCCGTCCTTTCCCGGGGATCACCGCGCTGCTAAAGGAGCTGGACCGGGACGGCCTGTTGCTCGCGGTGGTGTCCTCGCGCCGCCTGGCAGCGCTGCATCGCGGCCTCGATGCCACCGGCCTCGGGAGCCACTTCCCGGTCGTGATCGGCTTGGACGACGTCACCACACCCAAGCCCAGCCCCGAAGGGCTGATCCTGGCGCTGGGGCGGCTCGGAGCGTCCCCCGCACGGGCCGTGTTCGTGGGCGACAGCGACCACGACGTGGAGGCGGGCCGGCGCGCCGGGGTCATCGTCTGGCGGGCGGTCTGGGGCCTGCCCGTCGCCCCTCCGGCGCCGGCCCATCCCAATGGGACGCTGCTCCTCCACCGGCCGGAGGAGGTCGTCGAGCAGCTGCGGCGGCTCAGCCGCCCCGAGGCCTGATCCGTCTCAGCCGCGGGCGAGGATCTCACCGCCGACGACGATGAAGACGGCGTCCGGGAGCGCCCCCCAGGATCGCCAACCGGCTGCCACCCGCTCCAGCTCCGCCCTGGTCGCGATCCCGTACTCGACGGCCTGGTGGGCGAAGGCCGACGAGGTCGTCCGCTCGGCCCACAGCTCCGACCACCAGCCGCGATCTCTCGGGGTGGCGAAGGTCCAGTTGGAGGTGGAGTACTCGATCTCCTGAAAACCCGCCTCACGCGCCCAGCCCAGCAGCCGTCGGCCCGCGTCCGCGTCGGCACCGTTGCGCCGCGTCACCGCCAGGTAGATCTCCCGCCAGCGGTCGAGCAGGGGGGCCGGTGGCGACCACACCATGGCGGAATAGTCGCCGTCCCGTGCCGCCACCACGCCACCCGGACGCACCAGGCGGCGCATCTCGGTCAGCGCGCCCACCGGGTCGCGCAGGTGCTGGAGCACCTGGTGGGCGTGGACCACGTCGAAGGACCCCGCGGCGAGCGCGGCGGAGCGGAAGTCACCCACCGCGAAGGAGAGGTTCGTGGCACCCACCTTCCGCGCATGCGCCTCTGCCTCGGCGATCACCTCCGCGGAGACATCGACGGCCAGCACCTCACCGGGCGCCACCCGCGCCGCCAGGTCGGCGGTCAGCGTTCCGGGGCCGCAGCCGACATCGAGGAGGCTCATCCCCGGTCGGAGGTGGGGGAGAAGGTATGCGGCCGAGTTCTCCGCGGTCCGCCACCGATGGGAGCGCAGAACGGCTTCCTGGTGCCCGTGGGTGTAGGTGTCGGTGGCCTGGCTCATCCGCCTCGCGATCATCTCAGACGGGGTCCGGGGCACCCACCTCGGCACGGTGGGCCCGGCCTCGGGGGAACCGTCAGCCGTCCCCCAGCACCCCGATCACCGCCTCCCCGTAGCGCGACGCCTTGGTGGGACCGACGCCGCGCAGCTGGAGGAGCTCGGCCATCGAGGCCGGGTCGCGGTCCGCGATCTCGCGGAGGGTCCTGTCGTCGAAGATGGTGAACGCGGCGCGCGCCTCGGCTCTCGCCAGCTCCAGCCGCCAGCGCCTCAGGCGTGCGAAGCGCAGCTGCCCGTCCGGGTCCAGGTCGGCAGGCGGGGCGGTGCTGGTTGCAGCGACCCCGGGGGTGGATCCGTGCCGGCGCCCCGCGGCGTGGGGTGGTGAGGCCGGCCCCTCGGGGCGGCCGGCGCCCGGCGATCCGGGGAGGAACACCGTCACCTCCCGCTCCCCGCTCAGCACCGCCCGGCCGTCCGGCGCCAGCCCGAGGGTCGGGCGCTCCCCGTGGCCGCGCAGGACCAGCTCCCGTTCCACCAGCTCGACGAGCAGATCCCGGACCGCCGCCTCCTCCCAGCCGGCCAGGGCGCCGAAGAAGTCCAGCTCCCGCACCCAGGGGCGCTCCCGGTTCCAGGATGAGTCGGCGCCGCGGAGCATGGCGGCAAGCCGGGTGCCCCCGAGATGGCCGTCGAACCGGGCGACGGCCCGGAGCGCCGCCCGCAGCGCGGTCTCGGGGACGGGCCGGTCGGCGGCCCGAGGGGAGAGGCAGTTGTCGCAGGCGGGGCAGCTGCGCGGCACCCCCTGCTCGCCGAAGTAGTCGGCGATGCGCGCGTGGCGGCACTCGCGTGAGGTGGCGTACGCCATCATCTGGTCGAGGCGGGCCAGGGCCGCCTCCTTGAGGCGCCGGCGTTCCTCGAAGTCGACAGGCGCTCCGCTGAGGCGGCGCACCTCTCCGCCGGGGAGCAGGGCGCCCGCGTTCTCGAGCAGTCGCATCGATGCCTCCACGGCCCGGCGGTCGAGGCTCGGGACGAGGCCGGCCGGCTCCCCCAGGTCCCACCGACCGGCCCGGAGAAGCGCCCGGTAGACCTCGCGCACCACCTCCCTCTCCGGGTACGACTGCTCGATGAACAGCTCCTGGAGGCCGCGGTCGGCGGGGTTGTAGAGGAGCAGGCAGCGGGCGGGCAGGCCATCCCGGCCGGCGCGGCCCGCCGCCTGGTGGTAGTCCTCCAGGCAGGCCGGGAAGTCACGGTGGATGACCTGGCGGATGTCGGGGATGTCCACCCCCATCCCGAAGGCGGAGGTTGCCACCACCACGCGGAGCCTGCCCTCGGTGAACGCCGTCTGGACCTGGCTCCGCACCGCGCCGTCCAGCCCTCCGTGGTAGGCGGCGGCGGCGATCCCGTCCGCCCGGAGCGCCTCCGACGTCTCCTCGCAGTCCCGGATCCGGCCGCAGTAGACGAGGGCCCTGCCCGGCACCTCGGCGATCGCCCGCGACACCGCGCGCACTTTCTCGGCACCCTGACGGCACCGCTGAACCTCGAGGGTGAGCCCGATGCGGACAAATCCGGTCACCACGGTGAAGGGCCTGCGCAGCGCCAGGCTCCGGCTGATGTCCTCGCGTACCTGGGGTGTGGCGGTGGCGGTGACCGCGGTCACCGGAGGCCGCCCGCAGGCGGCCACCGCGGCGCCCAGGCGGCGGTAGTCCTGGCGGAAGTCGTTTCCCCAGCCAGAGATGCAGTGGGCCTCATCGACGACGAAACGGGCGATCCCGAGGTCGGCGAGGCGCTCCTCGAAGCGCGGGGTCGCCAGGCGCTCGGGGGCGAGGTAGAGGAAGCGCAGCCGGCCGTTGAGCGCTGCCGCGAGCGCCTCACGCTGCTCCCCCGCCTCCTGCTGGGAATGGATCGCGGCCGCGGCCACGCCGGCCCGCCGGAGGCGAACGACCTGGTCGGTCATCAGGGCGATCAGGGGGGAGACCACCAGGGTCAGGCCGGGTGAGGCGAGTGCTGGGACCCAGTAGGCGACGCTCTTGCCAGAGCCGGTGGGGGCGACGAAGAGGACGTCCCGGCCGGCCTCGGCGGCCCCGATGACCTCGGCCTGACCGGGGCGCAACCCCTGGAGCCCGAAGACGTCCCGGGCCACTCCCAGAGCGGCCGCGCTCGGTGCCGGCCCCACCTCCTCGCTCGTCACCTTCTCCGTCTCACCCGCTCAGCCGAGGCGGCCGGAGATGGCCAGCTCGGCGATGACGTAGCCGATCCAGGGGAGGGCGGCCACCAGCAGCCAGCCGCCGTGAGCACGGCCGCCGCGGAGCAGGCCGAGCAGGTAGAGGCCGGTCGCAAAGGCGCAGGCGGCGCTCAGCAGTCCGGCGGCGCCCAGCTGCCAGGTGGTGAAGCTGATGCCGACGAAGCCGAGGATGCAGGCCTGGAAGGCCGCCGCCCCGGCCACGTTGCCGATGGCCAGGCCGTCGTCGTCGCTCCGGATCCAGAGCACGCTGTTGAGGCACTCGGGAAGCTCGGTGGCGAAGGGGACGGCGACGACCGCCACCAACAGCGGGCTGAGCCCCAGGCTGGTGGCCGCCGTGTGGATGGCGTCGACGAAGAGTCCTGACCCCACCGCGAGCAGGATCGCCCCGGTCAGGAGTTGGGCCGCCACCACCGCCCAGGGCGGCGGGCCCGCCCGCCGCCGGATGAAGTGGAGCGGGTCGGGCGCACCCCTGCCGGCTTTCCGCTCGCCCAGGGTGGCGCGCGCATAGCCGGCGTAGAGGAGCAGGAGGAGCACCCCGACCACCACCCGCTCCGGCCGTGAGAGCAGGGTCGCGGCCACCGCGCAGCCGAAGGCGCTCAGGAACACCCCGAGGTCGCGCCGGACCTGGGCCGGCTCGGCCTGGAGATGGCGGGCGCCGGGTCGGGTCAGGACGGCCGCCCCGGTGATCGCCCCCCCGAGGGTGAGGAGCAGAAACGAGGACCCGAGCACGGCGCCGATGGCGATCTGGCCGGAGCCCGAGGCGCCGCCGACCAGGGCGACCACCACGACCATGGTCTCGGGGAGCGCGGTCCCCAGAGCCGCGAGCAGGCTGCCGGTCGCTCCGGACCCGAGGTGGAGGAGGTGGCCGGCCCATTCGACCGCATTGGTGAAAAGCTCCGACGCGGCGGCGATCAGCACCAGGGCGCCCAGGAAGAGGAGGGCGGTCACGGCCGCCGTCGTCGCGTCAGGGCATCCACCGGGGTCTGGAGCCAGCTAGTCCCGAAGTTCATCACGTGGCGCATGGTCACCGGCTGGACGCGACGGACGGGTGCCGCCCCCTGGCTGCACGCCACCGCATCGCGGATCCGCTCCCGGCACCAGGGGAAGGTCGTTCGTGGCAGCGCGTTGGGGGAGAAGAAACGGACCGACCAGGCCTCGATGCTCCGCCGGGCCCTGCCCCCCGTGATCTCGCCCAGGAAGACGGCGTCTCCGGCGCTGCGCAGCCCTTCCCAGGTGTAGACGCCGACCAGGCCCAGCACCCGCACCGAGTGGCCCGTCTCCTCCTCGGCCTCGCGCCTCGCGGTGACGCCCGGGTCCTCGCCGGGTTCGCAGTGCCCGCCGGGCAGCTCCCAGCCGGGCGGCCAGGGGCGGAACTGCAGCAGCACCCGACCCCGGTGGAGGATGACGAGCTGGGCCCCGCCCACCGGCCGGGGCTGGCCGTCGACCATGAGCGTCGCGAGAGGATGGCGGGGGGGCCGGTCGTGGAAGAGGATCCGAGCCAGGCGGGTGCTGGACGGTTCACGCCGGCTCACCGGGCCGCCGCCGCCCCGCTCGGCTGGTCACCCCTCACCGGGGTGACCGCCGCCCCCCCTGCATCGTCGCCGCGATGCGGGCGCCCCGCGCGCCTCAATCGACGATGACGCGGCGCGGTCGTCTGGACCGGACCTGGGTCGTGGGGGCGCGGCGTCCCCGGGAGCCGGTGCTCGCCGGCTGAGTGCCGTGCTCGAGCAGTGCCGTGATGCCGAGCACCACCTCGCGCTGAGCGTTGAGGAAGTGGGACACCGCCTCCGGGGGCACTAGCTTGCCCAGCTGGCGGCCGGCCTCCTCGAGGACCCAGAGTGGGATGGGGTTGGGGCTGTCACTCATCTTCTCGATTCCTCCGAAGGCGCTTCGCTCATTGCCGGCTGTCCGTGAACGTGACTCGCAGCAGGCCGCCGTCGAGCCTCGCCCTGCTCACCTGCTTGCCATCGAGGATGCGGGGCAGGGAGATCTCCCGCTTGTAGGCGCCCACGGTGACGTAGAGCTCTCCCTCGTTGTGGCGGACGTCCACCTCCTCTTTGGAGATGAAGGGGAGCTGGAGCTGCAGCTCGTAGTGCCCGTCCACCCGGCGCAACCGCTGAGGCACGGTGTGGTAGTAGACGCGGGACGGGTCCTCGTCGCCGAAGACCGCGCCGGCCAGCTCCCGCAGGCCCTCGAGCCCGACGATCTCGTGGTCGAAGAGCTTGGAGCGGCGGATCGGGATGGGATCGAAGAGCGACTCCACCGACTCGTTGTACCGGTCCTGGATCTTTCTCCAGGAGGCGAAATAGGTGTCGGTCACCTCCGGCGGCAGCACCCGGTTCACCACCACCAAGTCGGTGAGGTAGTCATAAAGGCTGAGGTAGGTGAAAGCGCGCTGGGCCTCCTTGAGCACCATCTTCTCGAGGTTCAGGACCAGGCGCACCGTGCAGGTCTTGGGGTCACCCAGGATGCTCTTCATTCCCTCCAGGTCGAGCAGCAGCCGCTTGATGTGACCGAATATCTCGTCCGGGGGAAGCGGGATGGAGATGAAGGGCTGCACCACCGGCCGGGCCACCTTCATCACCGCCCGGGAGGCCGGGAAGAGCCGCTGCAAGTACCAGCGCGCAACGTCCGGGAAGGCGAGCAGCTGGAGCGTCTCGCCGGTGGGGGCGCAGTCTACGATCAGGGTGTCGTACTTGCCCTCGGCCTTGTGCTGGCGGATCTGCATCAGGGAGGCGATCTCCTCCATCCCCGGCGGCGAAGCCAGCTCCTCGGCCACGATGTCGTCGACGCCCTGGGAGGAGAAGAGCGAGCTGAGGTAGATGCGGATCCGGTCCCAGTGGCTCTCCAGCTGGTGGAGTGGGTTGACCTCCTGGGCCCAGAGGTTGGTGTCGACCTTCTTGGGGTCCTCGCCGAGCGGGAAGTCCAGCGAGTCTCCGAGGCTGTGGGCGGCATCGGTGCTGATCACCAGCGTCCGCTGTCCGAGCTGGGCGCAGCGCACCGCAGTGGCGGCTGCGACGGTCGTCTTGCCGACCCCGCCCTTTCCCGTATAGAGGATCACACGCATCCGCGCAGCCCTCCTGGCTCAGTCGACGACGTGGCTGACGATGGCCCAGGCGATCAGGATGAGGACCACCATGAAGGTGGCGATCACGGCGACCCGGCGGAGGTCGGACGGGACGTAGGGGACGCGATCGAAGGGGATCGCCGGATCGTCGGTGTCCAGGGGCTCGACCATCGCCGCCGCGGTCCCGAAGCGCGCGCTCTTGGCGGAGGCGCGCTGCTGCCGACTCGCGGCGATGCTCGACGCGGACGCGGGGGTGACGCGCTCGACGCGGCGCCGGGTGGGCTCCGTCAGGCCACCGGCGGCCGCCGCAACCGCTGTCGCTCGGGGCGGGCTCACCTCGACGGCGTCGGCCACAACCGTCCCGCTCGCCACGCCGGCGAGCGGCGCGGAGGCGGGGTCCGCGACCGGACGCGCCGGTGCCACGCCGGTCGGGCGGCGGGCGGCGGTGCGCTGCTTCTGCTTCCTGGTCTTCTTGGCCATGTCCAGCCGCGAAGCGTAACAGGGGCGACGGAGCCCCTGGCATCTGCAACGGCACCGGCTGACGCCCCGGCCGAACCGGGCGCCCCTGGTACCCTCGACCCGAGATGACCACCCAGGCACATCCGGCACAGCGGACGGGGCTGATAGACCGCTACTCGGCCCTCTTCATCACCCTGGCGGCGGCCCTCTGGGCGGCGGACGCCTACTTCAGGCCCGAGCTCGTCAACCAGTGGAAGCTCTCCGCGAGCGAGATCGTCCTGGTCGAGGACCTGCTCATCAGCCTCTGCTTCATCCCGGTCATGCGGCGTGTGGTGCGGGAGCTGCGCACCGCCGCGTGGCGGACCTGGCTGGCCCTGGCCGTCATCGCCGCCGGCCCCCAGGCCATCGCCACCGTCCTCTTCACCCGTTCTCTCACCTACGCCTTCGCCCCGTCCCTCAGCCACGCCGCCAGCCTGGGGGTGCAGTCAGAGGTCTACCTCCTCTACCTCCTCCAGCCGGTCTTCGGGGCGACCCTCGCCTGGATCGTCCTCCGCGAGCGCCGGCGGCCCGCCTTCTGGCCCATCGCCGCCGCCGCCCTGGCCGGCGCGGCGCTCATCGTCTTCTCCCAGAGTCCCACCGCCCCCCAGGCACAGCTCCAGGCCGCCCTCTTCGTGGTCGGAGCCGTGGCCCTTTGGGCGCTGGGGACGGTGCTCGGGCGCTACGCCCTCTCCGGCATCTCCTTCGCCAGCACCTCGGCGATGCGCTTCGTCCTCGCCCTGCCGGTGCTCCTCGTCCTCATGCTCACCGATCGTGGTGTGGCCGGCTTCTCCCAGTATTCGATCGGCCAGCTCCCGAGCTTCCTCGGCATCGCCCTGATCCCCGGCCTCATCGCCATGGTGCTCTACTACCGCGCCCTCTCCAGCACCCCCGCCTCGATCTCGAGCTTCGCCGAGCTGGGTTACCCCGCCGCCCTCTTCCTGATCTTCTCGCTCCCCGCCCCGGTCGGATTCGGGTCGCCTCTGAAGCCGCTCGAGATCGCCGGCGCGGTGCTGCTGGTCGCCGCCGTGACCTCCCTCAACTTCCTCAAGCGCCAGGAGGTGGTGAGGACCGCGCGGCCGTCCGAGTTCCGCTCGGCCTCCGAGGTGACCGAGATAGCCAGCTAATCCGCCCGGCCGGTGGTCAGGGGCTCCGCGTGGAAGCCGGCGCCCCGCAGCAGCGCGAGCGCCCGATCGACCGAGGCCGCGTCGATGGTGAGGACCAGGGCGGCATGGCGCGTGTCCGAGTGCTGCATGGACAGGTCGAGGATGTTGATGTCGTGGGACCCCATCAGGGTGGTGACCTGGGCGAGCACGCGGGGCCGGTTCTCGATCGGCACGGCGAGGTCGACGTTGTGCCCGGTCTGCTCGATGAGGAATCCGCCGAGGGTCTGGTAGGCGGCGCCGGCCTCGGTGAAATGGCGCTCGGTGGCGGGGCGGTCGTCGATGTCGCCGCCCAGCCGGCGCATGGCCTCGTCGAAGGAGCCGAGCACCTCGTGGATGGCGCCCGCGTTCTCGGCCAGGATGTCCGCCCAGAGGGTCGGATTGGCGGCACCGACACGGGTCAGGTCGCGGAAGGAGGGGCCGGCAAAGGAGAGGGCGTCGGGAGAGATGCCCGAGGTGACCTCCAGGAGCGCGACGGCCAGCAGGTGGGGGAGATGGGAGAGCGCGGCTACGAGCCGGTCGTGTCGCTCCGGGTCGACCGCCGTCGGCACCGCGCCGAGGTCGTCGCGGACAAACTGGGTGACCCGCGCGTAGGCCTCGGGGAGGGTGTCGCCTGTCGGGGTGATCAGATAGCGCGCGCCCTGGAAGAGGTCGGCGCTCGCATTGGCCACCCCGCCCAGCTGACTCCCCGCCATCGGATGCCCGCCGACGAAGCGGCGGATGCCCGCCGCGGCGGCGGCGCGGACGATCGCCGCCTTGGCACTGCCGACATCGGTGATCAGCGCCTCGGTCGGCGCCAGCTCCGCGAGCAGTCCGGGGATCCGGGACACCGGCGCGGCTAGGACCACCATCTCGGCGCCACGCACATCGTCCAGCCTGGCCCGGTGATCGATCGCCCCCAGCTCCAGGGCACGCCCCAGGGTGGCGTCCGCATCGACGCCCGACACCTCCCACCCGGCCCGCCGCGCCGCCATGCCGATCGACCCGCCGATGAGGCCAACGCCGACGATGCCGAGGGCGCGCTCAGACATTGAATCGGAAGTGGACGACATCGCCGTCGCGGACGACATAGTCCCTTCCCTCCAGCCGCTGGCGACCCGACTCGCGGACGGCGAGGTACGACCCGCCCTCGATCAGCTCCTCCGTCCCGACCACCTCGGCACGGATGAAGCCGCGTGCGAAGTCGGTGTGGATGACGCCGGCGGCCTCCACCGCGGTCCCGCCACGCTGCAGCGTCCAGGCGCGCACCTCCTTCTCCCCGGCCGTGAAGAAGGTGATCAGGTCGAGGAGCCCGTAGGCATCGCGAGCCAGCCGGTCGAGGCCCGGCTCCTGCAGCCCCACGGAGGCCAGGAACTCGCGGCGGTCGGCCGCCGGCAGCTCGACGATCTCGGATTCGATCCGGGCGGAGATGGCCAGACAATCGCCACCGTGCCGGCGGGCAAGCTCGACGACGGCGTCGGGAGGCGGCTTGCCCGCGTCGCCCTCGCCGACGTTGACCACCACGATCAGGGGGTGGGCGGTGAGCAGGTACAGCTCATGGATGTGGCCCCGCTCCTCGTCCGAGAGCGCCAGGGTGCGCACCGGACGACCGGCGTCGAGGTGGTCCTGGACGCGGCGCATGACCTCGAGGGCCTCCTCCGCCTTCTCCTTCTGGAGACGGGCCGTCTTCTCCCGCTTGTCGAGCCGGCGGGTCACGGTCTCCAGGTCCGCGAGCTGGAGCTCCAGCTCGATGACGTCGAGATCGCGGAGGGGATCGACGGCGCCCTCCACATGGCTCACGTCGGGGTCCTCGAACCCCCGGGCCACCACAACGATGGCGTCGCACTCGCGGATGTGGCCGAGGAACTGGTTGCCCAGGCCCTCGCCGCGGCTCGCCCCCCGCACCAGGCCGGCGATGTCGGTGAAGGTCACCGACGCCGGGATCACCCGGGGCGGCGAGAAGATGGCCGCCAGCCGCTCCAGCCGCGCATCAGGCACCGCCACCACCCCGGTGTTGGGCTCGATGGTGGTGAACGGGTAGTTGCCCACCAGGGCCCCGGCCTGCGTCAGTGCGTTGAAGAGTGTCGACTTGCCCGCGTTGGGCAGGCCCACGATGCCGACGCTCAGCGCCATGAGCGGCTAGTCGCTCTCCAGCTCAAACTCCGCGTGCAACGCTCGCACCGCGTCGGCGACCCGGTCGCGGGCGATGACCACGGTGACGTGGATCTGGCTGGTGGTGATCTGCTGCACGTTGATGCCGTGGGTGGAGAGCGCCTGGAAGATGCGGGCGGCCATCCCAGGCGTTCCCAGGAAGGCGGTGCCCACCACCGACACGGTGGCGATGCCGGTGTCTGCCACGACCTGCTCCGCCATGACGTCACGGGACACCTCATCGAGTACCGGACGGGCGCGGGGGAGGTCCTCCTCGGCGATGATGAAGGAGATGTCGGTGAAGCCGTCATGGCTCACGTTCTGGACGATCATGTCCACATTGATGCCGGCCTTGCCGATGGGGCCGAACACCTGGGCGGCGACGCCCGGCCGATCGGGAACCCGGGTCAGGATGACCTTGGCGACGCCGTTGTCGTTGGCGATGCCGCGGATCTTCTGCCGATCCTCCATGGCCGGATGCTGACAGATCAGGGTGCCCGGGTGGTCCTCGAACGTGGAGCGCACCACGATCGGCATGGAGTACGTCTCGCCAATCTCGACGGCACGGGGATGCAGGACCTTGGCCCCGACGACGGCGAACTCGAGCATCTCGGCATAGGCGATCTCGGGGATGGCCCGGGCCCGCGGCTCGATCCGCGGATCGGCCGTGTACACCCCGGCCACGTCGGTGTAGATCTCGCAGCGGGCGGCGCCCAGCTCCACGGCCAGGGCGACGGCGGTGGTGTCCGAGCCGCCCCGTCCGAGGGTGGTCACGTCGAGATCATCGCCGACGCCCTGGAAGCCGGCGACGACCACCACGCGCCCGTGGTTCAGCTCGTCGACGATGCGCTGGGGGACGATGTCGACGATGCGCGCGCTGCGGTGAACGCTGCTGGTGCGGATCCCCGCCTGGGGACCGGTGAGCGAGATGGCGGGGACACCCAGCCGCTCCAGGGCGATGGCCATCAGCGGCGCGGTAATGGTCTCCCCGGTGGAGAGGAGCTGGTCCAGCTCCCGCGGCGGCGGGGCCGGGTTGACCTTGTGCGCGAGGCTGAGCAGCTCATCGGTGCTGTCACCCATGGCGCTGACCACCACCACCACCCGCTCGTGCTCGGTGCGGGTGGCGGCGATCCGCCGGGCCACGCGCTGGATCAGCTCGGCGCTGGCGACGCTGCTGCCGCCGAACTTCTGGACGATGCACTGCCGGGGCGGGTCGGTCATGGCGGATTTCCTCTCTGCGGTCACGGGGCCAGATCCACACGGGCGCCGAAGTTGCGGATCGGATGGGTGACCGCGTGACCCGCAACCTCGGCGAGCCCGGCCGCCCCCCCCATCGCGGCTGCGACGGCCTCGGTCTCCCCGGTGCAGAGCGCGAGCACTGACGGGCCGGCGCCGGCCAGGCAGGCCCCGTGCGCCCCCGCCGCCAGCGCGGCGTCGATCAGGAGGGGGACGTGGGGCATCAGCTCGCTGCGGGCGGACTGGTGCCAGCGGTCGCGCATCGCCTCAGCGAGCAGATCCAGACGGCCGGTCAGCATCGCGGTGACCAGCAGTGCGCATCGGGAGGCGTTGTAGATCGCCTCTTCGCGGCTGAAGGAGTCGGGCACCACCTGGCGGGCTGCCTTGGTGCTCATCTCCCCGTCGGGGACGAAGAGGACGGCGCGCAGCTCGTCGGGCACGTGCAGCTGGGCGACCGGACCGTCGCCGACGCAGACGACCAGGCCGCCGAGCATGGCGGCGGCGACATTGTCCGAATGCCCCTCCATCTCGGCTGCCCGGGCGATGACCTGCTGCTCGTCCCAGCCGAGATTGGCCAGCGCGTTGGCGGCGAGCACCCCGCTGAGAGCGGCGGCGGCGCTGGAGCCGAGCCCCCGCCCAAAGGGGATGGCGTTCCGGCAGGTGATGTGCGCGCCGGGTGGATCGACACCGGCGTCCGCGCAGGCCGCGACGAAGGCCCGGGTGATCAGGTTGCGGACCGGGTCCCGGAGCTCCTCGGCGGAGTCCGGACCGGGATCGATGCTGATGCCACGCTCGGGCTCGGACCACGCCTCGATCTCGTTCTGCAGTTGCAGAGCCAGGGCCAGGATGTCGAAGCCCGGCCCCAGGTTGGCGACGGTTGCGGGGACCCGGATGGTGACGTGCATGCGGCTCCGGGTCAGAGCCCGATGGCGGCGGCGATGCTCGCCGGGGTCCCGGTCACCGACCGGGGCGGGGGCAGCCCGTCGCTCACCGCGGGAAGGTCCTTGAGCCCGTTCCCGGTGAGGACGCAGACCACCCGCGATCCCCGCGCGACCGCGCCATCCCTGACCGCCTTGCGCAGCACGGCGAGCGAAGCGGCCGAGGCCGGCTCGCAGAAGATGCCCTCGACACCGGCCAGGTCGCGCTGAGCGGCGGCGATCTCGGCGTCGGTCACCGAGTCGATCAACCCCTCGGACTGGTCACGGGCGGCCACCGCGCTGGCCCAGGACGCCGGGTTGCCGATCCGGATGGCGGTGGCGAACGTCTGGGGGTTGGCCACCGGGGCGCCGAGCACCAGGGGGGCCGCCCCCGCCGCCTGGCCGCCGACCATCCGGGGCAGCTGGGTCGCCCGCCCCGCCTCCCGGTACTCGCGGAAGCCGCGCCAGTAGGCGGTGATGTTGCCGGCGTTGCCGACCGGGATGGCCAGGACGTCCGGGGCGTCGCCGAGCTCGTCGACGATCTCGAAGGCGGCCGTCTTCTGACCCTCGATCCGGTTGGGGTTGACGCTGTTGACCAGGGTCACCGGATGGGTGTCGGCGAGCTGACGGACCGACCGGAGGGCCTCATCGAAGTTGCCCTCGATGATCAGCACCGTCGCTCCGAAAACCTGCGCCTGGACCAGTTTGCCGAGCGCGATCTTCCCCGCCGGCACGACCACCACGGTGCGCAGGCCGAAGCGCGCTCCGTACGCCGCGGCCGAGGCGCTGGTGTTGCCCGTGGAAGCGCAGATGATCGCCCGGCTGCCGGCCTCCAGTGCCTTGGCCACGGCGACCACCATTCCCCGGTCCTTGAAGGAGCCGGTCGGGTTGAGCCCCTCGAACTTGAAGTGGAGCGAGCGCAAACCGAGGTCCACGCCGATGTGGCGGGACTCGATCAGGGGTGTCCCCCCTTCGCCGAGGGTGATCCGCGGGGTGCTGGCGGTGAGCGGAAGATGCTCGGCATAACGCTCGATCAGGCCCGCTCCACGCTGGGCGCCACCCGCCGTCACGCCGTGGCCCCCAGGCGGTCGAGGTGCTGCACGACCTTCACCGGCAGCCCAGGGCCTTCCAGGGCCGTGAGGCTCCGGTCCAGGGCGGCCCGGGTCGCCGACCGGGTCAGGACCACCAGCTCGCCGCCGGAGCCTCCTGGGCCGATCTGCTCCACGACAACTCCTCCCCGTGTGAGCGCCTCGACAACCACGGCCGATGCGTCCGGGCGACCGTCAACCCGCACCCGGAGCCAGGCAGCGGTCTCCGCCACCGCCCCGTCGAGGATCGGAACCGGCGCGGCCGGCGGCTGCGGCACCTCGCGGCCCGCGCGGCGAGCCCGGGCCACCGCCACGATGTCACTGAGCACCGCGCTGGCGGCGGCTTCGGCTCCAGCCCCCCGCCCGCGCAGCACGAGCCGCCCGGCGAGGTCGCTCTCGACGACGACGGCGTTGTCGGCGCCCTCGAGGTCGCCCAGGGGGTGGCCGGAACGCGGGACAAGCGTCGGCTGGACGGACAGCGCCAACCCGGCTCCCGACCGCTCGACACGTGCCACGAGCCGGATCACCGATCCGAGCCGGGCTGCCGCGACGACGTCGGCGGGATCGATGTCACGGATGCCGCGCCGCTGGACCTGCTCGGGGCGCACCTCCGCGCCCATCGCGAACCAGGCGAGGATGCAGAGCTTCTGGGCGGCGTCGTGGCCTTCGAGGTCGTTGGTCGGGTTGGCCTCCGCATACCCGCGCTCCTGCGCGTCGGCCACGGCCCGGTCAAAGTCATCCCCCGCCTCGAGCCGCCCCAGGATGTGATTGGTGGTCCCGTTGATCACCGCGGTGATCCGCTGGACCTCGTCTCCCCGCAATGAGTCGCGGAGCACCGCGAGCACCGGGATGGCCGCGCCCACCGCGGCCTCGAATGCCAGCCCACCGCTGGCGGGCTGCACCGCCTCGACCAGGCGGTGGCCGGCGGTGGCGATGACGGCCTTGTTGGCGGTCACGACCCCCAGCCCCCGCCGGAGCGCGGTGTCGAGCAGGGTGCCGGCCGGCTCCAGGCCGCCCAGCAGCTCGACCACGATGTCCACGTCTGGGGCCGTCACCGTCGCGGTCGCGTCGGCGTCAACGGTCATTCCACGGACGGCCAGCCGGCGAGCCCGCCCCGGGTCCCGCTCCGCGACGCGGCGCAGCACCAGCGGGCCGCCGCTCCGGGCTGACAGGCGATCGGCATGCGTGTCGAGCTCTCGGGCGACCGTCGCACCGACCGTCCCCACGCCGAGCAGCGCGATCCCGAGCTCTCTGGTCATTGGCGGCCGAGTCTAGTCGACCGGGTGATGCGGCCCGGGTCAGCCCGTCTCCGCCGGCTCCGTGCGGGGTGGGGGAGGGGCACCGGGGCGGTACCGGCTGAGCCCCGGAAAGCGCGACTGCCGGGCGAGCAGGCGGAGCAGCGGGATCACCGCTCCGGACGGTACCGGGTCGCTCCAGAGGCCCCCCTGCGCGGCATCGCATCCGAGTTGCTGGATCGAGGTGCGTGCCGCCTCGTCATCGACCCCGGCGGCGATGACGGTGAGGTTGAGGGCGTGAGCCAGCTCGACGATGCCGCGCACCGCAGCAGCTTCCACGCCCTCGTGGCGCGCCGAGGCCAGCAGCGACCCGTCCAGCCGCAGCTCGGTGAAGGGCAGGGAGCGGAGTCGGAGCAGCGAGGTGGAGTCGGAGCCATAGTCGTCCAGAGCGACGCCCACCCCCATCTTGGCGAGAGATCGAAGGACCGGAGCCTCCATCGAGAGGGTGGTGTTCTCGTCGACCGTGATCGAGAGGGACGCCGGCGGCACACCCCACCGTTCCAGGAGGCCGCTCACGGCGCGCGGGAGCTGGTGGTCCTGCACGTTGCGCCCGGCGATCTTGACGTTGACCCGCAGGGCGTGGCCCTGATCACGCCAGCGCGCCTGCTGCTCGATGGCAAGCCCCAGCGCACAGCGGGTCAGCGGCCGGATGATCTCGGTCTCCTCCGCGGCCGGGACGAATTGGTCCGGGGCCAGCAGGCCGTGCCGTGGGTGGCACCAGCGCACCGTCGCGTCCAGGCCGAGCAGCGCCGAGTCGGCGAGGCGCACCACCGGCTGGTAGAAGAGCTCCAGCTCCTGGTTGTCGATCGCCTTCCTCAGCTCGGCGAGGCGCACCGCCCGGTCCTCGATCTCGGCTGTGTCATCCGCGGGTGTGTAGACACGCCAACCCCGCCGTGCCTGCTTGGCCGCCTGGCGGGCGATCTCGGCATGCGCCATCAGGGTCTGCGCGTCGGGGCCGTGATCGGGGAAGTTCGCGATGCCGATGCTGATCCCGGCTTCGAGGGCATGCCCGTCGACCGTCAGCGGCTCCTTGAAGGCGGCGAGCACCTGGCGGGCGATCCGTGCACTCGCCGCCGGGGTGGCGCTGCCTCCCGGGATGACGGCGAAGTCGTCGCCTCCCAGTCGCGCCACGACATCGGTGGCCCGAAGGGTCTGGCGGAGCCGCTCGGCGACCGCCACCAGCAGGCGGTCCCCCACGCCGTGGCCGAGACCTTCGTTGACCTCCGCGAAGCGGTCCAGGTCGAGGAGGAAGACACTGAAGGGGGCCCGCCGCGCCGCGGCGACCTCCAGGCGGGCGAGGAGCGCCTCCCGGAGCTGCCGGTCGTTGGGAAGTCCCGTCAGGCTGTCGTGAAGTGTCTGATGGATGAGCGCGGCCGATTGGGCGCGGACCTCGGACATGTCGCGCACGACGACGATGCGACCCTCGCCCTCGGCGACGAGGCGGCTGTCCACCTGCGCCGAGAAGGTGGTCCCGTCGCGCCGGAACGCCGCCATCTCGGCCTGGCCCGGGCCGCTTCCACCCATGGGCAGATCGGAGGCACCCGATCGGAATGCGGGCAGCAGCCGCTCGACGTGGCAGCCGGTGAGGGTGCCGTCCGCCGCTTCGAAGAGCCGGTGGGCCGCCCGGTTGGCCAGGGTCACCTGCCCGTCGCCGGCCAGGATCAGGATGGCCTCGGTCACGGCGTCCGCCACCGCCCGGAGCCGGGTGGCGGAGGCGCTCAGATCGTCGGCCCGCTCCTCGAGCCGGCGCCGATCGCGTCGGGCCTGGCGCACGAGGGCAGAGCAAGCCGCCACCAGGGTGAGGAGGAGCAGGACGACCAGCAGGGCGATGCCAACGTTCATTCGCTTCGTGCCGACACTACCTGACGGCCGCCGACTTCTCGCGACGGCGAGGTGACGGTGCGACGGAGAGTCGGTGCAGCGGCGGGCACGGGCCGAGTCCACCCGGTGGTACGGTGGATGCCAGTCATGGCATCTCAAAGCTCTCAGCCGCCCCACCCGTGATCGAGGCCAGCGCCGACGTCACCGTGCCGGTCGGGAGAGAGGAGGCGTTCGCAGCCCTCTCCGACCTGGAGCACGCCGACTGGCTGCCCGGCGTGAAGGGACTGGTGCACATCGGTGGCCCCGCCCAGGGGGTGGGCGCGCGCTATGAGGTCGAGGCGGGCATCTCCGGGCGCCACCTTCGCGGGGTGCTCGTGTGCACGGATGCGACCCGTCCGGAGCGGACGGTCATGACCCTGGAGGACGGTCTCGACCTGACCATCACCGGCACGGTCCGCCCGGTGAGCGGTGGCTGCAAGGTTTTGCTCACCGCCCGCTACTCGGTCGGCAACGGCCTCGCCGGCCTTGCCGTCGAACGGGCCAGCGCGGGGGCGGCGCGCAGGGAGGTGTCCCGGGCTGTCGAGCACTTCGCGGCCCAATTCGGCCGCAAGGCGCCGGCCGGCGTTTGAGCCTGGTCGTGGGCAGGTTCACCCTCCCGATGGGATGCTGACCTCGCCATGAGCGTGAGGGAGGACGACACCGAGCTCGATGCCCTGGCGGCCCAGGTGCGCGCCCGTCCCAGGCTGTCCGCCGCGGCCGTGGAGGTCCTGATCGCCGCTGCCGTCGCAGGTGACCCGGACGCTCACGCCGCCCTGGTCGAACACGCGCTGAGCCCGGTCCTCGCCGAGGCGGTCGCCCACCGCGACCGCGGGGTGGAGGTCCTCGACCTCTTTCAGGAAGGCTCGCTGGCGGCGCTGGTGGCGGTCGAGGAGTACGTCGAGCGCAGCGGCAATGCTGCCGGGTTCGCCGCCTACATCCGCCGCGTCGTCAACCGTCATCTCGACCACGTCATCGAGGAGCGCGAAGCCGCCGTCGCGGAGGCCGCCGACCTGGTCGAGGACACCCGCCTGCTCGACGTGGCGCGGGTGGCGCTCCACCGGCAGGCCGGCCGCCAGCCCACCGTGACCGAGCTGGCGTCGGTGCTCGTCTGGTCCCCCGAGAGGGTCGAGCTGATCTCCGGGATCCTGGACAACGCCCGCTCCGACTTCGACTCCGACATCGTCCAGTACCTGGACGACGCCAGCGACGATGGTGGCGGCGGCGGATGGGATGACGCGGAGGAGGAGGAGTAGGGCCGTTCACGGCTCCTTCGCCTCGCCGGCCTCGGAACGCGACATCCCGCGCCAGGGGTTCTTCGGCACCCGCTAGGTCTCGCGGAGGTCCTCGTGGCGCCAGTCGAGGTCGCGCAGTTCCGGCGCCGGCGCACCGCGGTGGACCGCGCCCGGGCCGAAGCGGCGCTGGAGCGCGTCGAGGGTGGCGTCGAGGTGGCGTTCGCGGGCCGCGCGCGGTGCGCTGAAGAGATCCAGCTGCGCCGCGTTCTCCAGGTGGTGCACGCCGACCCCGACGAGGCGGACCGGCCGGTCCGGCTGATGAGCAGCGGCGAGGAGAGCGATGGCGCCGGAGGTGATGGCCGCATCGCTGTCGCTTCCCCCATCGAGGGGGCGCTGCCGCGTCAGGGACGTGAAGTCGGCGTAGCGAAGCTTGAGGCTGACCGTCCGTGCGCTGAGCCCGGCGGCGCGCAATCGTCGCCCCACGTCGGCCGAGAGATGGCGAACGCGCTCCCGGAGCACGCCGGCGTCGCTGACGTCGCGATCGTAGGTTTCCTCACGGGAGATCGACTTCGTCGCGCTGGGGGGCGTCACCGCTGAGGTGTCGATCCCCCGGGCACGGCGGGTCAGGGAGTGGGCTGCGGCCTTGCCCAGGCGTCGCTCGAGCAGCGCCACCGGATGCCCGGCCAGCTCACCCAGGGTGCGAAGCCCCAGCCCGGCGAGGGTGCCGGCCGTGGACGGGCCAAGCCCGGGAAGCGTGCGGAGCGGAAGGGGACGGAGAAACTCCGTCTCCTCGCCCGGCCGCACGACGACGAACCCTCGCGGCTTGCGCAGATCGGAGGCGATTTTGGCGACGGTCTTGGAGGTGGCGATCCCGAAGCTCGCGTAGAGCCCCGTCTCCGCCAGGATCTGGTCACGAAGGCGGGTGGCCATCTCCTCGGGGTCGCCCGGGGTGGCGGTCACGTCCAGGTATGCCTCATCCAGGGAGAGGGGTTCGACGAGGGGGGTCAGCGCTCGTGCCAGAGCAAAGATCCGGGTCGACGCCTGCCGGTACGCGGGGAAGTCGACCGGGAGCACGGTGGCCATGGGGCAGAGGCGCACGGCTCTCCCCAGCGGCATCGCGGAGTGAACCCCGTAGCGGCGCGCCTCGTACGAGGCGGCGGAAACCACGGCACGGGCCGTGCGCCCATCCGCCCCACCGCCGACGATCACCGGCCGTCCGCGCAGCTCAGGACGCCGCTCTTGCTCCACCGACGCGTAGAAGGCGTCCAGATCGAGGTGGATGATCGCTCGCACCCAGCCCATCAGCCGATTCTGTCGCTCGCGCAGCGCCAGTGGGGGGACGGGACGGTCGGGGGCCCCGGGGCAGAGCCGTCAGGAGGCCGGCTAGCCGGTGGCCCCGGATGGCTGGCGGGTCGCGAAGTCCCGGAGGTCGTCCTCGGTGAGGTAGCCGGCAGCGACCATCAGCTCGACGTAGCTGACCCCCAGGTGGGGCGCGGCCCGGCGGAGCACCCACGGAGGGGGGTTGTCCTTGTTCTTGTTGACCGCCTGGTAGAAGTAGATCTGGTTGAGGTCACAGAGCAGCGCCAGGCGATGGAGGGAGATGCCCCGAACTCGACATCGCTCGATCAGGTAACGCCGGAAGGCGGAATCGATCATCTCGCTTCCTGCTTGATTTCTCGGGTCAACGGGATGTGTGGTCGCCAACGACGCTACCACGGTTGCCCCTCCCCTGCGGTGGGAACAGCAGTTCGACCAGGTCGGAGAGCCGGTCGATCACCGCGTCCGCGTCGCCCGGCCCGGAGTCGTCCCGATGCTCGCGGGTCCGGATGGTCACCATCCCGGCGGCACGCGCGCCGGCGATGTCCTCGCGGCGGCGGTCTCCCACCATCGCGCTGCGGCTCGCCTCGACACCCAGGTCGCCCAGGGCGGCGGCGAAGATCTGGGGCGCCGGCTTGCGCCAGCCGATCTCACTGGAGAAGGTCACGCTGTCGAAGAGGCCGGCCAGCCCGAGGTGTGCCAGCTGGAGGCGGAGGCTGACGGCACGGTAGGGGGCGTTCGAGCAGATGCCGAGGCGGAGGCCACGTCGCCTCAGCTCCTCCAGGGTGCCCACCGTCGCAGGTGACACGGCGACCCCCTCCCACCAGGCCTGCTGCACCAGGGCGGCAAACACGTCACTGAGCTCATCGGAGAGCCGGATGCCGAGCGCCGCATAGGCCTGACGCTCCTCCACCACGGCGTCGATCTCCCTCAGGGAGCCGGTCGCCTCGTGGCGCGCCACCGCGCCCTCGACGCGGTCGTGCACCTCGGCGAGGAGCGTCGCGGCGGATGGAAGCGGGCCCACTCCGGACGCGCGGAGCCGCCGGATGACCTCCTCGTGGGCGCGAAGCAGGGCTTCGGTGGGGCGGGTGAAGCTGACCAGGGTCAGCCCGTAATCGAAGAGGAGCGCCTCGACCGTGCGCCCACCGAGCTGCGCGCCCGGCCTCATCAGTGGGGCTGCTGGCCGCGTCCAGGCCCGCCCCGGCGCTTCCTCCCCGAGACTCTTCTCCGCCGGCGCCGCCCGGAGCCGCCAGGCGCCGCCGAGCGGGCAAAGCGGTCATAGAACGTCTTGGAGGGATGAGCTTCGGTGGAGACTCGCGCCCTCGCCCCGGGCGTGGCCTCAACCCGGGCGGCGTACTCGCCAAGCAGCGCCTCCAGGGGCCGCTTGTCGCTCGCCGACGGGGACGCTGTCTCCGCCCAGGGTTGCACGGTGGAGGTCTCAGCGTCCGGGGGTGGTGCCTCTTCCTCGCCGGGGACCGAGTCGATCAGCTCCTTGATCGCGCGGGCGACCACATCGTCCGAGCTGCCGGCCCCGTTGGCTCGGTCGCTCATGGTGTCGGGCCTCGCTCGCGGACGCTCGGCGCCACCTGGAACCCGGCCAGGGCCAGGCCGGCGATCGTCTTCACGTCAACGGCGTCCGCGGCGATCAGGTGGCCAACCTCTGCCTCGGTGAAGAGCTGGGCGATCACGTGCTCGTCCGGGTCGGTGTGCGTCTCACCGGGGCTGAGGCGGCGTGCCGCGAAGAGGTGGAGCAGCTCCCCGCTGTATCCCGGTGCCGTCGGGCCCATGGCGAGTCGCTCCCAGATCTCCGCCGTGTATCCGGTCTCCTCGGCCAGCTCGCGGCGAGCCGCCGTCCCGGGCTCCTCGCCGGCGGTCAGGGTGCCCGCCGGGATCTCCCACAGCGCCCTGCCGATGGCGTGGCGCCACTGGCGCACCAGCACGACACGGCCGTCGGCGTCGATGGCCACCATCGCGACCGCCCCGGGGTGCTCGATGATCTCTCGCCCGGCGAGATTGCCGTCGACAGTCTCCACGGTGTCGTCATGGACGGTGAGCAACCGGCCCTGGAATACGGTCCGCCGCTCCACGGGGTGCTCTCTGAGCAAGTCGTCGATCATGGTTCGAAGTCTGACAGCAGCCGCACGGGACCGGTCACGGAGGGGCCGAGGGCCGCACGCTCGCCGAGCGGCTGTGGTAGGGTGCCCGGGTCACGGATCGATCCGATCGCGTCCTGCACGGCGGGGTTGGCCCCGCCAGTCCGAGGCCCACCACCCTCACCTCGGTGGAACGGATACTCAGCTGAGCCGTCCTCCGCGAGTCGTGGAGTGAAGCGACGAGGGGAACGGTTGGGGCAGTCAGGGGAGATCATCTCGATGCGGACTGCGATGCGCCCTCCACAGTGGGCAAGCCGGCGCGCCGGCTCGCTCGCGCGGTCGGTGCCTCGCCTGGATCGGCCGCTCCACGGCGCGGCGCGGTGGCTGGCACGCCACCTCCGCGGGCTCGGCCACCGCGGTGGCCGCATCTGGATTCCGCGGCGCCTCGGGGAACTGACCGTCGGGATTGCCATCCTGCCTCTGAGCGCCGTGCTGACCCTGACCGTGGCAGCGTTCTCGAGCCCCTCCGCGGTCCAGATCCAGGGCCCGCCGATCAGTTCCGCCGGCTCCCTCCTCCGCTTCCACATCCTGCCTCTCGGCGACCCGTTGAACGCAGGAACGGGGGTGATCAGCGCGCCGGTGCTCGCCAGCCTTCCCCCTGCCCCCAAGCTCTCCCCTCTTCAGGTGGTCAACGGCACGGAGATCCCCTCCGACCCCTACTCCACCGCCGAGGTGGAGGCCATCATCACGCAGGCGGCTCAGGCCGATGGGGTCAGCCCGGCCTGGATGATCAGCACGGCCACGTGCGAGTCCACTCTTCACACCAACTCGTACAACCCCTCCGGCCCCTACTACGGCCTTTTCCAGTTCGTCATGTCCACCTTCAGGGCTCACGGGGGCACGAACATCTGGGATCCGGTCCAGCAGTCCGACATCGCGGCGAGCATGTTCGCCTCCGGGGACTCGTCGGCCTGGCCGGTCTGCTCGCTGGCCTGACCCCGCCGGTTTCCTTTCAGCTCCGCCGCTCGGCCGTCCACCCGCCCGGCGTGAGCGCCGGCGCGCGGCCGGTGACCGGCCTCAGCTGATCTCCGTCGCGTAGAGCTGGCACGACGCCGGCGTGGCACTCACCAGGACCGGCACCGAGCTGGCCGCCGAGGCCCCTCCTGGCCAGACGGTTGCCGTGAGCCCGCCGCCGACGATGGTCCCGGTACTGTCCTCGCAGGCCGCGGAGAGGCTCAGCAGCGTCCCGGACGGGACCTGCCCGCTCAGGGTTGCAGAGACGTCCCCCTCGTACCCGGTCGTTCCAGCACAGGGGGAGCCGCACGCGTACGTCGCCGCGGTCGCGGTCATGATGGCGCGATCTCCGGACTGCCAGCCACCGACGGTAAAGGAGACGGCGGCGCTGGTGGCCCGGGCGCACGAGTCGGTGCACAGGGCGGTGACCGCCAGGCTCTCCCCCGACGCCAGCGACACCGGCTCCGCGGTGAGGGCGTACGTCCCGCCCGGGAAGTGGACGGTGAAGCTGACCACCACGCCGGTGGCGATGTGTGCCGAGGCCTGATTGTGCAGTACGGCCACCGGGTACGCCTGGAGGTCGTACGCGCCCACTCCCGAGGCCGTCACCGTCACCTGTTCCGTGTCCGGGGCGGAGCTGGGGGACGCCGTCGCCACCGGCGTCGGCGTCGGCGGGTGCGAGGGGGTGGGCGTTGCCGAAGCGTGCGGGACTGTCCCCGCGCACGCGGTCATGGCGAGGGCGAGGAGGGCGACCGGCAGGTGCCGCAACACACGGCGATGGTAGACGGCCTCGGGCCGTCGCGGTGGAGACGCGCGACGGGCGGAGGAGCAAGGCGCTCCTCCGCCCGCCGCTGCGGGTCGAGATCCGTCTAGCTCGCGAGGTCGGTGCGGATGGTCTTGAGGTCCGTCTTGCACTTGCCGAGGTCGGATCGGGCGGTCTGTGCCTGGTCGCGGGCCGAGACGAGCGTCGGCTGGTTGCCGGGGTAACCGGAGGGGAGAAGGTCGATCACCTCGGAGACGATGCCCGAAGATGCCGACTGCGCAGCAGCCAGCTGGGTGGTGCAGTCGTTGAACGCGGTCTGCGCCGCCGCCTTCTGCGCGGCCGAGGCGCTGCTGTTGTTGATCGCGGTCTGGATCGAGGGCAGCTTCGACTGGAGGTTGACCTCGACCGTCGTCTCGGTGTTGGCGGCGATCACCAGGTGCACCTTGGGCTGCTCGAGGAGGTAGACCCGGTAGCCGGTGACAATGGTCGCGGTGTCGGCGAGCGCCTGCTTCACCGTGGTGTCGCCCTTGATCGTCGCGAGGAGTGTGGTGAGGCCGGACTCGTCAGCCTGGATCTGGCCGAGCAGGGTCGCCCTGTCGCTCGCGCTGATGTCCTTGCTGTTGTTGACGTCAGAGGTCATCTTCTGGAGAGCGGTCTCCCGGTTGGAGACTGCCGTGGACGCGCGCTGATCGATGCATGCCAGCATCACGCTGACGCTGCCGGTGCAGGCTCCGGCGGCGGTGGGGCTGGCAGAGGGAGTGGATGCGGCCATGGCGGGCAGGACGCCCGCGGCGGCGAGGGCGGCGCTCACCGCCACGGCGGCGATGCCGATGCGGATGGGGTGGTGCAGCTTCATGTGGTCTGGTCTCCTGTTCATCTGAACGTGGACCCCATGCTGGCACCGGTCAGTCGGCGACTCCCTGAGAGGCCGCTGAAACCTTGGCCACGATGCGGTGGTGTCGCGCCTTTCTCAGCCGCCTCTCAGCTGCGAGTGCCGAACTCGCTGCGCCGGAAAAGCGCGTGCAGGGGCAGGGACCGCGCCAGCAGGGCGGCCTCCGCGCCCTCCTCGCGGTCGACCAGGACGATGGCCTCCGCGACCAGCACGCCGGTGGGCGCAAGCGCCTCCAGGGCGCGGAAGGCCGATCCGCCGGTGGTGACGACATCCTCGATGAGAGCCACGCGCTCGCCCGGTACCGGCGCCGGCCCTGCGATCTTGGCCGCGGTGCCGTGAACCTTCTCCGCCTTGCGGATCATGAAGGCGCGGAGCGGCGGGTCCGAGCCGGCCCCGCTCAGGGCCACGATCGCTCCCAGGAGCGGGCCCACCCCGTCGTCCCCGGCCACCGCGGTGACAGCCAGCTCGCGGCAGCGTCCCAGCATCAGCGACGCCGCCAGGAAGAGACCGCGGCCCTCCAGGGTCACCTGCTTGCCGTCGAAGAAGTAATCGCTCCGCCTCCCGCTCGCGAGCACGAAGTCCCCCCAGCGGAAGGCGCGCTCCGCGAGCAGCCGGTGCAGCTCGTCGCTCTGGGCGGTCATTCCGCCGGTCGCCAGCGCAGCACCGGCCGGCGCGCCGCCCCCACCTCGTCGACGCGACTCACCGGCGTCTCATGGGGAGCGGAGCGCACGTAGTCGAGGTCTTTCTCGGCTTCGGCGACGATGACCGCGCAGACGTCGGCGAGGAGGTCGAGGCTGCGCTTCGACTCCGTTTCCGTCGGCTCGAACATGAGCGCTTCGGGGACCGTGGTGGGGAAGTACGCGGTGGGCGCGTACACCCCGTAGTCGAGCAATCGCTTGGCGACGTCCAGGGCGCGGAGTCCCGCCACCCGGCTCCCCCTGGTGGTGGCAACGAACTCGTGCATGGAGTCGGAGGTCACCGCCATCGGGAAGATCCCGCGCAGCCGCGACTGGAGATAGCGGGCGTTGAGGACGGCGTTCTCGGCCACCGTGGAGATGGAGGAGCCGTAGGCCCGGATGTACGCGTAGGCGCGCACCAGCATCCCGAAGTTGCCGTAGTAGGACCGCACCTTGCCGATGGACTGAGGCCGATCGTGGTCCAGCAGGAAGCGGTCGCCGTCCCTCTCCACCGTGGGCGTCGGCAGGAAGGCGGTGAGTGCCTCCGCGACCCCGACCGGGCCGCTCCCCGGCCCGCCCCCACCATGGGGGGTCGAGAAGGTCTTGTGGAGATTGAGGTGGACGACGTCGAAGCCCATGTCGCCGGGGCGGGCAACCCCGACCAGGGCGTTGAGGTTGGCGCCGTCGTAGTACAGCAGCGCGCCCGCCTCGTGAGCGATGCCGGCGATCTCCAGGATGTCCTTCTCGAAGACGCCGAGGGTGTTGGGGTTGGTCATCATGATCGCCGCCACCCTGCCGTCCAGATGCCCGGCGACGTCGGCGACGTCCACGGTGCCGTCGGGGTTGCTCCGGATGGTCACCACCTCGAGACCCGCCAGAGCCGCAGAGGCGGGGTTGGTTCCATGCGCCGAGTCGGGGATGAGCACCCGGGTCCGCTGCGTGTCGCCACGGGCGGCGTGATACGCCTGGATCATTCGCAACCCGGTCCACTCGCCGTGGGCTCCGGCGGCGGGTTGGAGGGAGATCCGGGCCATCCCGGTGATCTCACAGAGCAGCCGCTCCAGCTCCCACATCAGCTGCAGCGCGCCCTGGACGTCGCCGGCATCCTGGTAGGGGTGGATGTCCGCGAAACCGGCCAACCTCGCCAGTTCCTCGTCAACCGCAGGGTTGTACTTCATGGTGCAGCTGCCCAGCGGGTAGATTCCCTGATGCAGGTTGTGGTTGCGGCGGGCGAGACGTCCCAGGTGGCGGGCGAGCACCGGCTCGGGAACCGCCGGCACGGCCACCGGGGTGGCGCGGAGTGCCACACCGGGCAGGAGCTCGGCGAGGGGCCGGTTCGCGACACCCGTCTCCACCTCTCGCGGCCCCCTCCCCAGGTCGCCGCCCAGCTCGAAGACGAGCGGCTCCTCGCCCGCCCATTCGGGCGCCGGTACCGGTCTCTTCTGCATGCCCGGTTCGATGGACTCGCTCATGGGTTCACCGCGACCGGACCCGCGAAGCGGGACGCCGCCTCGACGTACCGGTCCAGGGAGGCGGGGGTGCTGGTCTCGGTGCAGCAGACCAGGATCTGCCCGCGGCGGTCCGCATCAAATCGCCCGAGCGGCAGGCCGGCGACGATTCCCTGGTGGCGCATCGCCCTGGCGAAGTCCTCGGCGTCGCCGGGAACCTGGAGCACGAACTCCCACAGGTAGGGGTGGGCCGGCTCTGCCAGCCCGAAGCCGTCCAGGGCGCTCAGCCTGCCGGCCAGGGCGTGGGCTCGCTGGACACTGATCTCGGCCACCCGGCGCATCCCGGCTCCCCCCATCCTGGCCATGTAGACGGTCGCCGCCAGGGCGGTCAGGGCGTGGTTGGTGCAGATGTTGGAGGTCGCCTTCTCGCGGCGGATGTGCTGCTCACGTGCCTGCAGGGTCAGCGCATAGGCGCGCCTGCCGTGGCGGTCGTGGGTGAGACCGACCAGACGTCCCGGCATCCGCCGCATCAGCTCCTGCCGCACCGCCATGAAGCCGAGGTGGGGCCCTCCAAAGGACGGGGGCACGCCGAGCGGCTGGCCGTCCCCGACGGTGATGTCGAAACCGAGGTCTCCGGGCGGGGTGACCAGCGCGCAGGCGATCGGGTCCGCGCTGCAGATCGAGATGGCTCCGACCGCCCTGGCGGCCTGGGCCACCGGGGCGAGCTCCTCCACCCTTCCGAGAAACCCGGGCAGGGCGACGACGGCGCACGCATCGCCGGCTGCCACGCTCGTGCTCACGTCGTCGGTGATCACCACCGCGACCCCGCGACCCCGCCCGTAGGTGCGGATCACGGCGAGCGTCTCAGGGTGCAGGTCGGCGGCAGCCACCACCCGGTCTCGCCCGGTCTGGGCCACGGCCATCATCACGCCCTCGGCGGCTGCCGTCGCGCCGTCGTAGAGGGAGGCGTTGGCGACGTCCATGCCGGTGAGCTCGCAGATCATCGACTGGAACTCGAAGATCGTCTGCAGCGTGCCCTGGGATGCCTCGGCCTGGTAGGGGGTGTAGGCCGTGTAGAACTCGGGACGTGCGATGGCGGCCCGGACAATGGCCGGGACGTAGCGGCGATAGACGCCGGCCCCGAGGAAGGAGTCCAGTGATCCGAGGGGGTGGTTGCGACCCGCCAGGCGTTCCAGCTCGATGACCAGGTCCTGCTCGGCGAGCGGCTCCGGGAGAGTCAGCCGGGGGTGGCGGAGTCGCCCCGGGATCGTCGCGAACAACTCCTCCACACTCGCGGCACCGATCGCGTCCAGCATCTGCCGACGCTCAGCGGCTCCGTTGGGGAGGTAGGCCATGGGTGCCGCGATCCCGCTATCAGGACATGTCAGGCCACGGGGTGCCCGCGGCCTCTTCGCCCTCGTCGGTCTCGCTGCGCTGGCGGTACCGCTCGGCCACCATCTTGTAGGCGACGCTCTTGGGGAGCCCCAGCTTGACCAGGGACTTGACCTCGTCGGCCATCACCTTGTCTCGCGCCGTCTCGATGGAGGCGATGACGTCATCGATGCTGACCGTGCTCACTCTCTTGGACACCCCGTCACTGTACCAGCGTTGCGGGCGGCGCCAAACCTCGGACGAGGTTCATCGCACCCCAGACGTTCCGATCATCGCCCAGCTCGGCCCGCCGGATCTCCGGCGGAGGCTGGAGGAAGAGGCTCTTTCCGACGGTCCGCCGCAGCTCCAGCTCGAATCTCCCCCAGGCCTTGACGACCCCGCCTCCGAAGATCACGGCGTCGCAGTCGAGCAGCGCCACCGTGTTGACCACCGCCAATCCCAGCCAGCGGCCGATCTCGGCCCAGGCTGCGGGGTCGTCCAGCTCCTCCGGGGCGACACCGAAGCGTCTGCGGACGGCGTTGCCGCTGGCGAGGGCCTCGAGGCAGCCGTGACCTCCGCAGTGGCACGCCGGACCGCCTAGATGCGCGGGCCAGAGCACCTGGTGGCCCGCCTCGGTGTCGTGGCGTGCGATCACCAGCTCGCCATCGCGCACCACGCCGGCACCGATCCCGGTGCTCACGGTGTAGTAGACGACGGTCTGGAAGCCCCGCCCGGCACCGAAGCGTGCCTCGGCGAGGGCGGCACAGTTGGCGTCGTTCTCGGCGAACACGGGGCAGCCGAAGTGCCTGCCCAAGGTCGCGCGGAGGTCCAGGCCGTGCCACGCCCCCGACAGCCCCGGCGGGTTGAGGAGCGTCGCCCGCTCGCGGTCAAAGGGGCCCGGCGTCGCCACCGCGATCGCCTCCAGCCTGCTTCCGCCGCGGACGCCGTCGAGCATCTCCGAGAGGAAGGTGCCCGGGTCCCCTCCGGTCGGGGTGGGCCGGACGATCGGCGTCCCCGGCAGCCCGCGCTCCCCGGTGACGCTCGCCAGGCACTTGGTCCCGCCGATGTCGATGAGCCCGATCACCGCTCAGTCATCCGCGTTCTGGTCCGCTGACGCGCTGCGCGCGGGATCGGAGGCCGTGGCCGCCGAGCGCCCCCGGCCCCGGACCCACCAGACGACGACCACCGCCACCAGCGCCACGGCCAGGACGATGCCCGCGTCGCCGATCGGGCCGGAGATGCGGTTCCAATTCTTCCCGCCCTCGTAGCCGGCGACGGCCAGGGCCACGGTCCAGGGCACGGTGCCGAGGAAGGTCATCGCCGTGAAGGTGGTGATCCGGATCCGGGCCAGCCCGGCGGGAAACGAGATGTACGTCCTGATCACCGGGAGGAATCGGCCCCAGAAGACGGCGCCCGTTCCGTGACGGCGGAACCATCGGTCAGCCATCTCGACATGGTCGGGGCGGATCCCGATGTACCGTCCCGGCCCGAGCAGCACCGGCTCGCCGAGCCATGCCGCCAGCCCGTAGGCGATCACCGACCCCACCACGTTGCCCACGATGCCGACCACCATGACCGCCACCAGGTTGAGCGAGCCGGTCGAGGCGAGGTAGCCGGCGACCGGCATGATCACCTCGCTCGGGAACGGGACCCCGACGCACTGCACGGTCATGAGCAAGAGGATGGCCAGGAGCCCATAGGTCCCGACCCACCCCTGGACGAGGCTGTCAATGCTGGCGACGGCGTGCATTCAGGGCTCCTGTTGGGGTGAGGGGGGTAGATCGAGGATGGTCGCACCCGCGTGACCGGCCAGGGCGGAGCGGGCCCGGGCGCCGCGCCGCAGCCGGGAGCGGACCACCAGCGCAAGGACGATCACGACGGCAGGCGGGAGGGTACGCCAATCGAAGCTCCCGAGCAGCAGGCCGAGGGGGACGGCGATGGTCACCGCGAGGTCGTAGACGCTCCCCCGCATCCGGGTGGAGACAGCCACCGGGACGGCGATGACGGCGCAGAGGAGACCGGCGAGGGGGAGGGACAGCGCCAGCCCCGAGATCAGCGGCACCAGCCCACGTCCGCCGCGCCGGAAGCCGACCGGGAACGCGTCTCCCACCACGCACCCGGCTATGGCGCTCGCGGCGAACCAGTCGGTGTGGTGGCTGAGGAGGTAGGCGATGAGGCCCACGACGCCGCCCTTGAGCAGCTCGATGAAGCCCGCGAGGAGCGCGGTGGAGGGTCCTGCCGCTCGGAGCGTGTCGATCGCCCCGGTACCCCCGAAGAGGCGCAGGTCGATCCCCTTCTCCCGCCGGACCAGCAGCCACGCGACGGGCAGCGCGCCCACCGCGTAGGCGATCCCGAAGGCGATGGCGGCGGAGAGAGGCGTTGCGGTCACGCTCACGGCCACGAGACTAGCCGAGCCAACCACCTCGCGGGGGACCAGAATGGCTGCAGCTGTGCCATCGGTCCGCCATCTCTCCCGATTTCCCGCCTGGCCCCAACCGTTCGACCCTGACGCCGAGCTGGACTGGTCGGACCCGGCGTTCAGCCGGCGGCTCCTCGCCGAGCACCTGGACCAGGCCCACGACGGGGCCAGCCGGCGCCGCACGCTGATCGAGCGGCACGTCACCCGCCTTCGCCAGCTGCTCCCCGACCCGCCGGCCCACGTCTTGGACGCCGGCTGTGGGCCCGGCCTGTACGCGGTGGGGCTGGCCGAGCTCGGCTACCGAGTCGACGGCGTCGACCTCGGGCCCGCCGTCATCCGGCATGCCCGCAAGGAGGCCCGGGCCCGTGGGGTGGCCCGTCTCACCCACTTCGAGGTGGGGGACGTCCGCAACCTGCCGCTCGAGCCGCGATACGACGCGGTCCTGCTCATCTATTACGTCCTTGAGAATCTCACCGCACCCCGGCAGGCCGCCGCGCTGCGCCGGCTCGCCGCCTCGCTCCGACCCGGTGGCCGGCTGATCGCCGAGTTCCGGCTGCGGCCCGACCAGCTGCCGGGGCGGCTCTCGGCCTGGGAGGTCTCCGACGGCTCTCTTCTGGGGAAGCGCCGCCAGCTCCTGCTCAGCGACAGCGTCTTCGACCGGACCCGCAATCTCTTCATCCTCCGCGAGGTCGCGATCTTCCCGGGCGGCCGCGTCGCCGTCCAGCAGACCACCAGCCGGCTGCTGCGCTTCGAGGAGATCCCGGTCGCCTTCGACCGGGCCGGGATGCGGGTGACCCACACCTTCGACGGCTGGACCCGTTACCCGGGCAGCCCTCTCTGCGACAGCCTGGTCGTGGTCGGCGAACTTGAACCCGGCTCTCCGCCCAGCGGGGTGTTGAAGAACCCCCGACGGTCCTGACGCCCCCATCCTCGGCGATGCGTGCGTCGCCTCCTGCGGGGGCTCGGTCGAATACCTGCAGGTATGCTCCCTCGCCTCCTCGTCGGCTCCTTCGCCTCACCGGTCTGGGAACGGCATCCCTCGCCGGGGGTTCTTCAACACCCCGCTAGCACTCGTCGGGCAGGGTCCCGACCGCCAAAGTCAGGGTGAGCTCGGGCGCGTCGCCGAGGGTCAGGGTGGCGGTGTAGGTCCCACCGGGGATCGAGGATTCGACCGGCCAGGTCACCTGATAGGTCGCGGAGGCCCCATCGGCGAGGGTGACCTCCCCGCACGCGCTGGAGGGGGCGGCCGCCGCGTAACCACTGTAGACGCTCAGTCCGGTGTCATCGGTGACCACGACCTGGAGCGGTTGAAAGCAGTCGACCTCGAGGGTCGCGGGACCGGAGGCCGTCTCGGTGAACGTCACCGTGCTTCCGGGGTTGACCTGGGCCTGGTCCGCCGTGGCCACCACCGGAGCTCCGGAGGCAGACGGCATCGCCAGGGTGGGTGCCGGCCGGCACGTGGGCGTTGCCGTGGCGACAGTCGCCGCGCTGCCGCACGCGGTGAGGAGGAGGGCGAGGGCGGCGAGGCGGGGGGCGATCATCCAGAGGGAAGTCTGCCCTCGAACCCTCTGGCTCCGCCAGCCCGCCGGCCAGCCGCCCTCTGCAGCGGACAGAGTCGTGACGCCTCGCAATACCATTGGCTGCCACCGCCGCCCCAGAGGGGCCGACGTCTCCGAGGAGGTCGTCACGTCATGCCCACGCCAGCACCGGATCGCATTCGCACGGTGGCCGTCGTCGGCCACAGCCACGACGGCAAGACCACCCTGTGCGAGGCGCTTCTGCACACGGCGGGGGCGACCCCCCGGTTGGGCTCCACCGACCAGGGCACCTCGATCTTCGACTTCGAACCCGAGGAGCAGCGCCGCTCCATCTCCATCAGCTCCGCCGTCGCCCACTGCGACTGGAAGGACACCCAGGTCACCCTCATCGACGCACCCGGCTTCCAGGACTTCGCCGGCGAGGTCGCCAGCGCTCTTGCCGGTGCCGACGCCGCCGTCCTAGTGGTGAGCGCCAACGGCGCGGTTCCCGTCGGGGCCGAGATGGCCTGGGAGATGATCACGGCGGCCGGTCTTCCCTGCCTCATCGTGGTCAACCGGATGGATCGCGAGAACGCGGCGTACGAGGCCACCGTCAATGCGCTCCGCGATGCCTTCGGGCGCAAGGTGATCGCCGTCGTGGTTCCCATCGGAGCGGCGGAATCGCTGCAGGGCTACGTGGACCTGGTCGACGGCACCGCCCACCTTTACGGGACCGACGGTGGCGCCGTCGCCACCGAGATCCCCACGGCCATGAGCGATGAGATCGACCGGGCCCGGAGCGCCCTCATGGACGCGGCCGCCGAGACGGACGACTCGCTCATCGAGAAGTACCTGGAGGGCACCGAGCTCTCCTCCGACGAGGTCCGCGATGCCGTCCACCGCGGCGCCGCCACCGGTACGCTAGTGCCGGTGATCTGCGCGGCGGCGATCGGCGCCCGCGGCGCGGCCCTCGTGCTGGACAGCATCGTCCGCTTCCTCCCCTCACCCAAGGAGCGGGTGCGCCGCGGCACCGACGGCGCCGGCAAGGAGGTCGAGATCCGCTGTGACCCGGCGGGCCCCCTGGTCGCCCAGGTCTTCCGGACCGCCGTGGACAACTTCGGCAAGCTCTCCTACGTCCGGGTCCTGCGCGGCACCCTCCGCGGCGAGACCCACCCCTACAACGCGAGCCGCAAGAGCGAGGAGCGCTTCGCCCAGCTCGGCCGCCCGATGGGCAAGCAGGTGGTGCCCGCCGGGGAGGTCGGTGCCGGTGAGATCGCGGTGCTGACCAAGCTCCAGGCCACCGCGACCGGGGAGACCCTCTGCGACCGCACCTCGCCGGTCGTGCTCCCCGCAATCACGCTGCCCACCGCCGCCTATTCGGGGGCGATCAGCGCCAAGACCAAGGGCGACGACGACAAGATCATGCAGTCGATGGCGCGCCTCGGGGAGGAGGACCCAACCTTCTCGATCGACCGCGATCCGGTGACCCAGGAGGTCATCGCCCACGGCCTCGGCGACGTCCATCTGGACGTGGTGCTCGAGAAGATGAAGCGCAAGTACGGCGTGGACGCGACCATTCACGCACCGCGCATCCCCTACCGGGAGACCATCAACGGCACCGCACGGGTGCAGCACCGCTACAAGAAGCAGTCAGGCGGGGCGGGCCTCTTTGGCGACTGCACCATCGAGATCGAGCCCCTGCCTCGTGGCGGCGGCTTCGAATGGCAGGACAAGATCTTCGGCGGCTCCATCCCCCAGCAGTTCCGGCCCTCCGTGGAGAAGGGCGTCCGGCAGACCATCGAGCAGGGGGCGATCAGCGGCAACCCGGTCGTCGACGTCAGGGTCCGCCTGGTCGACGGCTCCACCCACCCCGTCGACGGCAAGGACATCGCCTTCCAGATCGCCGGTTCGATGGCCATGCGCGAGGCGGTGCAGAAGGCTTCCCCGGTGCTGCTCGAACCGATCGTGATCGTCAAGGTCCTGGTCCCCGAGCGCTTCACCGGCGACGTCATCGGTCTCTTCAACGCCCGGCGCGGACGGGTCGCGGGAATGAACCCGCTCGGCGACGGCCGCTCCGAGGTGACCGCCCAGGTCCCCCAGGCGGAGATGTTCACCTTCCCCATCGACCTCCGCGCCCTGACCCAGGGCCGGGGCCGCTATGCCACCGAGATCTCCCACTATGAGGAGGTTCCGGCGCACGTGGCCCAGCAGCTGATCGAGGCGCACCAGAAGGAGCACGCCGCACCCTCCGCGTGAGATGCCTAGGCGGTCACCGCCGCGGCCGGCGCGCCGTCACGAGCGGGTGAATCGGCCGGCGCCGGCTGCCGCCGCAGCCTCCGGGCCAGGGCGATGGCCAGCCACAGCGCGCTCGCGCAGGGTAGCGAGCAGAGCTGGAGGAAGGGCCACCAGGCCGGTGTCCGGCTGACTGCCACGACTCCGTTCATGCTGAGGTCGGAGATCGCCACGGGGGCGACGACCCCGAAGACGATCAGCACCCCCACCGCGGCCAGGGCGGTCGACCGCTCGGCGCGCCACCCGCGCGCGGCGACCAGGCCGAGGACGCAGAGGAGCGGAATGATGAGATGCATGAAATGCGCGTACCAGGCGACGCCGCCGGCCAGCAGCATCGCGGTGATCGCCAACCCGAATTCGGCCCCCCTCTCCTCGGGGGATCGCCACTCCGGCCGCACCGCCCAACCCGCGAGCCCCACGACGAGCAGTGCCGCCACGATGCTGAACACCTGGACCGGCCAGGAGGTCGGTTGCACCGCCAGCACCGATTGGTGCGCGACGCGGCTGATGGCGCCGCCCAGGGACTGGTTGTAGATCCACCCCGTGGCCCGGTTGAGGCCGGGCAAGACCTTGGTTACGAAGGTGACCGCCGCCCCACCCCCCACGGCGAGGGTTCCCGGGATCAGGGTGACCACGCCGGTCGACACCATCGCAGCGGTTCCGCGCCACCAGCGGCGCCGGATCAGCACGATCAGGAAGATGACCGGGGCGATCTTGATCCCGGCGGCCAGACCGAGGAGGACCCCGGCCGTCAGCTCCCGATCTCGGACGTAGGCCCAGTAGGAGATCGCGAGCAGCAGGAAGATCACGGGATTGATCTGTCCGTGCCAGTAGTTGTAGGTGGCCGGGGCGAACGCCAGAGCGGCCAGCACCGCCAGCTCGACTCTCGGCCACGACTTCGGCAGGGCGGTGCGGGCGACCACGATCGCGCCGGCGACGGCGCAGGCGAGGGTGAGCCACAGCCAGATGTCCATCGCCGCCCGGGTGCTGAGCAGCGCCAGCGGGCGGACCAGCAGCGCGGCGAAGGGCGGGTACACGAAGCCCGTCTCGGTCACGGGGACAGAGCTGAAGCTCGCGTAGGCTGAGCCGCCGGCGGCCATCGACCGCGCGGCGCCGAGGTAGGCGGAGAAGTCTTCGAAGGGCCCTCCGAAATGCCCGGTCAGCGGGTCGATCACGAAGGAGAAGAGGGCAACCGCGGAGATGGCGGCCGTCGCCAGGAGCAGGAGGAGGCGGATGCGCCGCAGCCGTGGGGAGCGCTGGCGACCCCGGACGGCGCCTTCCGGCACCACACGAGTGATCACGGGCCGGATGGTACGGCCGCCGCCGCTTGGGTCAAGACCCCGTCGCGTCATCGTGACCGGCCCGCTGCCACGGCCCGGTGCGGCTCCGGGCGAGCGTCACCAGGAGCGCGACCAGCAGGGCGAGCGCCGTCCCCGCGGGGAGGGAGTCCAGCTGTAGGGCCGGCCACCACCAGAGGGTGCCAAAGGTGCTGGGGAGCCAGCCGGTACCGCCCAAGCCCAGGAACGCCGGGGCAGCGACGCCAGCGGCCAGGAAGAGAGCGATCCCCGCCATGACAACCGGCCGGCCGGCCACCCTGCGGGCGGCCAGGCCGGCGATGGCGAGCAGGGGGACGAGCAGGCTCGAGTCGTCCGACCACCAGGCCACCGTGGTGGCGAGCACCATGGCAACCATTCCGGCACTCAGCTCCAGGGAACGCCGTTCCTCCGAGCACTCGCCGCCGCGAACCACCCACGCCGCGCCCAGGATGCAGGCCGCCGAGACCGCGACGACGGCGGCCTGGAGAAGCGGGTTCGGGGGATCTATGCGCCATACGTGGTAGTTGAAGAGGCGGCAGAGCAGCGCCCCGGCGCTCTGGTTGAAGTACCAGCCGTTGGGCCGCCCGAGGAGGGGGAGGACCTTGGTGAACCATTCGGTGACCCGGTCGAACCCGAGCAGCAGCCCACCGGCAAGAAGCGAGATCAGCCCGGTACCGGCGCCGACGGCGATGCCACGCCACCAGCGGCGTCGAATCAGGAGCAGCAGCAACGCGGCGGGCGAGATCCGGAGAGCAGCGCCGACGCCAAGGGCCAGGCCACAGGTGATCTCGTCGCCATCGACCCAGGCGCGAAAGGCGAGTGCCAGGGTGAGCAGCACCACCGAGCTCATCTGCCCGTGCCAGATGTCGTACAGGGCGGGAGCGAAGAGCACGGCAGCCGAGAAGCCGATGGCGGTGCGCGGCCATGCCTTCGGGAGGACGGTCCGAGCCGTGATGACCGACGCCGCGATCGTGCAGGCGACGATCCCCCACAGCCACAGGGTCACCGCCACCGCGTGGGGGAGGGCTGCCAGCGGTCGAGCCAGGACGGCGACCAGGGGAAGGAAGTCGTAGGGGAGGCCGCTGGTCGCCTGCGTCGGCGCCACGGCGAGGAACGGGGCGTACGGATCGAGGCCGGCATTGGCGGCGTGGCCTGCGGCCAGGATCGGTCCGAAGTCGTCGAAAGACCCGGAGAAGTGACCGGTCAGCGGTGCCACTATGAAGTCGACGATCACGAGGAGCGCCGCGCCGGCGGTCACCGCTGTCACCGCGGCGTGGGACAGCCGTTCGCGTCGGGACCCTCCCCGGAGGCCAAGGAGCGTCGCCGGCGCCCATTGGCCTCCGGCTGACAGCCATGTCATGTCGGCGGATCGTACGGCGACCGCGTGGGCCGCTCCCCGTCCGTCGCGCTCCTGTCACCGTGCCCCACGGCTCCGGTCTCTACGGGCGGATGGCCTCCGCGAAGGTGAAGGGATGGTGGTAGCGGAAGGCCTCGTCCTCTCCGAGCTGACTCATCCGTTCGGTGAGGTCGGCTTCGAAGTCCGCCCGCACCGACGGCCCCAGGACCGAGAGCAGCGCGTGGGACGAGGGCCCCGCCCCCATCATCAGGTCGGTCCACTCTCGTGCTGTCGCCGCCCTCCCGCCGGTCACCATCATCGTGGTCACGACGTCGGTGAAGCCTGCGGACGCCAGCAGGTGGGCGAGCACCTCGGGCTCGCCCAACCGGTTCCGGTCGCCGGGGGGGCGGGGGACGATCACGGGATGCCGGAGCTCCAGGGCCAGGAGCCGCTCGTGGAACACCTCCTGCGCGGGCGTCGAGAGGGCACGGTCGAGCACGGAAAGGGCGATCCGCGAGCCGCGCCGCAGCACCCGATGGGCCTCCTCGAGGGCGCCTCGGGGGTCGGAGAGGTAAGGGAGGGAGTTGCCGATGGTGACGACGTCGAACGTGCAGTCGCTGAAGACCAGCGCCTCGGCGGGGACGTGGAGAAAGCGCACATACGGGGAGGCGCGCCGCTGGGCGACCTCCAGGAGCCGTTTGGCGATGTCCACTCCGAACACCTCGCCCGAGGTACCCACGCGCTCCGCCGCCATCTGGGTCACCAGGCCCGTACCGCAGCCGACGTCGAGCAGGCGCTCGCCGGGAAGGGGCGATGCGATCTCGATCAGACGGGCGCCCAGCCGGCGGTGGATGCCCGAGGACCAGTCGTCGTAGGCGTGGTTGACGGCGTCGTAGTAGGCCTCGAGGTGGCGGGCGTAACGAGTCGCCGACGGCCACTCCCGATCGGGGGGGTCAGAGGGTACCGGAGCGGTAGACTGACGACCCTGTCCGTCGGCGTAGGGTAAGGATTCAGACATGGACCAGACCGCAGACAAGATCAACGCAACCCCGGAGGCGAAAGAGTCAGTGGTGATATCCAAACCGGACGGGAAGCGCCCCGGCGAGAACTCTAGCGGCGGCACGGTCACCCTCGGCGCCGATGACCGCCTCGAGGGTAAGTTGATCATCCGCAGCGATCTGGTGGTGTTCGGCAGCATCGACGGTGAGGTGATCACCACCGGCGACGTGACTGTCGAAGCCTCTGCCGTCGTCAAGGCCCGGCTCGAGTGTCGCAACCTCAGCATCCGTGGCCGGGTCGAGGGCGAGGTCACCGCTCAGCAGCGGCTCCGCCTTGCCGGTTCCGGGTACCTCCAGGGGAGCATCCGGGTGGGCAAGCTCCACGTCGAGGATGGGGCCACCTTCAATGGCTCGATCGCCATGGTGGGCGGCGAGAGCTAGAAGACCGTTTCGCAGGGAGAGGCCGCGCCGCCCCAGGGTGGCGCGGCCTCTCTTTGCGTCGAGGGGTTTCGCGCGGCTCTGCTTGCTCAGCCGACGAGGGCGGATAGCCCCCACACGACGAGCGCTCCCAGCACGGCGATCAGGCTCACCGCCAGCACGATGGCTCGGCGGCTCGCCGTCCCGTAACCGGCGGCAACCCGGGGCTCGGTGGGGAAGCTGGCGGTGTGGAGGGTCATGAAAGGTATACGTCGCCCGGAACCCAGCGGTTACGAGCCCCGGCACCCCCAATTCAGGGTGCCTCCCGAGGCGGGCACGGAGCCCCACGGACTCTGTTTGGGTTGATCGCGCTGTTGCACAGTTTCGCCGTGTGCGGCGCGCCAGCGTCCGAATTCGGCTGAATTCAACCTGATCGGGCGGAGTGTGCTTACAATCCCGGGCAAGTCGCCGGGCGGACCCGGCTCGATCCAGCCCGATCCAGGAGAGGAACCGATGGCAGTCTCCGGCTACTGTCTCAAGTGCAAGAAGCAGACTGAGATCAAGGATGCGCAGGCGATCACGATGAAGAACGGCAAACCGGCCACGACCGGCACCTGCCCCACCTGCGGGACCAAGATCTTCAAGATCGGCAAGGCCGAGGTCTGACGCGAGGGGGGCTGACGCCCCCTTCTAGTCCACCTCAAGCACGTCGGCCCGGCCCACGCCGGCCATCGAGCCGACGCGGTCTCCTTCGGCGAGCCGCATGATGATCACGCCGCGGGTCTGACGGCCTGACACCCGTACCTGTGCCAGCGGAATCCGGATCACCTGGCCCTTCGTCGAGACCACCATCAGCTCCTCGGAGAGGTCCTCGACCACTCGCATCCCCACGATCTCGCCGATCTTGGGGATGGCGTTCTGGTCCACCGTGTAGACCCCCTGGATGTTGCGGCTCTTGACCGGATAGTCCTCCATCGGGGTCAGCTTGCCGAAGCCCAGCTGGGTCACCACCAGGACGTGGCCGCGCGGGTTCACGATGTCGAAGCCGGCCACCTCGTCCCCGGAACGAAGCCTGATCGCTCCCACACCCATGGTGTCCCGCCCCATCGGGCGGACCTCCTTCTCCGAGAACCGGGCGCCCTTGCCCTGACGGGTGACCACGAGCAGCTCATCGCCGCCCGCCGAGATCCTCACCCAGTCCAGCTCATCGCCCTCCTGGAGGTTGATGGCGATCAGCCCATTGCGCCGCACCGCGGAGTAGGCGGCCGACGGGGTCTTCTTGATCTGGCCCAGCCGGGTCGCCATCACCAGGTACTGCTCGTCGGAGAAGCCGTCGACCGCGATCAGGGCAGTGATCCGCTCACTCTGGTCGATCTCGATGAGATTTATGATCGGGAGTCCCTTGGCCTGGCGCTTGACGTCCGGGATCTCGTGGGTTCGCAACCGGAAGACCCGCCCCCGGTTGGTGAAGAAGAGCATGTCGCTGTGGGTCGAGGCGGTGGTGGAGTGCTCGGCGTAGTCCTGTTCGGTGGAGCGCTTGGCCCCGACCACCCCGCGGCCGCCGCGGTGCTGAGCCCGGTAGCTGTCCACCGGGATGCGCTTGATGTAGCCGCGGTGGGTCAGGGTGACGAAGACCTGCTCCTTGGGGATCAGGTCCTCCTCGTTGAGATCGACGTCCCCGTACCGGATCTCGGTGCGCCGGGGATCGGCGAAGCGCTTGCGGAGCTCGGCCAGCTCGTCCTTGATCAGCTGGTCCACCAGGCGGGGGTTGGCGAGGATGTCCTCGAAGCGGGCGATCTCCTTGATGAGGCCCTCGTACTCCTCCTGGATCTTGCCCGCCTCCAGCCGGGTCAGGCGGCCCAGGCGCAGGTCGACGATCGCCTTGGACTGCCGCTCACTCAACTGGAAGCGCTGCTCCAGCGCGGTCTGGGCCGCCTTCTCGTCCTGGGCCGCGCGGATCAGCGCGATCACCTCGTCGATGTGGTCGAGGCACTTGAGCAGCCCCTCAAGGATGTGCGCCCGCTCCCGCGCCCTCCCCAGGAGGTAGCGGGTGCGCCGCACCACGACCTGACGCCGGAAGTCGACGAAGGGCTGGAGGATCGCCTTCAGCCCGAGCACCTGGGGCCGGCCGTCGACCAGCGCAAGCATCAGGGCGCCGAAGGTGTACTGGAGCTGAGTGTGCTTGTAGAGGTTGTTGAGCACCGTGTGGGGCCGCGCCGTCTGCTTCAGCTCGATGACGATCCGGGTGCTCTCGGTGCGACCGGACTCGTCTCGAAGGTCGGCGATCCCCTCGATCTTCTTGTCGTTGACCAGCTCCGCGATGTTCGCCAGCAGGCGCGCCTTGTTGACCTGGTAGGGAAGCTCGCGGACGATGATCTGCTCCCGGCCGTTGCGCGACTCCTCGAACTCGACCTGGGCGCGCATGACGATCCGTCCGTGGCCGGTCGCGTACACCTGGGCGATGTCGCGTGCGTAGATCATCGCGCCGGTCGGGAAGTCGGGCCCGGGGATGATCCTGACCAGGTCCTCGGTGCTGATCTCCGGTTCGTCGATGAGCCGCATCAGCGCGTCGCAGACCTCGCCGAGGTTGTGGGGTGGGATGTTGGTCGCCATGCCGACCGCGATCCCGCTGGCACCGTTGACCAGCAGGTTGGGCAGCAGCGCGGGGAGCACGCTCGGCTGCAGGACCGTGGGATCGGCAAGGTAGGTCTCGACCATGTCGACCGTGTCCTTGTCGATGTCCTCGACCATGGTCATGGCGACCGCCGACATCTTGGCCTCGGTGTAGCGCTGTGCCGCCGGGGGGTCGCCGTCCACCGAGCCGAAGTTGCCCTGGCCGGTGACCAGGGGGTAGCGCATGACCCAGGGCTGGACCAATCGCGCCAGGGTGTCGTAGATCGACTGGTCGCCGTGCGGGTGGTAGTTCTTCATCACCTCGCCGACGATGGCCGCCGACTTCTTGGTCCGGCCACCGGCGGTGATGCCCTCCTGGAGCATCGCGTAGAGGATGCGCCGCTGGACCGGCTTGAGACCGTCGCGCACGTCGGGCAGCGCCCGGCTCACGATGACGCTCATCGCGTAGTCCATGTAGCTCTGGCGCATCTCGAGCTCGAGGTCGATGGGCTGGATGTCGCCGGGGTGGAAGACGCTCATGACCCGTCCTCATCTGGATGCTCGACGGAAGCGACCGTGGCCGCCCGGTCCGGCGATGCCATCGCCGCGGTGATCCGCGCGCTGACCCGCTGGCGAGCGGCGAGCGCCGCCACGCGCACGGCGTTGCCGATGGCCTCGGCGTCGCTGCGACCGTGAGCGATGACCACCTCACCGGCCACCCCGAGCAGCAGGGCGCCCCCAGCCTTGCGGTAGTCGACCCGGTCGCGCAGGGGGCGGAGCTTCGGCTTGAGCAGGGCGCCTCCGACCTTGCCGGTGAGCGATCCACGAGCCTCGTGCGCGATCACCCCGAAGAGGAGCTCGGCGACCCCCTCCGCCGTCTTGAGGACGACGTTGCCGGTGAAGCCGTCGGTCACCACGACGTCGCAGGAGCCGTTGAAGACGTCACGGCCCTCCACGTTGCCGACGAAGCGGAGCCGCGCCGACGAGAGCATCCGGTGCGCCTCCAGGACCAGCTCCGACCCCTTCTCCGCCTCCTCGCCGTTGCTCAGAAGGCCGACGCGGGGATCATCGACACCCATCATCAGGCGCGCGTAGATGCTGCCCATCACCCCGAATTGCAGCAGCCAGAGCGGCTTGCAGTCGACGTTGCCGCCGATGTCGAGCAGGAAGGTGGAGGTGGTGAGGGTGGGGGTGGGGAAGGTGGTCCCGATGGCGGGGCGTGCGACCCCTCGGATGCGCCCCACCGTGAGCAGCGCGGCGGCCAGGGTGGCACCGCTGTTGCCGGCGGAGACGGCCGCCTGGGCCCGTCCCTCGGCCACCAGGTGGGTGGCGACCACGACGCTGGCGTCCTTCTTGGAGCGGACCGCCTGGGCGGGGTGCTCGTCCATGCCGATCACCGATCCAGCCGGCACGATCTCCACGTTGGTGCGCAGCACGTCCGCGGCGCGGGTCGCGTTGTCCGGCAAAGCCCGCCGCCACTCCTCGGAGAGGGCCTGCAGGCGTTCACGGTCGCCCACGAGCAGCACCCGGATGCCGTCTTTGACAGCCGCGTCGAGCGCCCCGCGCACGGCCGCCTGCGGGTCGTTGTCACCGCTCATGGCGTCCACCGCCACGGTGACCGGGGTCGCCGTCGGATGTGTCCCTCCCGGGGTGCCGCTCTGTTCCATCAGACGTCCAGGTTGCGAACCGACCGGGCGTGGGTCTGGATGAAGCGGCGACGCGGCTCCACGTCGGAGCCCATCAGCTTGTCGAAGATCTCGTCCGCCTTGAGGGCGTCCTCGACGGTGACCCGGAGCAGGACCCGCTTGGCCGGGTCCATGGTCGTCTCCCACAACTCCTCGGGGTTCATCTCGCCCAGTCCCTTGTAGCGCTGGACCTCGATCCTGCCCCCGCCCATCTCCTTGAACTTGGTGTCGCGCTCGGGGTCGCTGTAGGCGTACTCGACCCGCTCCTGCTTGCCGGTTCCCTTCTTGAGCTTGTAAAGCGGGGGCTGCGCCAGGTAGAGGTAGCCGCCGAAGATCACCTCTTGGAGGTGGCGCCAGAAGAAGGTGAGCAGCAGGGTGCGGATGTGCGAGCCGTCGACATCGGCGTCTGCCATCAGCACGATGCGGTGGTAGCGGAGTTTGGCGATGTTCATGGTGTCGCCGAATCCGGCGCCGAGGGCGGTGATCAGGTTCTTGATCTCCTCGTTGGCGAGGATCTTGTCGGCGCGAGCCTTCTCGACGTTGAGAATCTTGCCGCGCAGCGGGAGGATGGCCTGGTTGCGCCGCTCGCGTCCCTGCTTGGCCGAGCCACCCGCGCTGTCCCCCTCGACGATGAAGAGCTCGCAGTGCTCGGGGTCCCGCTCGCTGCAGTCGGCGAGCTTGCCGGGGAGGGTCGCCGACTCGAGCAGCGACTTGCGCTGCACCAGCTCGCGGGCGCGGGCGGCCGCCTGGCGTGCCCGGGCGGCGGTGAGCGACTGCTCCACGATCCGCTTGGCCTCGGCCGGGTTCTCCTCGAGGTACTGCATCAGCGCGTCGCTCAGCACCGTCGACACCTGACCGGTCACCTCGCTGTTGCCCAGCTTGGTCTTGGTCTGGCCCTCGAACTGCGGCTCCTGGAGCTTGACGCTGATCACCGCGGTCAGCCCGTCGCGGACGTCGTCGCCGCTCAGATTGGCGTCGTTCTCCTTGAGGATCGCGGCCTTTCGCGCGTACTTGTTGAGGGTCGCCGTGAGTGCCGAGCGGAAGCCGGTCAGATGGGAGCCGCCCTCCTCGGTGTTGATGTTG
>Ga0187851_10000309_pt1 | contig 50501 bp, 48 predicted proteins | sample June2016WEW_6_10_FD_132997 | JGI IMG/M metagenome (GOLD analysis project Ga0187851, IMG submission 132997) | Peatland microbial communities from SPRUCE experiment site at the Marcell Experimental Forest, Minnesota, USA - June2016WEW_6_10 | ecosystem: Environmental > Terrestrial > Soil >... | reverse complement strand
GCTAATTGAGGTCTCTCGCATAGTCCGGCACAACCGTCTATCCTGCCCGCGATTCGCTGCTCTGCAAATTTCAGAAAGAAGATCTTAATTGAAGAATATTTTCGTTGGAAACCTCAGCTTCGGAGCTACCGAAGACGCGGTTCGATCCATGTTTGAGGAATATGGCACGGTGGACCGTGTCAACGTCGTGACCGACCGGGATACCGGACGTGCCAGGGGCTTTGGATTCGTGGAAATGAGCGTGGCGGCCGAAGCAGATGCCGCCATTGCCGGTCTGAACGGCAGAGAGCTCGATGGCAGGGCGCTGAATGTCAACGAGGCCCGGCCGAAAGAAGACCGCGGCGGCGGCGGTGGTGGATATCGCGGCGGCGGCGGTGGCGGCGGCCGGCAAAACAAACGCTGGTAGGGTAAAATCAAATTGGGGGGCGGCGCTCGCAACTGCCGCTCCCGGTTCTCTTCGCGCGCTGGCTCGGTGCCGGTTTGTGCTGCTGCCGGATCTCGTTTGGAGTTCGCGCGCATTCGATGACGGCGGTTCGCGCCGAATAGAAGAGCGGAAAAAGGAGACAGCCTATGGCCACCCGATCACGTACTACCTTCCAAAAGCGACAGAAAGAAATGGCGCGCGCTGAGAAACAGCGCGATAAGGCTGCTAAGCGGGCACAGAAAAAAGACCAGGAAAAAAGCGGTCCGGAAGAGATCACCCTCGAAGAGGCCGCGCTACTGCGTTCGTAAACAGCGCACCACCTGCGAACTCGTTTGGCGGCAGACAAGGGACTGCGCCCTTTCGGCACCTCCCTTTCTCCTTCATCGATATCGCTAGATGAGCCGGGTCGCGCGGCGTCCGGGGCGGCCGGCGAGTTGACGGCGACGCGACGGCCGGGCAAATCGCATGCGGGTAATCCTCTTTGGCGCGACCGGAATGGTGGGGCAAGGCGTTTTGCGGGAATGCCTCCTGAGTCCCGAAGTGGACGCTGTTCTTTCGTTCGTCCGCACGCCAGCCGCACAGCGCCACACGAAGCTGCGCGAAATCGTTCGGCACGACCTCTCCGATTTCTCGGCGACCCAGGAAGATCTGGCGGGATACGATGCCTGCTTCTTCTGCCTCGGCGTGTCGTCAGTCGGCATGGCGGAGCCGGAGTATCGCCGCATCACATACGACCTCACGATGTCGGTGGCGCGAACCCTCGCCGGACACAACCCGGGCATGGTATTTATCTATGTGTCGGGAGCGGGAACCGACAGTTCCGGGCGCGGCCGCAGCATGTGGGCACGGGTGAAAGGCGAGACCGAGAACGCCTTGCTCGATCTGCCATTCCAGGCGGCTTACATGTTCCGCCCGGGATTCATCCGGCCCATGCACGGCGTGGTCCCGAAGGCGAAGTGGGTGAGGAGAATGTACTGGCTCGCCGAGCCGCTCTACCCGATCTTGCGGGCGCTCGTCCCGAAATACGTGACTACGACGGAATGCGTGGGCCGCGCGATGATCAACGTCGCCAGGTATGGAGCGCCCCGGCGAGTGCTCGAGAGCCAGGACATTAACGCGGCTTGCCGGGTAGAATGATATGGCGGGCGCCGGGCAGATGAGTTATTCGGCACTTATCGCTTTGCCGGCGCGGTTGCTCTAGCATGCGATCCGATGATGTACCTTACAGTACAAATCGAACGCAGTAGCGGTTACAGCTCGGCAAGGGCTGCGGTACCGCTCTCCACGGCGGCAGCCTGATCCTTACGCCGGATCGCCCGGACCATGGTCTTAACATGCGGTATCGCACGCGCCGCCCGTTCGTAAACGGGCACCAGAGTCGGAGTTCGATTCAAAGCGTCGGTTCGGTAGCCCTTGTACAGCGGGCGGGCCATTTGATGCATCTCATACAGACATTCACCGCCCGACTCTACGTGATCGTCCCATCCCTCTTTGTCCGGGCTCTGCAACGACCGCACCATTCCGCGTAGAAGTACTTTCGTGCTGTCATATAACATAGGATTACCCGTTCCCCTTGACGAAGTTACTGCCCCGTGCCGATTAGGGCGCCGGGGTTAATCCGTGCGAGCACTGTATTAGTCGATTTATCCATATTGTAGCACATTCCGGCCGTGCCGTAACACAAGTTATGCGGTCTGATCGGCCGCGCTAAGAAGCCTCCGGCGAATCGTGATCGCCGTACCCCTCCAGTCACCCTGCCACAGCGATTGTTTGGAAAGAGCTCTTCGATGACGGCAGATGCGGACAATACGCATGCGCGGTGGTTCGCGATCTTCCTGGTGATGACGCCGGCCGCGGCCGGTCAATCGCCGGACCAAAGGCCGGTTGGCTCGCTTCTGGCTACCCGCCCAGCAATGTGGTTTCCGGGCTGATATACTGAGACATTGAGCTAAAATGCCGAAGCGTACATTTCAACCAAATAACCGCCATCGCGCCAAGACCCACGGGTTCCGTAGCCGCATGGAAACCAAGAACGGCCGCGCCGTGCTGGCCCGCCGCCGGGCGCGGGGCCGCAAAAAGCTAACTGTCAGTTCGGAGAGGTAGGGGTTTCCGGGCATGCCCGGCCGCTACAATTTCCCCAAACGTGTTCGTCTGCTGCGATCCACGGATTTTCGCCGCGTGTATGACCGGGGAACCCGGTTTTCGGGCCCCTTGTTCGCGGCGTTCTGCCTGCGCGGGACGGCGGAAGACGCGTCGCGCGTTGGGTTCACGGTGCCACGCGCGCTGGGCAAGGCGGTGGTGCGGAACCGGATCAAGCGGCGCGTGCGGGAGGCCGTGCGGCTGCGGCTGGACGGGCTGAATCAATCGTGGTCGATAGTCATCAATCCGCGGTCGAGAGCGCTGGAGGCCCCGGCGGCGGAGCTGGAGCGCGAAGTGGAGCGCCTGTTTCGGCGCTGCAACGGATCATCCTAGGGCTGCTGCGCGTATACAAGAAGGGGATCTCGTGGTGGCTGCCCTCGGCCTGCCGCTTCCATCCGACGTGCGCGGAGTATATGCGGGAGGCTGTGGAGCGGTACGGCGCGCTGCGCGGAGTGTGGATGGGCGTCGGCCGGCTGGCGCGCTGCCATCCATTTCATGCCGGGGGCTTCGACCCGGTCCGGTAAACGGGACAGGCGGAATTAAAGCGAATGGCAGAACCAGGTAGCGGCGGATCGCCGAAAGAAATGTCGATGGAAGTGCGGCTGCTGCTGGCCTTCCTGCTGATGGGCGTAGTGATGTTCCTGACGCCCTACATCTACAAAACCCCGCCGCCCGCGAAAAACGCGCAGAAGACTACCGCCGCGCAGACCGAGCCAAGCCAGGCGCCTGCCGCGCCGGCAGCCGCGGAAACGGCGGCGCCGATTGCTCCGGCAACTCCGGGTGTTCCTCCAACCGAGCCAGCCACCGTCGCAGTATCGTTGCCGCCGGTCCAGATCGATACCGACCTGTTCCGGGTGACCTTCAACAATCAGGGCGCCACGGTGCGGAGCTGGCAGCTCAAGAAGTATAAGGGCAACGACAACAAACCGCTCGACCTGGTGAACCCGGCGATCGGATCGTCGGACGTGCCCTATCCGTTTTCGCTCTATTTCGCCGGCCAGCCGCCGACCGCGAAAGTGAACCAGGCCTATTTCACCGAGTCGCCGGACGCGGACGGCCTGGGCATCGCCTTCGGCTACAGCGACGGCCACACCCGGGTTCGCAAGACGTTCCGTTTCCGGCGCGACAGCTACCTGTGCGAGGTTTCGAGCGAAGTGACGGTGGACCAGCGGCCGCTGGCGCACGCGATTGAATGGCGCGGCGGTTTCGGCGATCTCACGGTGGCCAACGCGGCCTCCAAGGAGAACACACTCTACTTCAACCCGGCCGAAAACAAGCTCTACGAACCAAGCGCCAAGGCCGGCAAGGATGGGCCTTCGGCAGCCACCGCGAACTTCTCATTCGCCGGCCTCGAGGACCAGTATTTCGCGGCCGTGTTTCTGCCGGCAACCGGCCAGGTTACGACGGCCGACGAGCGGCCGCCGTTCGTCGCCACCACCTTCTCCGACGCGCTGCGCACGGTGGCCGTCGAGAAGCCGGCGCCGCTGATCGGTGCGGCGGTTTCCCTGGGGACCGACAACCACTTCCGCCTGTTCGTGGGGCCCAAGGACCTGGATCTGCTCAAGAGCGTGGACCCGAAACTGGAACAGGTGGTGAGCTTCGGCTGGCTTTCGATTCTGGCCAAGCCGCTCTTTCTGGTCGTCAACTGGTTCCACAAATCGTTCATCCACAATTTCGGCTGGTCCATCGTTCTGGTTACCATCGTCATCAACGTAGCGCTGTTCCCGCTGCGCTTCAGCAACATGAAATCGATGCGCAAGATGCAGGCGCTGAAGCCGCAGCTCGACGCCATCAACGCCAAGTACAAGAAGCTCAGCCTGACCGATCCGCGCAAGGCGGACCAGCAGGCCGAAACCATGGCTCTGTACAAGCAGAACGGCGTGAACCCGATGGGCGGGTGCTTGCCGATGCTGATCCAGCTTCCCTTCTTCATCGCGTTCTACAAGGTGTTCACGGTCTCGGTGGAGATGCGCGGGGCGAGCTGGCTGTGGGTCACCGACCTTTCGCAACCGGAGACGCTTCCCCTGCACATCCTGCCGCTGATCATGATCGCCAGCCAGTTCTGGATGCAGAAAATGACGCCCACCGCTGCGCCAGGCGGCGATCCCGGCCAGCAGAAAATGATGATGATGATGATGCCGCTGGTGCTGGGATTCATGTTCTACAATTTGCCCAGCGGCCTGGTGTTATACTACTTGACCAGCAATCTGGTCGGGATGGGATTGCAGTTGTTCTTCAACCAAACGGCCGCGGCAGATGCCGCTGCCGGCAGCGTGGAGCCGCCCAAGAAAAAGAACCCTAGGAAGTAAGCCTTGACACAGCGAAAACACTCGGTCGAATCGATTGGAGCACGGATTGACGCTTTTCTGACTCCCCTGCTGGCCAGCGCAGGCCTGGAGTTGCGGTACAAGATCTCCGACGCGGAGGTGGGCGATGGCGATTTCGAAACCCCCGACGTGCTGGTGAACTTCAGCGGTCCGGATGTGGACGCGCTGCTGGCCAACCGCGCGGAGCTGCTGCTGGCGCTGGAGCAGGTGACGATGGAGATGCTGCGGTTCGGCTCCGACGAGCACTCGCGGCTCTCCTTCGACGCCAACGATTACCGCCTGCTGCGCATCGAGGAGCTGCGGCTGAGCGCGCAGACCGCGGCCGAGAGGGTCAAGCGCACCGGAACGCCGTTCCGCTTCAACCCGATGAACAGCCGCGAGCGGCGCGTGATTCACCTGGCCCTGCGCGGGGAAACCGCCGTGCGCAGCGAAAGCGCCGGCGCCGGGCCAGGACGGCAGGTGGTGGTCTACCCGGCGGGGATGGCGAGCCTTCCGGATGTGCCGTACGTGCCGCCGCCGCGGGGTGACTCGCCGCCCGATCGCCGCGGAGCGCCCAGGCCGCGCGGCCGGCGGTAAACGCAACGTGGGGCAGACCTCCTGGTCTGCGGCCGACGCCCTCGTCGGCCTGTTCGCACCTTGCAGGGTGCTTGCACCGTAGTTCCGGCTGCGGGACGAGGGCGTCCCGCGCAGACCAGGGGGTCTGCCCCACAATTGCAGCTTGACGATACCATCGTCGCGATTGCCACTCCCGTGGGGCGCGGGGGGTTGGGCATGGTGCGGATCTCCGGCAGCCAGGCCCGCGCCATCGCCGGGCGCATTCTGCGTTTCCCAGCCGGGAGCGGCTGGCGATCCTGGCACGCGCGCTCGGCGGAGCTGACCGATGTGCACGGCCGCGTGATCGACCAGGCGGTGGTCACCTTCTTCGAAGCGCCGCACTCCTACACGGCCGACGACGTGGTGGAGATCTGCTGCCACGGATCGCCGGTGGTGCTGCGCCACGCGGTGGAACGCGCGGTGGAGGCTGGAGCGCGCCTGGCCGAACCCGGCGAATTCACTATGCGCGCTTTTCTGCGCGGCCGCATCGATTTGCCGCAGGCCGAAGCTGTGCGCGATCTGATCGAAGCGACCACGCTGTACCAGGCGCGCGTGGCGGCGCAGCAGGCCACGGGTTCGGTCTCACGGCGCCTGGCGCCGATCAAAGAGAAGCTGCTGGAACTGATCGCCCTGCTCGAAGCCGGCATCGATTTCGCCGAAGACGATGTCGGTGTGGCGGCGGATGCGGCCATCCTCGCCCGCCTGGAGGCGGTCGAGACCGGCGTCAGCCAGTTGGCGCAGACCTTCCAGTACGGCGCGCTGGTGCGGGACGGATTGTCACTGGCCATCGTGGGCCGGCCCAACGTGGGCAAGAGCAGCTTGTTCAACCGCCTGCTCAAGCAGGACCGCGCGATTGTGACCGAAATCCCCGGCACCACACGAGACGTGGTTTCCGAAACCGCCGCCATCGGTGGCATCCCGGTGAAGCTGCACGACACCGCGGGCATTCGCGACGCCATCGGGAAGGTGGAGGCACTCGGGATCGAGCGCAGCTTTCAGGCGATGGCCGATGCGGACCTGACGCTGGTGGTAGTAGATGCCTCGGCCACGCCCGATGCGGAGGATCGACGCCTGATCGAGCGGGCGCGCGCGGCGGGGCGAGCGCTGGTGGCTGCGAACAAGAGCGATCTGCCGCGCGCGGCCGAGCCGCCCGCGGAGGCGATCCTGGTTTCCGCCCTCACCGGCGATGGCATGGATTGGCTTCGCCAATCCATCCTCGACGCGGTGGCGCCGGCCGGCGCTTTCGAGCCCGAGACCGGCTTCATCACCAGCCTGCGGCACGAACGACTGCTACGCGAAAGTGGGCGCTGGATCGAGAAGGCGCGCGGCGCGGTGGGCGCCTCGATTCCGCACGAGATGCTGCTGCTGGATCTTTATGCCGCGCTGCAGCCCATCGACGCCATCACCGGGGGCACTACCGCCGACGATATCTTGAACCGCATTTTCTCGACATTCTGCATCGGGAAATAGCTTCGCTCAATTTCCGCCGTCGCACCGCCAGCGCGAGCGTTGAGCGCAGGTCCACCGAGTGGGGAGTTCCGTTGCGAAGGTGCGTAACGCTCCAGCGTAGACTTGTCTTGCGGCGGGGCGCGGGTCGTTGCGGCGGGATATCGAGCCGGATGTCGATCCTGCGTCATGAGCGCTAGAAACGGGCCAACAGCCGCTGCGGCGGGGCGGCAGCAGGCGAGGCCGTGTAGCGGCCGGAAATGGCGAGCTGGTTGAGCCGCTGCTGGCAGCGGGCGCGGTTGACGAGCGCCATGGTTCGGCACCACGCAAGCAGTTCACGCGTCTGCAGCAGCCGGGCCGCCGGCAGCGGCCGGACGGCCATTTCGCAACGCAGCCGGTCGCCCATTTCCACCCAAAGGGCATTAGCTTTGACGAATTCGCTCGAAGCGACGGCACTCCGGATGCGGTCTTCGAGCGGTTTCTTCCGATCGTCCATTTCTCCCCGATCACTCATTGATAATCGACTGGGAGTCGATTTGTTCGGTCTGCAACATCTGGGTCAGGAAGTTGTCCTGTTGTTCCAAGGTCGAGATCAGGGTATCGGCCGTCGCCATTTGTTGCGTCAGGTTGCTCTGCATGGTGGCGATCTGGCCATTCTTGGCCGTGATCTGGTTAGCGATGGAAGTGGTCTGGCTCTGTAGGCTGGTTTCCTCGTTCGTCACCAGGCCCACGTTCGGGTCCACCAGGTCGGTGAGCGCGGTAGTGGCGCTTTCCAGCCAGCCGCCTCCGGTGGCGGAACCCAGGAAAGAGGCGACGGCGGATGGGCTGTTGGCGTAAGCGCTATCCAGCGTCTGGGAATCGAACGTCAATTGGCCGTTTTCGCCCAGTTTGAGCCCCAGCGCCGCCAGACCGTTCACTCCACTGCCGGAAGATGTGAAATAGGTAGCCAGAGTATCCGTCACCTGGGTGATCTCGGCGAGGATGGGCTGGCCCTGGAGTGGACCGGCGGATTGGCCGCGCTGCGATTGCAAATCCGTCACCACCTTGTTGTAAGCCGAGGTGAAAGAAGAGAGCGCGCCGCGGAGGGAATCGTCGGTCCCGGTCACCGTGATCGTAGCCGGGTTGCCGGGATCGGCCGATAGCAGATTAACGGTAAGGCCGGTGGCGATGGTGACGGATGGCGAGCCGCTGGTGACCGTGTTGCCGGACCCGTCCACGATGTAGCTTGCCGCGCTGCCTTCCGGGCCCTGGTTTTGCAGGCTGTCGCCAGCGGAATCCTGGATATCGAATGTGTGCGCGCCGAGGGTGGTGCCTTGCAGGTAAATTCGCTGGTCGGGGCTGGCAGCGGACCCTACGTTCACCACCGTAGCCTGCACCTGATCGCCGTACTGCTGGTTGATGGCCGCGGCGACACTGGTGGCACTGCCATCGGTGGACTGAATACTGTATGGCGTGTTGTCGATGACGAGACTGTAGGTCCCGCCCGCATCGGTGCTGCTTCCGGCCCAGGTGCTGGCGCTCAAGCTGGAGGCATAGGCGCCGGCCGAATCCACCTCAATCGAGTAGGTGCCTGCAACCGCGCCGGCGCCGGCCGAGGCGCTGACCACGTCGGGATTGGAAACGTCGGCCTGGTACGAACCGCTCAGGGCCGTGTCGACTCCCTGGACTGCGGCTTCGAGCGCGGACAAGTCGTTGCCGATGGTGGAAAGCTCGGAGGATTGGCTCTGTAGCCCAGCTTCCTGATTGGTGAGTTGGGTAACCGGTAACTCGGCGATGGCCACCGCCCGGCTGATGACGTCCTGCAGATCTTGCGAGTAGTCGCTGGCGCCGGTGAACGCTCCCGAACTGCTACTGGCGCTGCCGGTGCTGCCGGTGCCGCCGGAACTCGAACTGGAGCCCGACGAGGAACCGGTGGACCCGGAGACCGTGATCGGGTTGAGGATCGTCGACAACGGATTGCTAATGGTGCTCATAAACGCTCAGGCGGTCCCGGCCGGAAGTAGGGCCCGGCCGGGACTGCGGTTCATGGCCGGCGGTCTCACCCGCCGGCCGTCAGAACATTGGCTACGCGCCCTTCAACAGGGTCAACAGCGCTTGCGGTTCGGCATTGGCCTGGGCCATGGCGGCAATCGAAGACTGCTGCAGAACCTGCGCCTTGCTCAGGTTGGCCGCCTGCTCAGCCACGTTGGCATCGCGAATCTGCGATTCGGCGGAGCTGAAGTTGGTGATCTGCGACTGCGCCAGGCTGGAGGCGAAGTTGAGCTGATCTTCGCCCGTGCCCACGGCGGCCTGCGCGGTGCCGAGCAAGGAAACGGCGCTGGTGATGGCGGTGACCGCTGCCTGCGCGCCGGCCATGGTGCTGATATCGGCCGTGCCACCGGCGCCTACCTGGAGCGCGGTGAGAGTGGTGCCTGCCGCGCTGCTGCCTCCCGACAACAGGCCTTGCAGGCCCGAGGCGGTGCTGCCAACCGTAATCTGGAAGCCGGGGAGCGTGCTGATGAAATTCACCGTCGGCGATGCGAGGCTATTATCGACGGCGGTGATCTGCTTCAGGGTCGAGTCTCCGGATGCTTGCAGGGCTGCGTTGATCGCCGTGACCGCGGCGCCTACAGTGGCGCCGCTGGTTGTGTCTAGCGTCACCGTCAGGGTGTGAGCCACGCCGGAAGCATCGTTGGCGGAAACAGTAACCGCCTGGGCTGTGTCGGTCGTGATGGGAGTGAAAGTCAGGTCGGTTTGGGTATTCGGCGTCCCCTTGGTTCCCAACACGTAGGCGCCTCCCGAGATCATGGTGCTGGGCGCGGTGGTTATGGCGTTTCCGACCCCTGCGGTTGCGTTTCCGATGAGGGCGTTGGCCATCAAATCGCCGGCCTGGACCTGAAACGCGCTGTTGGCGGAGTTGAAGGCAAGCTGCTCCTTGCCGAGGGAATCGGTGTGAATGGAGGCCGTGATGTTGGCCGCCGCGAAGGCGGCGTTTGCGGCGCCGGGAATGGCTTCAGCGGTTTGAATGGCCGCATTGATGGCCGTCACCAGGGTGGCGTTGCTGTCCACGCCCGTCAGGTTGACCCCGATCGCGACGCCTCCGCCAAATCCCGCGCCATCGAATGTGAACTGGGTGACGCCGGGGACCGTGGTTGTGTTGCCGACGTTGTTGACAGCATCGTTCGCGGACAGATCGTAGTCACCGGCCGGGTTGGCGGTGGATGCGTTCACCGCCTGTACGCCCGTCAACCCCAGGCTCTGCGTATCCACGGTTGCATTGCTCAGATTGACGTTCACAATGCCGTTGGCGGCGCTCTGGCTGCCGGTGCCGGCGCCGAAGTACACGCTCATCAACTTGGCGAAGGTGCCGCCGGTATTCAGACCGATCGACTGCGCCTGGCGGTCGATCTCGCTCAGGTCGGTCTGGAATTCTCCGTTCAAGGTGTTGCGATTGCCGGTGAAGCTGCCCGAGGCCGATTCCGTGGCCAGGGTTTGCAGCGTGTTGACGATCTGGCTGATGTTGCTCATACCGCCGTCCATGATCTGCAACTGGGCCGTGGCGTCGTTGCCGTTCGAGAAGCCTTGCGTGAGCTCGGAAATCGCGCTCGCATACTGGTTGGCGACTGCCAGACCCGCCGGGTCGTCGCCGGCCGAGTTGATGCGGTAGCCGGATGTCAACTGCTGGATGGTGTTGCTCTGGAAGTTGCTGTTGGTGAGCAGGTTTTCCTGCGCAATGAGAGAGTCTACGTTGGTTTGAATCGAGAGAGACATTGGGAAATCCTTTCAGTTTTCTGGGGCGGCCTCTTGCCGCGCAATACCCTTATCGGAGAGCGTCGCGGAAACTTGAGGGGAACTCTCCAGCCGGGCAAGCAGGCGGCCCCAATCCGCAACCGGCCGCGCCCCGGCGGCGGCGCGGTTTTCCTCCCGCACCAGTTTGAGCTCGCGCGCGATCACAGGCGTGTCGCGCGGCGCGCGGATTCCCACCTTCACCCGCGAGCGGCCGATGTGGGCAATCACAATCTCAATCCGGTCGCCGATCAGAATGGTCTCTCCCGCGCGGCGCGACATCATCAGCATACGGCCTCCGCCGGCTCCGGCAGGGCGTGCCGATGCGAGTACGAAGAATCCGGCATCACGGCCTGCACCGCCCGCAGGGAGCGCAGATTGATCACCAGCGGCGCCAGCAGATTCACCGTAGGTCCCGTTTCGCGCACCGCGATCACGCCGAGCGCCCAGACGTCCTTGCCGATGCGCGGCCGGCGGACCGCGCCAAGACCGGCCGCCTCCCGGTCTTCCTTTGACATTTTCAGATGAAAGCGCGGGTCCACCGACAGCACGGGCGCGGTGATGAAACACAGCCCCGCATCCTCCAGGCTCTGCAGAAACACCAGCGGGCGGGCGCGTTCCTGGCGTATCGCCACAAACCGCCGGCGTTCTTCGAACCCCGGCAGACCACGCGGAAACTCGATGGTGTCCCCGGTTTCGAACGCGATCGGTCCAAAGTTCTTGGTATCGAATGACGGCATCAATCCATCCCTGATTGGACATCGGCGGTTTTGGCGGGAACTTTAGCCGGCGCGCGCTGCGGTAGAATCAGGAATCGCTTCCATGCACGCACGCCGATTGGCTTGTTTCATCCTGGGAATGTGGCTGGCCGCTGGCATCGCGGTAGCCTGGCTGGAAAGGGAGGACTTCCAGACCATTCAGGACGTGTTGTCGCAGCCCGACCCGGCGGTTGCGGAGCGGGTGAAAGCGCTGGGCGCACACGAGACCTACCTGCTGATGGGGCACGTGGCATCGGAGCAGAGGCAGCGGACGATCAGCGGCTGGGAAGACCTCGAGATGGTCCTGAGCCTCGGGTTCTTCTTCTTTCTGCTGTTCGGTACGCGCGAGGGCAAGCTGCCGCTGGCGATGGCCCTGGTCCTGGTGGCCATGGTGCTGCTGGAGCGGTTCCTGCTGACACCGGAAGCGTTGTCGCTGGCGCGGATTGCCAGCTTCGCCACCGGCCGCGCGGCGTCGGCCGAAGCGGTCCGCAGGACGGTGCTGAGCTCCGTTCACCAAGGTTTTGAGATCGCCAAGTGGACCCTCGAATGGGCGTTGGCAGCCATGCTGGTGTTGCGGCGCAGCCAGCGGTCAGGAGACTCCGGGGACCAGTTCCACGTGGTCGATAAATCCGATTACCGCCATGTCAATCGGTGACTGAGTGCGGCCCACCGCGGTCATGGCGCTGAAACCCTCGGTGGTCACCAGCACCTGGTCGCCCACGCCCGCATCCACTGCGTCGAGCGCCACCACGGCGTCGCCGCGGTCGGAGCCGTCCAGGTTCAGCGGCTGGACCAGAAGGATCTTCGCGCCCTCGTGGCTCGGGTGCTTGTGGGTCGCCACCAACTCGCCGACAACGCGCCCAATCAGCATAGCCTAATTCTCCGGCGGCGCGATGTTCCGGCCCGGTGATGAAGCCACTCCCTTACGGTCGTGGCTCCGTTCCGGCTGCCGGGCCGGCTTGGAGGTTTTCGCCGCCGCGCGGTGGACGGAATCGACGATGCCGACGATGGTCGCATCCGACGGCGGCTGGCCGGGAAGGAAAGCGATGCTGGCTTCCCTGCCCCGCACCCAATAGACCATTTCGCCCGCGCCGGCGCCGGTCCAATCCGTGCAAACCAGGCGCTTGCCGGTATCGCGCAGATCGGAGTCGAGCGGCTGCACCAACAGCATACGGTAGCCTTCCAGGCCCGAATCCTTCACGGTGGCCCAGACGCAACCGACGACGCGCCCCAATTGCATAAACTAATCCAGGCTCACGTCGTCGACGATGCCGACGATGGCGGTATCGACGGGTGTGTCCTTGCAGCCCTCGGCCATCCGCGCCGAGCTGCCCGAGACGGCGATCACGCGTTCGCGGAAGCCGGCGCCCACCGTGTCGACGGCCACCACGTAACCGGCCTCGTCCTTACCTTCCGGGGAGACCGGCTTGAGAACCAGCAGCTTCTTGCCTTCCAGGCGCGGGTCCTTGCGAGTAGCCACCACGGTACCCACCACGCGGGCGAGAATCATTGGTTCGCTCCGGCTTCGGTTACTTGCTGTTGGCGGCCTGGGACTTGCCGATCGGCAGAACGGATTCCAGGCTCTGGTGCGGACGCGGGATCACATGGACCGAGATCAGCTCGCCCACGCGCCGGGCCGCGGCGGCGCCGGCATCGGTGGCGGCACGGACCGCGGCAACATCGCCGCGTACCATCGCCGTCACGTAGCCCGAGCCGATTTTCTCCCAGCCGACCAACTCCACCTTGGCGGCCTTCACCATCGCGTCGGCAGCTTCAATCATGGCCACCAGCCCGCGCGTTTCAATCATTCCTAAGGCTTCACCCATCTATTGTCTCCACGATCCACTTTAAGCCATTCCGCGCGCCCGCAGGGCCTCGTCAACCAGGCCGATCAGTTCGGAGCGCGTTACATAGAATCTCTCTTCGCCGCCGGACACATCCTCGGCGGCCAACGGGCAACCCGCTTCGCCGGCGCTGCGCGCCTTCACGCCATAACGGGTGCGGGAATCGAGCAGCTTGTCCACTTCCTCGCGCGGCAGCACTTTCGGGCCGCCCAGCAGCTCCGCCACCAACTGAATGCGCGCGAAGTGCTCCATCGTTTCCATGCGGAAATAGGCCTTGAAAACATCCTCACCGTAGCAGACGGCTCCGTGGTTCGCCATCAGCAGCGCGTCGTACTTGGGGATGAGGGGCAGCATGGGCTCGGTCAACGCCGCCGTTCCGGGCAACCCGTAGCCGGCAATCGGCACGCAGCCGAGGCTGATCACCACCTCCGGCAGCAGCCCCAGGTTGAGCGGCTTTCCAGCCGTGGCGAACCCGGTGGCCACCGGCGGATGCGCGTGGACCACCGCCCGTATATCCGGCCGCATCTCGTAGATCTTGAGGTGCATGGCGATTTCGCTGGTGCGTTCCAGGCGCCCCGAGATCTTGTTGCCCTGGTTATCGACGACGATCAGGTCGTCCACGCCGAGCATGCCCTTGCAAACGCCGGTCGGCGTGGCCAGAATGCGCTCTGCATCCAGGCGCAGGCTGATGTTACCGTCGTTGGCGGCCACCCAGCCCTTTTGAAAAACCAGTTTGCCGATTTGGACAATATCCTCGCGGTATTCGCGTTCTGTCTTCACCATTGCGGGATCTTCGATTGTAGCAAAAGCGTTGGCATGATGAGCGGCGCGTCAAGCAGCGACGCGGCATATGCGCTGGAGGCACGCCGGCCAGCGCAGGAGCCTCCAAGAAAACTGCGCAGTTGAGGAGGATGTCCCGGTTTTCGGGGAGGGTGTAGACTGGGTTTAGCGTTTCTGGTCGGCATTGATTCGGTGACACGGGATCGCGCATTGGAAATCTGGCAGGGAGAACGACACAGATGAGGTTGCAAGGATTTGGATTGGCTCTCGCCTTGGGCCTCATGGGCGCCGTGCCCGCCATGGCGGGTTTGATCGGCAGCCCGGTAGACCTAGGCGCTTCGGCGACTGGAGGGGTCTCCATCACCGCGGTGGATTCGAGCGGTTCGCCCGACGGTTCGGCCACGGTGAACGGGACTAACGAGTTCCTCTACTGCGTCGGGCCGAATAACGACCACTGCGTGGATTCCGGTCTTCTTGGCTCCATCGACCTATCGGACTCCGCCGTATCGTTCTCTTTTTCGGGTTCCACCTTCTCCGCGACCGGAACGTTCGTGCTGGAGTTGAGCGGCTTCGACACGACCATTACCAGCGTTTCTTACGTCTCGGGCGCCCTGAACGGCGGCACTTTTGCACTCACGTCTTTTAACGCCGATTCCATGACGTTCACCGGCTCCGTCACCGACAGTGCGTTCAGTGGACTCTCGGGACCTGTCATCACTTACGATGTCGGTAGCGCATCGACACCCGAACCATCCAGTGTCTTGCTCTCAGCGCTCGGAGTTCTTGCCCTCCTCCTCCTCAAAAGGGGACAGACGCATTTTCCATTCCTGTACATCAGCGCCGTTGTTTCCAGCGTTGCCATTAACGGGCCCCGGCGGGTTTCAGCCAACGGCCGAGCCAGGCTAGGATAGCGGAAAGTTGCGCGGCCTCGCCGCCAGGGTCGCCTTCCTGGCCTGGCGCCAGCAGCGCCGATTCCACCTTCCGCGACTGAAGCGCGAAATCGAGCTCCAGGCTTTGCGCATCGCTGCCGATCACTAGCGTGGGGGTGCTGAAACTGTCAGCCGAGTAAAGAGGAGAGCGGGCCACATACCGTAGCGCCTGCTCCCACGGCATTCCGCCCATCCAGGCGGCGCGGCGCCAACCATCGGCGTCGAGCGCGACCTCGCTCGACCAATCCACAATCGGGCGGCACGCCACCACGGCTGCGAAGCGCTTCGTGTGCCCCAGCGCCCAGGCAGCCACCGCGCCGCCCACCAGCGCGACGCGCTTAGCGTCGATCCCGCCCTTGGCAATAGCGGCCTCCACGCCGCGCATCAGGTCGTCGAAATCGTCGCCCGGCAGGCGGGTCGGCAGCAGGTTGCCGAACACCTCGCCATAGCCGGGCGAGCCACGCGGATTCACGCGCAACACCGCGTAGCCGCTCGCCGCCAGGATGTGCGCCTCGAGCGGAAACTCATAGCCGAACATGGCGCGCGGCTCACCCGAAACCTCGGCCACCAGCGGAATCGGGTGTGTGCGGTCCGCGTTGGGCGGCCAGACCAGCCAGGCTTGGACTGAGTTGCCCGCCGAATCGAAGTGGATTTCTTCCACGTCGCCGATATCGCGCTGGGCAAGCATCGGCTGGTTCGGCTCGGCCAGCGTAATCACGCCGCCTGGTAGATCCACCGCGAACGTGATGAGGTTGCCGCCTTCCGTCGCGTTGGAGCGAACGGCAACGGCGCGGCCATTATCGGCCAGCGAGAATCCGCTCAGCCGCTCCTCGCGGTTCGTCACCTGCCGCACCGCGCCATCGCCATGGGCCGCGTACACGTGTGTGGCGCCGTGGTCATCGGCCAGGAAATACAACGTGCGCGAATCGGAGCTCCATTGCGGATCCCGCGCATCGCGGTCGAGCGCGCCCGCCAGCACCTTGCGATGCTCGCCATTTCGACCCATCACGCACAATCTGCGCACGGGGTGGAAGGCCGGCTCCGCCGCGGCGCAAACCCAGGCGATCCGGGAGCCATCGGGCGAGGGCAGCGGCCTGTCGTTGGCACCGGGGCCCTCGGTGAGTTGGTGAGTTTCGCCATCGGCCACGCGCAGGGAGTAGATTTGCGGGTCTTCGCCCGGATGCGCGCCGGCATTCAGTATCGAGTCGCCCGAGGGCGTCCACGCCGGCTCGCCGCGCACGGTGAAGCCGCCGTGCGAAAGCTGCCGCGGTGCGCCGCCGCCCACCGAAACCAGGAATAACTCCACTTCGGGCGGCGGAGGGCGCAGCAGGCCAAGCAGCTCCGGCGGCGCCCAAGCCGCTGCCGCTGCGTTCCGCAAGGGGACGGCGGCGGTGAACCCGATAGACCGCCCGTCCGGCGACCACGCCAGATCGAGCGGCACGGAATCGCCAGTCGATATGACAGACGGTTGGCCGCCCCCGACCGGCACGATGTAGATGCCGCGCCCACCGTCGCGATCGGACAGGAACGCGATGCGTGCGCCATCCGGCGACCAGCGCGGCGAACGGTCGCGCCAAGTCCCCTCGGCGAAGCCGTGCGGCGGTTGCTTGCCGTCTGTGGATGCGATGCGCAAGCTGGCGCGGACGGATGCCGCGGCGCGGTCATTCCAGCGTTCCAGGTAAACCGCGACGTGTCCGTCGGTGGAGATGCGCGGATCCTCGACTGTCCGCCAGGCCCACAAGTCAGCAGGCGTAAACGGCGCGCGCGCGAAGGCCACAGCCGCCAGCGCTAGCCACGCAATGGCACACCCGATTCGCATTGTCGAAAATACAGTCTCGCACACGCCGGCCGTGGGGCGGACGGGGTGCCCTCTGGGCCCGTCCGCGCCGGACCCCCTGGTCCGGCTCCCGGCGGGCGTTGCTCGAAGGCCTGGGGCAAGGCCGACGAGGGCGTCGGCCGCGGACCACGGGGTCTGCCCCACGTCACAAACATATTCTTTCCATTCTGTTTTGGCCGGTTTCGGTGTATTCTGAAGATCGGGGAGGCGCGACACGGTCAAATTCTGCGTGCTGGCGAGCGGCAGCTCGGGCAACGCCACGCTGGTGGCGACCGCGAACACGCGCATCCTGCTGGACGCCGGGCTGAGCATGCGCGAGCTCGGCAAGCGGCTGGCTGCCGTCGGCGAGCAGCTTTGCGACATCGACGCCATCCTGATCACCCATGAGCACTCCGACCACGTGGCCTCGCTCGCCGTGCTGGCGCGCAATCGCAACGTCCGCGCGGTGATCTACATGACGCGGCTTACCGCGCCCTCTATCGACTGGGGCGAAACGCCGCCGGCGCGCCTCGAGACATTTCAGGCCGGCGCCGCGTTTTCAATCGGCGACGTGGAAGTGGAAAGCTTCGGCATCCCGCACGACGCGGTGGACCCGGTGGGCTTCGCCTTCACCGCCGAGGGCGTGCGCATCGGCGTAGCCACCGACCTCGGCTACGTTCCCGAATCGGTCAAATTCCATTTGCGGCGCACCGACCTGCTGCTGCTCGAGGCCAACCACGATCTCGACATGCTGAAGGTTGGGCCGTACCCGTGGAGCGTGAAACAGCGGGTGATGAGCCGCGTGGGGCATCTTTCGAACTTGTCCATGTCGAATTTCCTCGAACACGATCTGGACGCCTCGACCGCGCACCTGATACTGGGCCATCTGAGCCAGCAGAACAACCATCCGGAGATTGTGCGCATGGTCGGCCAGCAGGCGATCGAAGCCCGCGGTATCGGCGCGCGCCTGGAGATTGCCTCGCAGCACCGGCCATCGGAAGTTTATCGATTTTAGAAACGACTAGCCACGGATGAACACAGATCAACACAGATAAGAAACACCAAGACACATGGCTTCTTGTTTCTCATCTGTTTTTGTTTTTGTTCTTATCAGTGTTTATCCGTGTTCATCCGTGGCCCAACTTTTTTTGATGGGAGCACGTTGACAAAATGATTGCGCGCTACACGCGGCCCGCGATGGGCCGGATCTGGAGCGACCAGAACAAATTTCAGCAGTGGCTGGAAGTGGAACTGGCGGCCTCCGAGGCGCTGGCCGAACTGGGCACGGTCCCGGCTGAGGCGGCGCTTCTGCTGCGCGCGCACGCCGGCTTCGACGTGCCCCGCATTCTCGAAATCGAGCGCGAAGTCAAGCACGACGTGATCGCCTTCACCACCGCCGTCGCCGAGAGCATGAAGCAGGCCGGCCACGCCGAAGCTTCGCGCTGGCTGCATTACGGGCTGACCTCGAATGACGTGGTGGATACCGCGCAGGCGCTGCTGCTGGTGCAATCGGCGGCCATCCTGGAAGCCGATCTGGAAGCGCTACGGCTGGTCCTCAAACGCCGCGCGCTGGAATTCCGCAAGACCGTGCAGGTGGGCCGCACCCACGGCGTCCACGCTGAGCCCATCGTGTTCGGCCTCAAACTGGCCATCTGGTACGAAGAAGCCGGGCGCAATTTGCGACGCCTGGCCGCCGCGGCCGAGGATCTGCGCGTCGGCAAAATCAACGGCGCGGTCGGCACCTTCGCCCACATCGGCCCGGAAGTGGAGGAGCTGATTTGCGCGCGGCTCGGCCTCGAAGCCGCGTCGGTGACTTCGCAGGTGATTCAGCGCGACCGGCACGCCGCGTTTGTCGCCGCCCTGGCCTTGGTCACCGCGCTATGCGAGAAGATCGCGCTCGAAGTGCGCCATTTGCAGCGCACCGAAGTGCGCGAGGCGGAAGAATATTTCGCGCGCGGCCAGAAGGGCAGCTCGGCCATGCCGCACAAACGCAACCCGGTCACCTGCGAGCAGATCTGCGGCCTGGCGCGCGTGGTGCGCGCGAACGTGCAGGCGGCCTTCGAGGACGTCGGCCTATGGCATGAGCGCGACATTTCGCACTCCTCGGTGGAGCGCGTCATCCTGCCCGATTCCTGCATCCTTGCCGATTATCTCCTCGATAAGACGGTCAACCTGGTGGATAAGCTGCTGGTGTATCCGGACCGCATGCGTCGCAACCTCGAGCTGACGCGCGGCCTGGTATTCTCCGGCCAGCTTCTGCTCGATCTCGCCGCCGCCGGAATGCTACGCGAGCAGGCGTACCGCATCGTGCAAGCCCACGCCATGCGCGCCTGGGAAGAGGAGGCGGATTTCCGCGCCGCCGTTGAAGCCGACCCCGAGATCCGCGCCGTCCTCACCCCCGCGCAGATCGCCGAGTCCTTCTCGCTGGAGCGGCAGCTTCGCAACGTAGACAAGATCTTCGCGAGAGTGTTTCCGGAAGCGGGGTAGCGCGCAGGAGCGGGCGTTGGAAAATGCGTCTGACCCCTTTTACAGAAAACCTGATGCCGCTTGAGGGCCACGCTGGACGCCACGCTCCGGAGTACCACCAGTGGGTCTTGAGTAGGCTCCAGAACGCGACCAGTGGGCTTTCCGGCCCTGACTTCAAGACAGCGCTTGTGCAGGAGCTTAGGGCGATCCGGGACGCACTCGTGCGGAATCCCGGCCTCGTCAAGGGAAACTGAAATGAGATAAAGAAACCGGTCAGCCTGAACTGAGCGATTTTTCTGAGAGCCTCCCGAAGAAGCGGGTCAGCCTGGACGGAAGACCAAGGGGCGTAATCCACGACGAACCGCGCCAGGGGAAAATGGGGTCAGCCTGAACCGCCTCGGCGCTGGTTACTGGTGGCGAGCGGAGGGGGGGAAACCGGGGGACAGGCTACGCGTTCACGACTTTCCTGAGACGAAAAGTGACCTCCAACCACCTGGCTACGAAACTCCGAAACTCCTGGTCACACCGTCTCGCGAAGAATCTTCGCCCCTGTTTTCATGGAGGTGCGCCGCCTCGCCCGCACCGCCCCGCAGCCGCCCGCGTTACTTTGAAGTCGAAAAAGTGCTGCTCGCTCGCCGAGAAGCAGCCCGTTTCGGAGCCACGTCCGGTGCCTATACTCCTCGAGGGGGCAATTTGAAACCGGGTCACGCGGTGCAACGTTCGTAAGGCGGCCACAGAGGCTTGTATTCTCCTCCTGGAGAGGAGACAGGAACCGGTTCCTCGCAGCCCCGGCGCTTGAGCGCCGGCAATTACGTTCGAGCAGCTTGCCTCCATTTCGACAAAAGGGGCGGCCGCGTTTCTCTTTGAGCCTTGCTCATGCGGACCAAAGGGGACGCATTTTTCGCCTCGTCTCGCCATCAGGCCAGCACCGCTAGCGTTAACCCATCGAACCCGTCGTCCAAATACCGTTCCGGCGCGTCCTTAAAGTGGTAGTTCCCCAAAAAAGGGACAGACGCATTTTCTGATCGCGCGGCGTTCCATGCAGAAGTTCGGTGGCAGTTAGTTTATGGCGCATCCTCCACAATTCCCTCCTCCCGAAAGCCGAGCAGCCAAGATGCTGCGGGAAGTCTTCGAATCCGGACGGCCGCTCACGTATGTCCGTTCCGCCGAGGAGCAGCGAGTTGCCAGCGTCCTGCGCGAGGTGGGCCAGCGGCTGCTCCCGTCCGGACCTGTGCCCGTCTGGACCTGGAGTCTCACTGAGGGAATGCAGTCCGATGCGCAAGGCCCCATAGCCAACACGCACGATCCGCGCGCGGCGCTCGACTTCATCGCGGCGCACGAAGGCGCGGGCATCTTCCATCTCAAAGACTTTCACGAGCCGCTGCGCGGTTCCCCCGAAATCCGCCGCCGTTTTCGCGACCTCTACGAGAGTTGTCTCGACCGGCAAAAGTTCGTCGTTGTGAGTTCCCCTGTGCGATCCATTCCGGAGGAGCTCGAACGGACCGTCATGTTCGTCGATCTCCGCTCACCCGACCGCATTGAGCTGGCGGCGCTGATGCGCGCTGAGATCTCGAAGCTGCCGGCGGACGACGGCAACAGCGATGTGAGCGACGAAGTCATCCTGCAACTGGCGGGCGCTCTCAGCGGGCTCACCCTCGACGAAGCGCGCTACGCGTTGCGCCGCGCGCTGGCCACCGGCCTGCGTCTCGGGCCCGAATCCATGCCGGCCTTGCTCGAAGAAAAGCGGCTGCTGGTCAACCGCAGCGGCTTCATCGAATACATCGCGGATGTCACCAAGCTCGATCAGATCGGCGGCCTCGAATACCTTAAGAAATGGCTGCTGGAGCGCCGCAAGCTGTTTCAAATGCGCGAGAGCCTGAGCAACGATATCGTGCCCAAGGGATTGCTCATGATGGGCATCCCGGGCTGCGGCAAGAGTCTCTCCGTCAAGGCCATCGCCTCCTGTTTCGAACTTCCGCTCTACCGCATCGATATGATCGAGATCTTCTCCGGGCGGCACGGCAAGCCGGAGGGTGTGTTCGTCCAGGCCTGCCGGATGCTGGAGGATCTGGCGCCGGCGGTGCTGTGGTTCGACGAGATCGAGATGGGCGTGACCGCGACCGAGTCGAGCGGCGAACAAGGCCGGATTTTCGCCTTCTTCCTGACCTGGATGCAGGAGAAGACCCGCGGCCTTTTCGTCGCCGCCACCGCCAACCGCATCGACCTGCTGCCCGCCGAGATGATCCGCAAGGGCCGTTTCGACGAGGTGTTTTTCGTGGACCTGCCACTCGATGACGAACGGATCGAGATCTTCAAGATTCATCTGATCCGGCGCGGCGTGGATGCGAGCCGGTTCAACCTCGACGAATTGACGCAGTTCACCGGCGGCTGGTCTGGCGCCGAGATCGAGCAGTGCGTGGTGTCGGCGATGACCAAGGCGCGTCTCGAAGACCGGGAGCTGAACGCCGACGATCTGATCGGCGTCGCCGCGCGCCTGGTTCCGCTCTCGCGCACCATGCGGGAGCAGATCGATCACATCTCCCGCTGGGCCTTCGAGCGCGCTGTGCGGGCGTCTCCCCGCCGCATCGTGTAAACCGAAGTCGTGACGCAGTGGAATTTGGGTTGAGCCAGGTGGCCGCAACAGAGGTAGGACGGACGATCGGTTTTTGTCGTCTGTCGAGAGGCGCGCCCCTTCTGAGTCGCAGCAAGGTCGAAAAACCGCCCCAAATTCCCGAGAATCCCGGCAAACCACCGGCGACAAGATCGCCGGCGTTACCGGAGCTTCCGGGGTATCAGCTTACACCGTCATATCAGCCTTACGCATAAGGTCCATAAAAAGAACCGATAGCAAACTGGACTGAAATGCTTGCCGAAACGGCGCTGCATCATCCATACTCAACCAAATAGGAGATTGGTTAGCCAGTCTCCAGGAGATTTTGAGGAGGGGAATCTGGCGGCGCTTTCGTTGCCGAACATTGCTTCGCCGAGAAAGCTTGGCGTCTGAAGGGCCCAGCCCGCCAATCGTCTAACTACCATGACAAAATACAAACTCGAATATATCTGGCTTGACGGCAAGCGCCCGGTTCCCGGACTGCGCGGCAAAGGTTTACTCAAGGCATTTGATCATCCGCCTACCCTTGCCGATGTGCCGAATTGGGGCTTTGACGGCAGTTCCACCATGCAGGCGGAGGGCAGAAGCTCCGACTGCGTGCTGAAACCGGTGGCTCTGTATCCCGATGGAAGCCGCAAGGACGCTTACATCGTGCTTAGCGAAGTCCTGCACGCTGACGGCACCCCGCATTCCACCAACGCGCGAGCCACCATCGAGGACGACCCCGACTTGTGGATTGGTCTGGAGCAGGAGTACTTCCTCTTTCAAGACGGGCGTCCTCTCGGCTTCCCGGAAAACGGCTACCCAAGCACTCCGCAAGGCCCATACTACTGCGGTGTCGGCTATAAGAACATGGGCAGCAAGGCCCGTCAAATCGTGGAAGAGCACTGGGACCTTTGTCTCAACGCCGGTATCAATCATGAAGGCATCAACGCGGAAGTCGCTAAAGGTCAGTGGGAATTCCAGATCTTCGCGAAGGGCTCTAAGAAAGCCGCCGACGACACCTGGACCTCTCGCTATTTGCTGATGCGTCTCTGTGAGAAATACGAGGTGGATGTTGAGTTGCACTGCAAACCAGTCAAGGGTGACTGGAATGGGTCTGGCATGCACTGCAACTTCTCGTATAAATACCTCCGCGAAGTGGGTGGCAAAGAGTACTTTGAAGCCCTCATGAAGGCGTTCTCCGACAACGTCGCCGAGCACATCGCTGTGTATGGCCCGGATAACCATCTGCGTTTGACGGGGCTGCACGAAACGCAAGCTATCGACAAGTTCAGCTACGGTCTTTCCGATCGCGGCGCTTCGATCCGGATGCCGGTTAACTTCGTCAAGAACGGATACAAAGGCTATCTGGAAGATCGCCGCCCGAACTCCGAAGGCGATCCGTACCAGATCGTCTCACGCATACTGAAGACGATTAACAGCGTGCCGAAGCCGGAATCCATCCGCAAAGCTGAGGTGGCTGTCGGCGCCGGAGTTTGATCGGTGGGCAGGCGCCCCGGTTTTCGGGTCCGAAAGCGGATTCCGCCTGCCAACCACACCCCACCCGACGTCACAGTCGCTCCAGCGTTAACGGATCGAACTTGCCATTGAAATACTTTCCCAAAGCGTCCTGGAAAATCTGGTGGTCAGGCGTGGCTCGGGTAAACAAAGTCATCGAAGAGCGGAACTTCAAGTCGTCGGGATAGCCGAAGATCTGTTCGATGGAGCGGCCCTCAACCTGATTTACCAGCAGGCAGCACTCTATTAGCCGGGCCCCGAGAATCGGGTGCTCTAAATATGCTCTGGCTTCCTCCAATGAAGCAATCGCGAATTTCCGTGCTGTGGCGCTGTAGCCCAGGCCTTGAATCTGCGGGAATATGAACCACATCCAATGCGAGCTTTTCCGGCCGGCCCGCAGTTGGGAGCACACCTGCGCGTAGACGGGATCCTGCGCGTCCAGGAAACGCCGCAGGTTATGCGGATCTTTGTCGCCGGTCAAGGTCATGACTCCCTGCTTCAGAATAGCCGACCTCCCGCGCTACAATAGTTCCGTGGGATGCACGCCCTCCATATCCCGGCCGGGACTCTTCGGATCCGACTAGCGCCATCGCCGCCTCGCGGCGCGCGGCTTGTTTCTTGAGACGCGCAATTCTGAGCAAACCTACAACAATTTGAGCAGGAGGCAAGTCATGGGTAAGACCTTGGATCAGGTGCGTCCGGATCTTCCAATCATCATCGGGCCGCTGCCCGGGCCGCGCGCGCGTGCTGTTATCGAGCGCGATGAGCGGGTGGTGTCGCCATCCTATACGCGCTGTTATCCGCTGGTGGCGGAGCGCGGCGAAGGCGCGCTTGTGGAGGACGTGGATGGGAACCGCTTTTTGGATTTCAACGCCGGCATCGCGGTGGTGGCCACCGGCCACTGCCATCCGCGCGTGGTGAAGGCGGTGCAGGAACAGGCCGGCCGGCTGATGCACATGTCGGGCACCGATTTCTATTACGAGGAAATGGTGGCGCTGGCGGAGAAGCTCGCCGATATCGCGCCCGGCGGCCTGGCGCGGCGCGTGTCGTTCGGCAATTCGGGCGCGGAGGCCGTCGAAGGCGCGTTCAAGCTGGCGCGCTGGGCCACCAAACGCGATAAGATCATCGCCTTCTATGGCAGCTTCCACGGCCGGACCATGGGCGCGCTGTCGCTTACCGCGCGCAAGGCGGTACAGCGCGCTGGATTCGGGCCGCTCATCCCCGGCGTGGTCCACGCGCCGTACCCCAACTGCTACCGCTGCCCGTTCGGACAAAAGCCACAAACCTGCGCGGTGGAGTGCGTCGGGTTCATCGAGAACACGCTGCTCAAAACCGTGGCGCCGCCGGAGGAAACCGCTGCCATTGTGGTGGAACCGGTGCAGGGCGAAGGCGGCTACATCGTGCCGCCGCGCATCTTCTTCGACGAGCTGGCACGGGTCGCCGGCCAGCACGGTATTCTGTTGATCTTCGACGAGGTGCAGAGCGGGATGGGCCGCACCGGGCGGATGTGGGCGGCGGACCATTTCGACGCCGTGCCCGACATCATCGCGGTGGCCAAAGGCATCGCCAGCGGCCTGCCGCTGGGAGCGACCGTGGCGCGCGCCGATTTGATGACCTGGCCGCCGGGAGCGCACGCTTCCACCTTCGGCGGCAACCCGGTAGCCTGCGCGGCCGCGTTGGCAACTATCGCGCTGCTCGAAGAAGAGCTGATCGACAATGCGGCGCGCATGGGCGCTTTTCTGATGGACCGCATGCGCGAGTGGCCGCAACGCTTCGCCCATGTGGGCGATGTGCGCGGGCTGGGGCTGATGATCGCGATCGAGCTGGTGCGCGATCCAGAGACGCGCGAGAAAGCTCCGGGACTTCGCGACCGCGTGGTGCAGTTGGCGTTCAAGCGCGGCCTGCTGGTGCTCGGCGCGGGCGATAGCAGCGTGCGGCTCTGCCCACCGCTGGTCATCACGCGCGAGCAATGCGCCTTCGCTCTTGAGACACTGGAGGAGTGCCTGACGGCGGCGGCAAAACCCGAATAGAATGTAGCCACGGATGAACCCAGATGAACACGGATAAGCAAAGCACATTTTTGTTCTGGTTTCTTATCGGTGTTCATCCGTGTTCATCTGTGGCTCAAGATCTTCCTAGGAGCTGTTGCGCAGTTTGCCTATGATGGACGAAAGCAAGAAATGTCGAGATGACTCTCGACACAGCAGGCAGGACTGCCCGCGCCACGGCGGCAAGGTGCGAAGTGTGGGGCTGGATGAATGAGGATCCTCGACGTGGGTTGCGGGATTCACAAGCAGCCGGGGGCGATCGGTATCGACCGCAACCGGGCCAGCCGCGCCGACGTGATCGTCGATCTCGACCGCTTCCCTTACCCGTTCGCCGACGGCACATTTGACCGGCTCACGGCCATCCACGTCATTGAACACGTGGCGGACGTGATCCGCACCATGGAGGAGTTCCACCGGCTGGTGCGCCCGGGCGGGACGGTACGCATCGAAACGCCGCATTATACCGACTTCAGCTCCTTCTGCGACCCCACCCACAAGAGTCACCTCAACAGTTTCAGCTTCCGGTATTTCGGCGAGAACCACGGCGGCTTTGGCTATTATTCCGCGGTGCGATTTCGTGAGATTTCGGTGCGCGTCAAGCTACTGGCTTTGTGGAGGTGGCTTGGATTCGAGTTTCTGGTGAACCGCTTCCCGCGCTACCGGCGCTTTTGGGAATATTATTTGTGCTACGTGGTGCGGGGTAAGGCGATGGAGTTCGAATTCGAAGCGATCGAGTGATCGGATGGCTCTACCGCGCGGCGGACCTGCTGCGCCGCCGCACGCTGGCGGAGGATCATGGCCGTTTGGGGGAAGACCTGGCTTACCGCTATCTGCGCGGACGTGGCTGCACGGTGGTGGCGCGCAATTACGCGGCCCGCTCGGGAGCGGGAGAAATCGATCTGGTGGCGTGGGAGCATGGCGTGCTGGTATTCGTCGAAGTGAAGACGCGATCGAGCGGCGACTTCGGCGCGCCCGATGCGGCGGTTGACGGGGAGAAACGGCGCCGGATCGCCATCGCCGCCCGCGAATACGGGTACCGCGCGCAGGTCGAAGCGGCCAAAACGCGCTTCGATATTGTCAGCGTAATGTTGGGGAGCCCTCCGCGCGTCGAGTGGAGGCGCGACGCGTTTCGCGTCCGTGACATATAATCAGTTCTTTGCAGTTGGCCCTACCCGGAAGGACGTCCCCGATTGCCTGAGTTACGCAAAGACCCGATCACCGGCCGCTGGGTGATCATCGCCACCGACCGCGCCAAGCGTCCCGGCGATTTCATCCGCCAGCCGGTGCCGCCGGCCAAACAGACGGTTTGCCCATTCGATTCCGGTCATGAGAATAAAACTCCGCCCGAGGTGCTTGCCTACCGCAACGGCGGCGGGCGCGACCAGCCGGGCTGGCGCGTGCGGGTGGTGCCGAACAAGTTCCCGGTGCTCGGCATCGAGGGCAATCTGAGCCGCCAGGGCCAGGGCATGTACGACAAAATGACCGGCATCGGCGCCAACGAAGTCATTATCGAGACGCCCGATCACGAGGCCACGCTCTCCGACATGCCAGAACAGCAGATTGCGGAGGTGCTGAAGGCGTTCAAGGACCGCGTCAACGATCTCAAGCGCGACCGGCGATTCCGCTACATCATTCTGTTCCGCAATTACGGGGAAGCGGCGGGCGCCTCGCTGGAGCATCCGCACTCGCAACTGATCGCGCTGCCGGTAATTCCCAGCGTGGTGAAGGAAGAAGTGGACGCGTCGCGCGAATTCTACGAGGCCAAGGAGCGCTGCATCTTCTGCGACATCATCCAGGAAGAGAGCTCGGCGGGCACGCGGCTGATCTCGGAGACGGACCGCTTCACGGTGCTGGCGCCCTATGCGCCGCGCTTTCCCTTCGAAACCTGGATTCTGCCGAAGAACCACGCCTCGCACTACGAGGACTCCGAACCCGTGTTGCTCGATAACCTGGCCTGGGTGCTGCGCTCCACCTTGCGCAAGATCGACAAGGTGCTGGAGCGGCCGGCCTACAATTTCATCGTCCACAGCGCGCCGGTTCAGGAGGCTCCGCTGGCCCACTATCACTGGCATATCGAAATCATCCCGAAGCTGACCAAGGTGGCGGGATTCGAGTGGGGCACCGGGTTCTACGTCAACCCGACGCCGCCGGAAGAGGCAGCCCGCTTCCTGCGCGAGGCCGGACTGGGATGATCTCCCGCCGCGGCCTGCTGTTGTCCACAGCCGTGGCCTTGGCGTGCGGCAGGCGGAAAGCGACCGCATATCCGGGCTATTGCTTCGTGGCCAACCGGCAGGGGCGCAACGTGGCGGTGGTAGACCTGAGCCACTTCCGCGTGCGCAAGCAAATTGGTCTCGATGCGGCGCCGGGCCTGGTCATTGCGCATCCGGAAAAGCCGTTCGCTTACGCGCTGGCGCCGGGCAACGGGACGGTCTATGAACTGGATGCCGCCACGCTGGCGGTGAGCCGGCGGGTGCGGGGGGGTGCGGCCGCGGTTGAAATGCGCCTGGCGCCCGACGGACGATCGCTGTGGATTCTTTACCGCGATCCGCCGGCCTTGGTGGAAGCGACCCTCGATTCGTTCAAGACTGCGCGGCGCATACGCCTGGGCTCGGCCGGCGACGGCTTCGACCTGAGCGTGGACGGCCGGGCGGCGATCGCCTGCCGCCAGGACAGAACCATCGTGCTGGCGGCGCTCCATTCGGCGCGCGTGGAGCGGACGGTCGTCTGGAACGCCCCGCCTGAGTTCGTCCGTTTCCGCACCGATGGCAAGCTGCTGCTGGCAGCCGATTCGGCCGGGCGCAGCATCGCTTTTCTCGATGTCGACACCGCCAGGACGATGGTGCGGCTGCCGCTTCCCTTCGAGCCGCGCCGCTACGCCATCACGCCCGATGGCGGCCAGGTGTTTTTGAACGGCGCCGGCATGGACGCGGTGGCGATCGTGTTCCCTTACAACACCGAGGTCTGGCAGACCGTGCTGGCCGGACGCGCGCCGGGCGCCATGACGGCCACCGATACGCCGCCGTACCTGCTGGTGGCCAACCCGGATACCAACACCGTGACGGTGCTCGACCTGGGCAACCAGAACCTCTCGGCGGTGGTGAAGGTGGGGGCTGGGCCGGGAGCGATTCTCACCACGGCCGACAATCAGTACGCGCTGGTGCTGAATGAGCTGTCCGGCGACATGGCGGTGATCCGCCTCGACCGTCTGAGCGCTTCGTCATCCGACCGCGTGCTGCGTTTCAAGAGCGCTTCCCTCTTCACCAGGATCCCGGTGGGCGAGCAGCCGGTCAGCGCAGCCATAGTGAAGTGGTAGGCCGTGGCGCGGGCTGTCAAGCCTGCTGTGTCGAGAGTCGTCTCGACATTTCTTTTCTTTGTCGACGCGGGTGACGCCCCAGCTTTTCCAAGAAAAGTCGCCACGACTGGCGACTCTGCAGGCCGACGGCCCGCGCCACGGGGCCTTACCGGATCTCGAGGATTTCCTTTTCTTTGATCTTGGCGGCCTGGTCGACTTTCGTCATGTAGCCGTCGGTGAGTTTCTGAACTTCGTCGAAACTGCGCTTTTCGTCGTCCTCGGTGATTTTCTTGTCCTTGGCCAGCTTCTTGACGTTTTCGTTGCCGTCGCGGCGGATGTTGCGGATCGAAACGCGATGGTGCTCGGCGGTCGCGTGCAGCCGCTTCACCAGTTCCTTGCGGCGCTCCTCGTTGAGGGGCGGGATGGGCAGGCGGATGATCTTGCCATCGTTGGCCGGATTGAGGCCGAGGTCGGAAACGCGAATGGCCCTCTCGATCGGCCCGATTTGCGAAACATCCCACGGCTGGACGGTGATCAGGCTCGGCTCGGGCACGTGCAGGTTGGCGAGCTGATTGAGCGGCGTGGGGGTTCCGTAGTAATCCACCCGGATGTGATCCAGGATGCCAAGGGAAGCGCGGCCGGTGCGGATGGTGGCCATTTCATGTTGCAGGTCGCTCAGTGCCTTGTCCATACGGGCCTTGAGGTTAACCTCGACCTCCTTGACCGTGTTGAAGGTGGTAGCGGCGGGTGCTGGCTGTTCAGTCTTCATAGAGTTTCTCCGGAAACCGTCCTAGTGAATCACGGTGCCGACGGGTTCGCCCATGGCTACTCGCATTATATTGCCGGTTGTATTCAAATTGAAAACGATGATCGGCAGCTTGTTATCCCGGCACATGGCGATGGCGGTGGAATCCATCACACCCAGGCCCTTAGCCAGCACCTCGAGATACGAAACCTCGGAGAAGCGGACGGCCTCGGTGAACTGCAATGGGTCGCGATCATAAACGCCATCCACGCGGGTGGCCTTGACGATCACGTCGGCCTTGATCTCGAGCGCGCGGAGGGTGGCGGCGGTGTCGGTGGAAAAGTAAGGGTTGGAGGTGCCGGCGGCGAAAATGGCCACGCGGCCCTTCTCCAGATGGCGGATGGCACGGCGGCGGATGTAGGGTTCGGCGATCGGCCGCATTTCAATGGCGGTCATCACGCGGGTGGCGACGCCGATCTGTTCGAGAGCGTCGGAAAGCGCCAGCGAGTTGATGACGGTGGCCAGCATGCCCATGTGGTCGGCCGTGACGCGATCCAGTTTGCGGCCCGCGCCGGAAAGGCCGCGGAAGATATTGCCGCCGCCCACCACCACCCCCATCTGGACGCCGGCCCCGGCCACGCCGGCGATCTCCTGCGCCAGTCCGCGGACGCGATCGGCATCGATGCCGAATTCGGCGCCGCCCGCCAACACTTCTCCGCTCAACTTCAGCAGGATGCGCTTATAGGCGGGCATTTACTGGGCGACCGGCTCGGGTACGGCGTTTTCGCCGCCGGCATCGCCCGCGGCTTCGGCCGCCGCCACGTCACCCACCTTGAAGCGGGTGAAGCGGCTGACCGTGATGTTCTCACCCAGCTTGGCAACCTTGGTTTTGACGAGCTGATCGATGGTGAGCGTGGCTTCCTTGACGAACGGCTGGTCGAGCAGGCACACCTCTTCGTAGAACTTGCTGAGGCGGCCCTCCACGATGCGGTCGAGGACTTTCTCCGGCTTGCCCTCGAGAACGGCGCGGGCGCGGGCGATTTCCTTTTCCTTTTCGAGCACCGCCGCGGGAACGTCCTCACGGCGCAGGTAGCGGGGATCGGCGGCGGCGATATGCATCGCCACGTCGTGGACCAGCTCCTGGAAAACGTCGGTGCGGGCCACGAAATCGGACTCGCAATTCACTTCCACCATTACGCCGAGCTGGCCGCCAGCATGAATGTAGGTGCCGATGAGTCCCTGCTTGGTGACGCGGCCGGCCTTCTTGCCAGCCGAGGAAATGCCGCGCTTGCGCAGCACCACTTCGGCTTCCCCGATGTCGCCCTTGGCTTCCTGAAGAGCCTTCTTGCATTCCATCATGCCAGCGCCCGTGCGCTCGCGCAGATCTTTAACCAGTGCCGCGGTGATTTCCATAATTGCTTCTTTCCGATTTGGATTGCAGGGGCCGGGGTTGCCCGGCCCGCTCGAACTAACTTCCGCTTTCCGTGACCACCGGCTCGGCGGCCGGTTCGGCGGTTTCCGAAGCCGGTCCCTTGCGCGGCGAGGCCGGCGCCGGCTCTTCGGCCAGGCTCAGGCTTTCGGCCATGATCTTCTCGGCATACTTCGGATCCACGTATTCGGTGTACTCGAGCATGCTTTCTTCCGCCGGCGCTTCCTCGGTGGCGGGCTTGGGCGGCGCCACGAAATCGTGCTCGCTGGCGAGCTGGCGGCCCTCCACCACGGCGTCGGCGATCTTGCTGGCAAACAGCCGGATGGCGCGCAGCGCGTCGTCGTTGCCGGGGATCACCCAATCGACTTCATCGGGATCGCAGTTGGTATCCACGATGGCCACCACCGGAATGCCGAGCCGCTGCGCCTCTTTCACCGCAATGGCTTCCTTATTCGAATCGATCACGAAAAGCACGTCGGGCAGACCGGGCATGTCCTTGATGCCCGACAGATTCTGCTCCAGGTGCTTGCGCTCTCGCTCCAGGCGAATGGCTTCCTTCTTGGGACGGCCGGCGTATCCGCCGCCTTCGGGCGAAGCCATGGCGTCCAGTTCCTTCAGCCGCTTGATCGACTTCTGGACGGTGGCCATATTGGTGAGCAAGCCACCCAGCCAACGCTGGTTGACGAAGTACATCTGGCAGCGGACGGCCTCTTCGGCGATGGCCTCCTGCGCCTGGCGCTTGGTGCCCACGAAGAGCACGTTCTTACCCTGTGCGGCCATTTCCTGGACGAACCGTGCGGCGTCCTTGAACATCTTCAAGGTCTTTTGCAGATCGATGATGTAAATGCCGTTGCGTTCGCCGAAGATGTATTCTTTCATCTTCGGATTCCAGCGCTTGGTCTGGTGCCCGAAGTGAACGCCTGCTTCGAGCAATTCTTTCATTGAGATTGCGGGCAAACTGCCTCCTGTTCACTTGCTTCAGCGGGGAAAAACATCCCCTTTGGCAGCCTTCCGTTTCCGCCCGCGATCCAAAGCGAGATTTGCGGCGCCGGACAATCGGAAAGCCGATGGTTACAACAGGCAAGGGCCGGCACACGCCGACTCCGCCGAAACTATCGTTTGGAGAACTGGAACCGCTTGCGGGCGCCCTTTTGGCCGTACTTCTTGCGCTCATGGGCGCGCGGGTCGCGCGTGAGGTAACCGAGCTTCTTCAGCTTCGGCCGCAATTCCGCGTTGAACTCCACCAAGGCCCGTGCCACACCCAGACGGGCTGCGCCCGCCTGTCCGACGACACCGCCGCCATCGGCGAGAATCAGGATGTCGAACTTGTCCGCCGTCTCGGTTGCCGCCAGCGGCTGCCGTACCAGCGAGCGCGTGCTTTCGGTCGGGAAAAAGTTCTCGAACGCGCGGTCGTTGACCTTGATCTCGCCCTTGCCGGGCCGCAAAAACACCCTGGCCACCGAACTCTTGCGGCGGCCCGTACCCAAATATTGAACTATGCTCGCTGCCACTAAACCCTGCCTTCCACTATTTTACCGTCAGCGCGGTTGGCTTCTGCGCCACGTGCGGATGCCGGTCACCCGCATAGACCTGCAGTTTCCGGTACATCTGTTTGCCGAGCTTGGTCTTGGGAAGCATGCCTTGCACGGCTTCTTCCACAATGCGAATGGGCTTTTCCGCGCGCACCCGCTTGAAGCTCTTCTCCACCAGTCCGCCCGGGTAGCCGGTGAAATGGCGATACACCTTGTTTTCCTCTTTCCGGCCGCTCAGCCGGACTTTCGCCGCGTTGATGACGATCACGTGATCGCCCGTATCCAGGAACGGCGTGTAGGAGGGTTTGGTCTTGCCCATCAGCAGCATGGCCGCCTTGGTGGCAAGCTTGCCCAAAACCACACCCTGGGCATCGATGACATGCCAGCGGCGATCAATACCGTTCTTGGAAGGGAACTCCGTACTCATTGACACACTTCTCCAGCGATTTAGCAGTCGCAAAATTTAAGGTTAGCGGCTCAGCCGGCGATTGTCAAATTCGAGTGACAGATCGCACTCGCGCGGAGCCGCACCACGCAGCCTGCGTTACCATCAAAACAATCTTGACCGGCTGGAAAGACCATCTTCGCGTGGTACTGGTGTCTACGCGCAACCCTCTGAATATCGGGGCGGCGGCGCGGGCGATGGCGAACTTCGGGTTCGCGAACCTGCGGGTGGTGAATCCGTACGACGTGGCTTTCCGCGAGGCGCGCTCGGCGGTGGGCGCGGCGCCGCTGCTCAAGCAGGCGGAAGAATTCTCGAGCGTGGCCGACGCGGTGGCCGGCGCGACGCTGGTGGTGGGCACGACTTCGCTGGGGCATCGCGAGCTGCATCACCCGCTGCGCCGCCTGGAGTATGGCGCGCGCCTGATGCTGCGAAGGCTGCCGCAGTCGCCGGTGGCACTGCTGTTCGGCTCGGAGAAATTCGGTTTGTCCAACGAGGATCTCAGCCACTGCCACTGGCTGATGCGCATCCCCACCCTGGACCGCGATCTCTCGATGAATCTCGGCCAGGCCGTTGCCCTTTGTCTTTACGAACTGGTGCGCGATCCCAAGGTGGCAGCCGCCCGCCCCGAACGCGTCAAGCCAGCGTCCGCCGCCGAGAACGAGCAGATCACCGCGCTGTGGTCCGAGGTGCTGCGCTCGAGCGGCTACGTGAATCCGCTGACCGCCGGTTCCACCGAAGAGAAGCTGCGCCGCATGATCCGCCGCTGGAACATCACGGCGCGCGACGCGCCGGTGACGATGGGCATGTTGCGGCAGATTCTGTGGAAGCTCGGCAATTCCGGCGAGTGACTGAGCGGGAGCGGCGCTCGAGATGCACCGCGGCGCCGTGCGGCGCGCCGCATGGGCTCAGCAGGCTTCTTTGCCCGAATCCTCGCCGGCAAGGCGCTGGAGCAGATCTTTGACGCGGCGGCGGCTGACTTCCAGGCGCACACCCGTGTTCAGCACTACCTCGGCCACGCCGCCGACCAGCGGCAGGACTTCCGTCACGCAGTCGAGGTTCACGATGGCGGCGCGGCTGATGCGGAAGAACAGGGCCGGATCGAGACGCTGCTCCAGATCGTTCAGGGTCGGATCGAGAAGGTAAGCGCGATCGCGGGTGGATAGCTTGGTGAGCCCGGCGTCGGAAAAGAAGTGCACCACTTCGGACTGCGGGACGACCCGATACCCATCGCCGGAGCGAGCCAGCAGACGCGTGTTTCTGGTGCGCAGCGCCGCCAGGATGCGCTCGACCTCGCCACCGGCGTCGAGGCCATCGCCCTGACAGACGCGCTCGATGGAGCGCGCCAGCCGGACGCGATTGACGGGCTTCAGCAGGTAGTCGACGGCGTGCAACTCGAACGCATCCACGGCGTATTGATCGAACGCGGTGCAGAAGATGATCTTGGGGCGAGGGGTTGGAAGGCAGGCCGCCACTTCCAAACCAGTGCAGCCGGGCATCTGGATGTCCAGCAGGACCAGGTCCGGACGCAATTCCACAATCCTCTCGATGGCCTGTTCGCCATCGGCCGCCTCGCCTGCGATCTCGACGCCTGGAATCGGGCCGAGCATCTGCCGCAGCCTCTCGCGGGCGGCCTGCTCGTCGTCCACCAGCATGACCCGGATCATCGGGCGCTCGCCTCCGCCGCCAGCGGCACCGCACGCGGCAGGCGAACGCTGACCACGGTCATTCCGAGCGCCGTGTCGCGGGCCACCCTCAGGCTGGCAGTCTCCCCGAAGTGCCCTTGCAAGCGCTCGCGAATGTTGCGCAATCCGTAGCCGCCGTTGCCAGGCGGGAACGCCCGCATCGCGGCGGCGGGAAATCCCGGGCCATTGTCGCCGACCGCAATATGCAATCCGGATGCGGACACCTCGGCATTGACCTCGACCACCGCTTGAGTTCGAATCCCTCCTACGCCATGTTTGACTGCGTTCTCGACGAGGGTCTGCACGATCATGGCGGGGATGCCCATCTGCCGGGCTTCGCCGGACGCCTGGATCCGAACCGCCAGGCGGTCGCCGAAGCGCGCCTGCTCGACGTCCAGGTAGGCGCGCACGGCTTCGAGTTCCTCGTCCAAAGTTACCCACTCGCGGTCCGACCGCCGCAGGGTGTACCGGAACAGTTCCGCCAATTGCTCGATGGTTCGTTCGGCACTGTCGGGCTGGCGCGGGATGAGGCTGGCGATGGTGTTCAGCGCATTGAACAGAAAGTGGGGATTGACCTGTGCGCGGAGGGCCTTCAACTCCGAGCGATTGGCGTTCAGAACCAGTTGCTGTTCGCGTTTCTCCTGATCCAGGCGCTTTTCACGCAGGCGCAGATTCTCCAGCAGGAACGAAAAAGCTTCCGCCAGCGAGGAGAGAAGATCGAAATCCTCGCTGAGAAACTGCTGGCTGTCCGCGCGCGGCTGGACGCGGATCGCCCCAGTGGTTTCACCGTGCAGGCGAATGGGCACGGTAACGGCCGCGCCGGTAGGGGAACCGCCGGACTGGCTGGGGGCATGGTCGAGCACCTCCACATCCGCCCGGAAGATGGCGCTGAGGTGTTGTTCGGCTAGTTTACGCAACTCGCCCGCGCTGATAGCGCCTTGCAGTCCGGCCAGAAAATAGCGGGTGGCTTCGGCCGGCGAGAAGCGGCGGCCCAGCCAGAGCCTGTCTACCCAACGCGAGAGCTTGCGCTGTCCCCAGGGAGCCAAGAGCACAATCGGCCAGACCGATAGCGCCCAGACCACCGTGCCGATCCAGCCGCGCAGGTGCATGGCCCAGATCAGCGGGGTGACAAAGGTGAAGTAAAGCGTGAGCAGCAGCAGCGACGCGAAGACGAAGGCGGCTTTCTTCACCAGGACGTCGAAGAACGTGAGGCGCTCGGTATAGTATGTGACGATGGAAACGAAGGCCAGCGCACAGGCGTCCATGCCGAAGTCAACCAACGAGGCGTTCGCCAGCGGTCCGAGTGCGGCGAGGCAGATCCACCCCAGAAAGAGAAGCATCAGCCAGCGGCGCGGGCGGCGCGTCAGCAGCCCAAGGTGGTCGCGGGAAGCAATCAGGATGCCGACAGCGCAGAATACGCAGTAGGCGGCAAAGGCAAGGTACAGGTTCTTGCTCAGCAGCCTGCTCAGGGAGTCGCCCCGGTCGGCCGCCAGAACGGCGAACATCAACGCCAGAGCCGCTGGCCAGCAGATGGCCAGTAGCGTCGCCCAGACGCGCCGGGCGCGCAGTCGCAACCGCTCACTGTGGTACAGGACGTGAAACACCAACGCCGGCGCAAGGATGGTGGTGAATCCGTCGAGGAAATCCAGTAGTGCGAATCTGCGGTGCAGCGTGGTGATCGCCCATTCCTGAGCCAGGCCGCTCAGAAACATCGCGGCTATCGACATTACCAGGCAGGCGTAGCCATAGCCGCCCCATTGCGCTTTCCGCGCGCGCAATCGCCGCAGGCACAGGACCGAGACGAAGGTGTAGGCGATGGCATTGAAACATCGCAGCAACAGCAGCAGCAGCGGATAATACATGCCCACGCGCCATCTCCTTTCCGTGGCCGGGAAGAAACACCGGCCATAATTCTAACGCGGCTCAGAACCTGTAATTGAAAGCGATTAGCACTGTGCGGTAGCCCATTGTGTAGATCGGGTAGCCTGTGGTGAGAGCGTTGGAATTCCTGGTGCCTGCCACCGGCGCCGCGATGTCCAATTCCGTGTCGGAGCCGGTGAACTGGCGCAACGGGTGATTGAGGAAGTTGAATGCGGAAAACCGCGCTTCCACAGAGTGCTCGCGAATACGAAATTCCTTGTGTACCGACAGGTCGCTATTGAAGTAGTTCGGCCCCTTGATATAGGGCCAGACCGCCGGACCGTTGGTTCCCCGCGGACCAAGGGCGAAGCAGTTGGGATTGAAGTACTGCCCCGATTTCAGATTGCGACGCGGGTCGCAGGTGAGAATGGGGAGGATCTCCTCGGAATCCGTGCCCAGCCACATCTGCGAGGTCAAGCCGCCGGTTGCGGTGAGATACAGATTGCCACCAGTGTTGGGTTGAATCGGCGCGCCACTTTGCCACATGGTGATACCGGAAATCACCCAGCCGTTGGCCACCGCCTCCAGGAGGTGGTTGCCATGGACCTTGAAGGGTATGTGGATTGAATATGCGGCGTTGAAGATATTAGTGTGATCGTACGGCAGCACGCCGTAGTTATCGTTGAGATTCCAGGGATCCACCGCGAAGCCGTTGCCGGCTCCGTTGTCCGACTCTCCGTCGCGTATACCCAACACCTTGCTGAAGGTGTAATTCAGCATGAAAGTGACGGGCCCGGCCTGCTTATTCCAGGACGCCATCAGCGCGTTGTAGTTCTGATAACTGCCATGACTGACGAGTAACATCGTCTGGTAGTTCTTGTAAGGCCGGTAGTCCTGATAGGGTATGTCACCCGAGGCGGGATTGTTTAGCGCTCCGGTGACAGGGTCCGGCAGGAAGTACGCTCCCAGCGGCGTTTTGTTCAGGTTTCCCAGAACGGGGATGTTGGTGCCATTGCCGGAGAGCAGCAGGTCGCGGCTTTGATTTCCGGAATACTGGACTTCCAGAATCGACCTTCCCGGCAGAGCCTGCGAGACGATAAGGTTGTAGGTCTCCGTATATGGCGTCCGCGAGTCTCCCTGTTGCATGGCTCCGAGATTTCCGCCCAGACCCAGGACCGTGCTCGGCAAACCGTATTGGGCGAAGTTCCATCCCTGGTTCGCCGGGTTGGTGAGGGTGTAACTGGGGATGCCCGCCGGCTCATCGTAGATTCCCGCGGTGACGGCGCTGTTGAATGAAAACTGGTAGCGGTATACGCCAAAGCCGCCGCGGAGCACCGTCTTGCCGTGGCCGAAGATGTCCCAGGCCACGCCGAATCGCGGCAACGGAGAAAACAGTTTCGACGGGAAGCCGGACATGGGAACGTTGTTGTCCAAACCGTGCCACAGCAGGCCCGTCCATGGGCCCGCGCTGCCGGTATTGTTGTAAGTGGCTGGATTCCACACGGCCAGGCCGGGCCCGCTGGTGGGGCACCACTGGCCGATGTGCTCGATCCTCACACCATAGGTGAGAGTCAGTCTGCGAGCTATCTTCCACTGGTCCTGTCCGTACAGCGAATACTGGCTCTGCCTGAGATCGTACACGCTGACGGCAGGCACCTGCTGGAACGACTGCACGCGGCCGGTGACAAAATCGGCCAGCAGGTTGCCGCTGGAGTCCGCACCCGTGTTACTGAATGTCACCTGTCCCTGCGGGAAGGGTCCTAGCCCCGGCTGATCGTTTTCGGCCAAGTCCCAATAGGCGCCGAACTTCAGAGCATGGGAGCCCACCACCTTGGAGAGATTATCGGCGACCGAAGGATCGAGCGACAGCTTACCGAAATCGCCGCCCTGGAAGCCGGTGCCGAAGGCGGGCGCGTAATAACCGGGGACTCCCATTACATTAGGAAGCTGGGGTAAGTATGGGTCGGGCGCCAGAGGCCGATAGCCACTGAGTCCGAGCGTAGTTGGGTTGACCGCGGAAGGATTGGAAAGCTGGACCGGGTTCAGAAACCTGGCAAATGCGACTACTGTCTCGTTGGTGAGCGTGGGACCGAATACATGGACCACGTTAGCACTGAGTATGTTCGAAACCTGGTGCGCCGGCATCGGCGACGGATAGGGAAGCGCGGTGCCGGGGTAGTACCAGACGCCGACGATATTATGATCGAACTCGTCCTGACGGTTCCATGTCACGGACAACCTGGTCTTATCGGTGATGTTGTAATCCACCCTCACTCGAAATTCGAAACGATCCACCGGTGTTTTGAGCCCATAGTAGAAGTTATTGCCGACGGCTGTGGGTTGCTGCCAGGATATCGGCGGGAAGGTCTTCGCGTAGGCCAGCGAAGTCGGATCGAGCAGACTTTGCGGGACGATTCCGCCGGGGTACTCGGCAGCGGCCCCGTGTAAGATCGGGAGCGCCGCATAAAGGGGATAGGCGTTCGCGAATGCCGCGCCGAGCGTGGCAATATATTGCGGCGAGAAATTACCTTGCAGCATCTCGCCGGTAGGAACGAAAGTCTGGGTAGCCGAGAACATGGGCTGAACCATACCTTCCGGTGCGATGTAAAAGAACAGCTTGTCGCGCTTGCGATTGAACCGGAGGCCCGGGAACAGCAGCGGGCCGCCGATGTCGCCGCCGGGATAGAAGAAGGACGGGGTGGATTGCGACTTGGCGAATCCCAGACTCTTGTCGTAGGAATCTTCCGTGTCGAGCTTGAAAGCAGACACATAGAGGTACAACGCGCCGTGAAATGCCGATGTGCCGCTCTTGCCGATGGCCTGGATGGTGACCGGGCCCTTGGCATACTCGGCGCCGTAGGCCGAGTTCAGTACGGTCAACTCCGCGGTCTGGTCCGGATTGATGTTGGCCACTTGCGTGCCTTGGTTGCCGGGGTCCAGCAGGTTGGCGCCGTCGGAACTGATGGTCATCGCTCCATTGGGTTGTGTCCCGTTAGCGGAGTATTGTCCGACCGGTCCGACGTTGCTCTGGGTGACCTGGCTGGTCCATGCGTGTTGCGAGAGGCCGCTGTTCATGCCCATGCCCGGCATGATCTTGATGAGCTCGGCGACATTACGGCCCTCGATGGGAACTTCGCTCAGTATGGCGCCGCTCAGCGTCTGGCGGCTCTCACCGGTATCGAGCGGTACGATCGAGTCAAGGGAAGCCGACACGTGAACGCGCTCGGCGGCGGCCCCAACCTGCAGCACCACGTTCGGCAGCGTCCGGTTCTCGCCTTGGCTAAAGACGATGTGTGCACGCTCCCAGGAGGTGAAGCCAGGCGCCGAAATGGCGACCGTGTAGGAGCCGGGTTGCACGGCGGAGATGCTGAAAAACCCGCTGCCGTTCGAAGCCGACTCGCGGGTCGTATTGGTAGCTTCGTCACTCAGCACGACTTTGGCGCTGGGAACCACCGCGCCGCTCGCGTCATACACCGTGCCGCTGAGCGAACCGCTCGCGTTCTGCCCGAAGGCGAGCGATGGCAGGATGGTCAAAATTGCGGCGAGCAGGCACATGTGCAGGATGGCCTCTCGATTTAAGACCGGATACTCTTTTTTCACCTTGATTAAGATTCTACGCGATCCGCCCAAAAGTTCCTATGGTTTTCGGAAGACTGGCCGACGCAGCCCGATGAGCGGCCAGCCGCGAGGATGGCTGGCGGCCCGCTGGCTTGTGGGCCGGTAGAAAGCAGGCGGCATCTGCCGTCAACGCCAGGCCGATAATGACCGCGGCGAAGGTAGCGGGATCGCTAGCAGGAGGCGCATCGTGTGCCTCCTGCCAAGTCAACGACGGCCAATCAGGGACACAATTCTGCCGGCCGCCGACGGATTACTGCACCGCAATCGTCACACCCATAGGCGAGCTGACCCCGCCCACTGTAACGACCACGGGCACGGATAGCCCTGGCGGCGCGCTATCGGGTATCAGGACGTTGAATTGCGCCAGACCCATGACGAACCCGGGTGCGCCGCCCGCGTAACTTACCGTCGCCGGCGCTCCGCCGACCGTCGCGCCCACCGGCTGCGCGGTCCATGGCAGCGTTCCGCTTACCGGCCATCCATCGAGACCCGCGGGGTTGGTCTCGCCGTCGCCAGTGACATAAAAAATGATATAGTCGCCCCTGTTCACGGGGTTCGCCGGCGAATTCAACTGGCCGTTCGCATTGTTCACCGCGACCGCTTGACCCTGGCCGGACGAGTCGCTGGTGAAGATCGCCGGCACGGACGAGACCACGGGCAGGGCGACGGGCGCCGAGAGGGCGCCTTCCAGGGCGACTTGCATCGTGGTAGCTGTAAGTCCCGCGAGTCCGTAAGGGACGATGGCACTGGTCTGGCCGCTCGAGGCATAGATCATGGGGCTGGGGAATCCGTCGAAGAAGACCTGCGTGCCGCCAATCGCGGTACTGATGAAGCCGGCCTCATCGAGCTGCGCGGTGGCGATGCCCGGCGGCCCGATGCCGCTGCCCCAGAAGGTCAGGATCTCTCCGGGCGCCACCATCCCCGCTTGATAGCCCGCGCTATTCGTCACCGCCGCGGCAGCAAACGACGGGACAGAGGCCCCAGCCCCTGCGCCATATCCGTACAAGATCCCGCGGCCGCCCGTTCCCGCGTAGACGAGATCCTGGGTCCGCATGTCGCCTTCCAGCGCGGTGATCGACCCGAAGGCCTGCTCGGTGGGGTCGCTGATCTGGGTCCACGTGACGCCCATGTCTTCGGATTTGTAAACCGCTTCGTCCGTGAAACCCGCGGGCTGCCCGTGGATGTATACGAACGGAGTATTCGGCGAAGTGCCTTTTCCGAATGCGACGAAGTTGCAGGCCGGCACACCGGGTACCGCGGCAAAAGTCTTCCCGAAATCCGTCGAACGATACAAGGGAAATGGCGATGGCTGGTTGCTGCCGTGCTTGTGCGCGATCCAGAGGTCGCCGGCCTTTACGGGATTCGGCACCAGGGTAACCTCGACAGTGTACTGGACGCCAGGAATCGTGCTGAGGAGGGTCCACGTGGCCCCGTTGTCGGTGCTCGAATAGACGTTACCCTGCTGATAGTAATAGAAAGTTCCACCCTGTACCGCGTCGGCGGCCACAATCTGCGGCGCCCACCACTGGTTGCTCACCTGCCAGGACGGCGGCAGCGACTGGCACGGCTTCCACGACTGTCCCCCATCGATCGAGTAGACCGGCGCCGCATTCACGGGTGCCCACACCAGGTTGTTCGGATCCGTGGACGACATTGCGATATTGCCGGCCACACCCGGCGACGTGCTGCCGAACGGTTGCCAGGTTTGCCCGTTGTCCGAGCTGAAGCCGGTCTCGGCCACCGCGGCATTGGTTTCGTCCCAGCCCACGAAGGCCATGTATTCAGGATGCTGCGCGCTGTAGGCGATCGAATCGCCCTGTGCCACCCAGTCGAACTGTGCGATCGTCGCCGAGGGCACGGCGTCGCGGCTCGCGTGGCGGAAGCCGACCATATCCATCGAGACGCTGATCAGGTCGGCGCCTGGCGTGTTCGACCCTGGCACGGTCACCAGCGGAGGAGCCTTCACGGCTTGCACGCACAGCTCCTCCAGGTTGTTCATCCACCAGTTCCAAGATGTTTCCGCCGCCGTGTAGTCTTCTGTCGCGATCACTCCGTAGCCGTTGGTTTCGAGAAGGCGCTTCGGTTGCACCGGATCGATGGTCACCGTGCCATTGCCCCAGCTCGCCGATTTCGCCGTATTGACGCCGGCCGCGTATGCCCGGTAGTAAGCAGGCTGGTTAGACGCCCCGCCGATGGCGAGCAGGGTCCATGTGTCGCCCTGATCGGTGGAACGGTAGATCGTCTGGGTATGGTTAGCGCAAACCACCAGCTCCCGCGGATTCCCGGGCGAGAAGGTCACGCCCGCATAGCCATCGCTTTGCGAGAACGGCGTGATGTCCTTCCAAACCCCAGCCCGGTAGCGCTCGACGGCGCCCGTGACCGCTCCCTCGTCGCCGCCGAGCGTCACCACCAGCGTTCCGTCGCTTGCGATCGCCGCGCGCGCGGGATTCGGCTGAGTGCCGATATTCGTCCAGGTGTTCCCATCGTCCGCGCTGACCCATACGCCATGGCCCCACACGCCCGCGTAGATGCGTTGCGCCTGGGCGTCGCACACCAGGAATGTGACGCCTACGGAAACCCCCGCGCTGTCCGGCGGGCTAAGGGGTATGGCTGGAACGTTTTGCCACGGAGCGGCGCCGTCCTTGACCCACAGACCGTTTTTCCGCGTACCGAGAAAGATGCGCTGGGGCATGTTCGGATCGACCGCGATTCTCTCGCCGGTGGTGCCGCGATAGGCGTCGTTGGCGCCGATGTAGAGTTGTGCCGAGGCGAGGCTGGTCGGCACCCAGTATGCGCCACGCGAGTGCGACACGAAGACCTCCGCATAGGTATTGCCACCGGAGGTAACGCCGGCTGAACCGTAGATGGTGTTCGCATCGGTGGGATCCACGCCGATGGCCTCGAAGCCGGGCGCTCCCATGCCTGCGCGGTCGGCGAGCGGCAGCCACCGCCCGGCTCCGCGGTCGAACCGATAAGCACCGCCGACGTCCGTGCGAATGTAGATATCGTGCGGCGCTTTGGGGTGAATCACGAGCCCCGTGGCATAGCCCATTCCCTGGATGTTGACGCTCTTCCAAGTAAACTGCGTTGCGCTTGCCAGGACGCCCGCCAGCGCTACAGCCACTGCGGAGGCGCGAAGAATAACGGATCTACCTTTGTGGCGGCTTTTCAACATTGGGATAGGCTGTGAACCATGGCAAACACACCGGCCTCCTCCTTCTTATAGCATTGTCCTCTGCGGGACGCAGCGAGCACAGGCTTCGAGTGGCAGTCTGACAGTTGATTCCGGCCATTTCCATCAGAGCGCACCAACAGAAGCTGCACGATTGGGACCGAGGAACGCGCCAGGAACCTTTCGGACTCTGTGAACGGCGGTGTTCAACCCAGTGAGCGTGCCGCTATCCTAAAGATATGTCCGAACGATAGTGACACACGTCCGAAAGATAGTGGTGACCGGGTGATGCGGTATCTGCCACTGGAGTGCAAAGCGCGCCAGTGCGCGCCTGTCCATTACTGTGCCGCTGACTATTTCGCCGATCTTCATCATTTCATACGATGTTCCGCTCTTTGAAATGGGCGACGCTGCTTCTGGTCAACGTGATGTTCGCACCGCTCGGCGGTCTGCTTGCTCTCCCAACGAACCTTCCAGCACTGCCCGAACGAGCCGGCTCCGTTTCCGCACGCCCGCTTTGAGGAACAACTGCTGCATCGTAACTTTGACTGCGCTTTCCGAAACGCCGAGGTTGGCCGCAATCTTCCCGTTTGTAAGGCCCTCAAGAATTCCGAGGAGCACTTTTTGTTGTCGATCCGACAGGAGATACCGGGACTTCCAGTCCTCCATTTGCAGGGGCCGATAAACCGACTGATCGGCCAGAAGCTGGATGACCGCAGGATCGAGCCAGATCCCGCCATTTGCCACGAGCGTGATAGCCCGCACGAGGCGATCGGGGGCCTCGGAGGTCAAGAAAGTGCCCGAAGCGCCAAGCCTTATGGCAATCGCCGATTTCCGGGCATCGGCGGCATCGGCGACAACCAGAAACTTGCCCTGGTAGCCGCTGCGACGGGCCGCGGAAAGGAACCCGTCTGCGCCCCCTTCCGTCGCGCGAGCGGGATCCAGCAACACGACATCAACCGGCGAGCCACGGAGAATCTCCTGCGCCTCGGCCGCACTACCGCATTCGCCCACGATCTCCAAGCCGCACTGCGATGCTAATAGGCGACTCAAGCTAGCCCGAAAGAGAGTTCGACTATCCAGCAGAACCAGCCGGATTCGGTGCTCGTCTTTTTGCTCGCTCACGTACCCTCCTCTCTGGCTGTTGGATGGCTGAGTGTCTTCGGAGACCAGTGCAGCCGCTGGTCGTCGAACGGCTTATGGCAAATCGGAATACGACCAAGTGTTCTACATAGTAGCCAGGAAGTGCAGCGGGTTCTAGCGAAAACTCCTTTGCGGACGATGATCTTTCGGTCAGACGAATGGTCAGCCGAAAGAGCAGGCGGTTTGACCACAAGATAGGTGGTATCGGGCGGCTGGTCCACGAAATAATACGCTTCAGGTGACTTATCCCACTCTCTGCCGCCGTGTTCTTTATCACCATGAAAAACTCGCTCACGACCGCCAGCGGAAAACTCGCGAGATCGACGCTGCGGCGCACATCCGGGGCTATTCTCGTTGCGGGATTCCTGCCGGCAGTACTTCTTGCCCAAACGACTTTTAGCTGGCAGCAGATCAAGGACAAGTTCGAGGCCGCAAACCCAACTTTGAAAGCAGCACATCTCAACATCGACGAGTCCCGTGCGGCCGAAGTCACGGCTAACCTTCGGCCGAACCCGGACCTCACCGGAACCATCGACCAGCTCAATCCCTTTGCGAAAATCCCGAGCGCCACGGGCCAGGACGTCTACCGGCCGTTCGCCAACGCTTTCCCCTACGGGTCGGTCAGTTACCTGCACGAACGGGAGCATAAGCGAGAGTTACGGCGTGACCAAGCCAAGGAATCCACTGCCGTCACGGAATCCACCTATCTGGACCAGGAACGCGGTCTGATGTTTAACCTGCGAAGCGCTTTCGTCCAGCTGTTGCAAGCCAAGGCGGTGCTGCAGAACGCGAAAGACAACCTGGAGTACTGGGACCGCGAGCTCGACGTGAATCGCAGGCGTCTCGAGGCCGGTGACCTGGCTCAAGTGGATTTGGATCGCCTGGAGCTGCAGCGCGTGCAGTTCGAATCCGATTTCGAAACCGCGATGGTGAATCTTCGGACAGCCAAGATCCAGCTTCTGATGCTCCTAAACGACCGAACCCCGATTGAGCGATTCGACGTTTCTGGTCCGTTCGATTTTGCCGATGAGTTAAGGCCACTGGATGAGTTTCGTAATGTTGCCCTGGAAGCGCGGCCGGATCTGAAGGCTGCCGTCCAGAGCGTCGAATTAGCAAAGACTACTCACCAGTTGGCCGTGGCCAACGGCTCGACCGATCCGACCTTCAGCGTCGACTTTGCGCGCAACCCGCCAATCCCGGTTTACTTCGGCGTGAGCGTTTCGATTCCGTTGCGTATCTTCGACCGCAATCAGGGTGAAAAAGCGCGAACCGAGATCGACATCGGCCGCAATGAGCGATTGCGGGATGCCAACGAGGCGCAAGTCTTTAGCGACGTCGATTCCGCCTACTGGACGCTCGTCCAAAATGTGAATCTTCTCAGGCCGTACAAGACCAAGTATATGAAGCTGGCGCTGGATACCCGCGACAGAGTGTCATTTTCCTACCGCAATGGTGGCGCATCTTTATTGGATTACCTGGATGCGGAGAAGAGTTATCGGGACACTCGCCTGGCATATCTAAATCTGATTGGTTCCTATCTAACTGCGGCCGCCCAGATGAACATGGCCGTGGGTCGGGAGGTTTTACAATGAATCGACTTCTTCTCATTGAAGCAACTCTATGTTTGAGCTTGAGCCTTCTTTCCGCCGGGTGCGCAAACAAGGTGGCTGCTCAAGAGAATGTGACGGCTGGTGCAGGCCCGGTGCCCGGCGCCGTCGAACCAGACCTGGACGCTAACAATTTCAAGGTGGATCATCCGGACCAGTTTCCCTTGGCAACGGCGACGGAGCATGTTGCCGCGCCGGAGCTGAATGTGACTGGAGTAGTGAATCCCGACGTCTCAAGGCAGGTTCCCGTCCCGTCACTCGCTACCGGGAAAATCGTGGAAATCGACGCTCGGCTTGGCGATGAAGTGAAAAAGGGCCAACTTCTGTTCAAGGTAAGAAGCACGGACATCGCGGGCGCGTATTCCGACTATCGCAAAGCCGTCAAAAACGAAGAACTGGCCAAAATACAACTGGACCGCGCCAAGCTCTTAGTCGACGACGGGGCGATCCCCAAGAGCGCTTTCGAGATCGCGCAGAACGCCGAAGACAACGCGCAGGTCGATCTGGAGACCACGACCGAGCACCTCCGTCTTCTTGGCGCGGACCTGGACCATCCCTCGGGAATCGTCGATGTGCCTGCCCCGGTTTCCGGAGTAATCACCGACCAGGAGATCACGAATGCCTCGGGCGTGCAGGCTCTGACACCGCCGAATCCCTTTACGATTTCCGACATCTCGCACGTCTGGATCATTTGCGACGTGTATGAGAACAACATGGCCCAGGTGCACATCGGAGAATACGCGGACATCCATCTGAATGCTTACCCGGGCCGGGTTTTGAAGGGGCGAATCAGCAATATTCTGCCGATCATGGACCCGAACATTCGCACGGCGAAGGTCCGGCTGGAAGTGGAGAATCCCGGTCTCATGAGGCTCGGGATGTTCGTCACCGCAACCTTCCACGGCACGACGACGGAAAAATACGCCGCAGTACCGGCCTCCGCGATCCTGCACCTGCACGACCGTCAGTGGGTTTATACACCGTTGGGGAATGACCGCTTCCGTCGCCAGGAAGTCGTCGCCGGGAACATGCTGCCGGACAACACTCAGGAGATCGTCAGCGGATTGAAAACTGGCGACCAGGTGGTATCCAATGCTCTTGTTTTCCAGGCCACGGTGGAGCAGTAGATGATTCGCAGGCTTGTCGATTTCGCGCTCGAGAACCGTTTCCTAGTGCTCGCCGCAGCGCTGCTGCTGTTCGTGTGGGGCGCGATATCGTTTCATCAGCTTCCGGTCGAAGCGTATCCGGACGTGGCGGACAATTACGTCGAGATCGTCACGCAGTGGCCGGGAATCTCCGCAGAGCAGATGGAGCAGCAAGTCACTATCCCGCTGGAGATTGTGATGAACGGGATGCCGCACGTAACCCATTTGCGGTCGTTCTCATTGTTCGGCCTCTCCGACATTAAGCTGATCTTCGACGACGAAGAAGAGAACTTCCGCGACCGCGAGCGAGCGCTGGAGCGGCTTACGCAGGTCACTCTTCCCCCAGGCGTGTCGCCGCAAATGCAGACAGACTGGAGCCCCGCCGGTCAAATCTACTTCTTCACGCTGCACAGCACGAACCCGGCATATGACGTGATGGAGCTGAAGTCGATCGAAGACTGGGTAGTGGAGAAGAACCTCAAGGCCGTTCCGAATATCGTCGATGTTGCCAGCTTCGGCGGCCCAACGCGCGAGTATCAGGTTCGCATAGACCCCGACAAGCTCATCTCGTATGGGCTGAATATCGCGCAGGTAGAGCAACAACTCACCAACAACAACGCCAATGCCGGCGGCAGCTTCGTCGAAGCCGGCCTGCAGCAGATCAACATCCGGGAAGTGGGCCTGGTGCGAAACGTACAGGACATAGCCGACACGGTGATCACCGCCAAGAATGGCACGCCGCTCCGCGTGAGAGACATCGCTATGGTCTCGCAGGGTCCGAAGATCCGCCTGGGCCAATTCGCACGGGCGATTCGACACGAGGATGGCAAGATCATCGATAACGACGACGTGGTTTCGGGAATTGCGCTGTTGCGTAAAGGGGCCGACGCGGACACGGCGCTGAGGGGAATACATGCCAAGGTGGAGGAGCTCAACAACACCATTCTGCCCAAGGGCGTGAAAGTGGTGCCGCTGGTCGACCGCAGCGATCTGATGCGCTACACGACCCACACCGTGTTGCACAATCTTTTCGAAGGTATCGTTCTTGTAGTGATTATCCTCTTTCTCTTTCTCGGGAATGTTCGCGGAGCAATCATCGTGGCCCTGACCATTCCGTTTTCGCTGTTGTTCGCCGCGACATGTTTGAACCTGAAAGGGATTCCGGCAAACCTGCTGTCTCTCGGCGCGCTGGACTTCGGAATGGTGGTGGATGGCGCCGTGGTGATGGTGGAGAATATCATTCGGCACCTGGGCCGCCGCGACCATGACATCAGAACGCCGAAACAGAAGATCTCCGACGCCGCACACGAGGTCCAGCGGCCGGTATTCTATGCGGTTGCCATCATTATCACCGCCTACCTGCCCATTTTCACGTTGCAGCGCGTGGAAGGTCGATTGTTCAAGCCGATGGCGTGGACCGTGGCGTTTGCGCTGTTGGGCGCCATCATCTTTTCGCTGCTGATCGCGCCGGCGCTTTGCAGCCTCTTCTTTCCCAGGGGCACGCGGGAGTGGCACAACCCGGTGATGGAGTGGCTGACTGGCTCGTACCGCCGCGCTTTACGATGGGCCATTCGAATGCGTTTGCTCACGGTCGCCGGGGGAGTCGCCAGCCTTGGTCTTGCGATTTATCTCACCGTGGGCGGCGTGATCGGTTCCGAGTTCCTCCCCCACCTGGATGAAGGGGCACTGTGGGTGCGCGGCACGCTTGCTCCCAGTACCGGTCCGAGCGAAGGCATTCGGCTATCGAATCAGGCCCGGCTGCTGCTCTGCTCCTGGCCCGAAGTTACCCAATGCACCAGCCAAACAGGGCGTCCGGATGACGGGACCGACACGACCGGCTTCTTCAACACCGAATACTTCGTCGACCTGAAGCCGAAGGAACAGTGGCGGCCGGCCTTTCATCAGAACAAGGAGGAGGTAATTGCGGCCATGAACCGCGAGCTCTCGAAGATCCCTGGCGTGATCTGGGGCTTCTCCCAACCCATTGCGGACAACATGGAGGAAGCGGTCAGCGGAGTGAAGGGACAGCTCGCCACGAAGGTCTACGGCGACGACTTGCGAATTCTCGAAGACAAAGCCGATGAGGTCGTCAAAGTCATGGGGCGCGTGAAGGGGATCGAGGACCTGGGAGTGTTTCATGTGCTGGGTCAGCCGAACGACAACTTCGAGGTGGATCGCCAGCAAGCCGCGCGCTATCAGATCAACGTCGCGGACATTCAAGACGCCATCCAAACCGCCGCGGGAGGGAATGCTCTCACGCAGGTATTGCAGGGCGAGGCGCGTTACGACCTGGTGATGCGGTATCTCCCGCAGTTCCGCAACACAAAGGAAGCTATCGAGAACATTCGCCTGTTGGCTCCTACCGGCGAACGAGTTTCACTCGCGCAGCTCTGCAAGGTTGAAGAACGGGATGAAGGTTCCGAAATCTACCGCGAAGGGAACCAGCGCTATGTCGCCATCAAGTACAGCGTGCGCGGCCGTGATCTGGGCGGCGCGGTTGGAGAGGCAATCCAGAATGTAGGAGCGAAGGTCCAGTTGCCGCGCGGGTATCACATCGACTGGGAGGGTGAATACGAAAGCGAGAGGCGCGCGGACGCCCGGCTGCTCATCGTGGTCCCCTTGACCATCCTGCTGATCTTTATCATCCTCTACAGCATGTTTCGTTCGTTCAAATGGGGAATTCTGATTCTGGTGAACGTGATGCTGGCGCGCATCGGCGGTCTGCTCGCATTGGTCGTTACGCACACCAACTTTAGCGTCTCCTCGGGCGTCGGATTCCTCGCGCTGTTCGGTGTTTCCGTGCAAACGGGAGTGATTATGCTTGAGTACATCAATCAACTTCGAGCCCGCGGACACACCATCGAAGATTCGGCTGTCGAGGGAGCCGTGTTGAGACTTCGCCCTATCATGATGACGATGCTGGTCGCGACCCTTGGCCTGTTGCCGGCAGCCATGTCGCACGGAATCGGCTCGGACTCACAGCGTCCGTTCGCCATCGTGATCGTCGGCGGACTGGTGTCCGATTTAGCGATCAGCATTTTCCTGCTTCCGACTCTGTACGTGTGGATGGCCGGTAGTCGTGACGTGCTCCCGGAGGCTGAAGCCGAGGAGGTTTAGAGTTCTAAGTCAAACTGCTAGGTCCAGGACAAGAGCAAACATTGTCGTGGACGCCAACCGAGGACCACTAGAGACTTGCCCCTTGGTGTTATCAATCAGAACGTGAACACGCAGTCGCCGGTCAAAGCCGTCTGGTGATTGTGAACCAACTGGAGGAACGGTTGCTGGTACAATAGTGTTCAATCAGTGTTCGGGATGAAACGTGGTTCTGGAAGTCATTGAAGAAAAGGGCAAGCGGGAGTAATTCAGTGGTAGAATGCCAGCTTC